>Ga0209417_1006429_pt1 | contig 12036 bp, 32 predicted proteins | sample RifGroF2_FD_184002 | JGI IMG/M metagenome (GOLD analysis project Ga0209417, IMG submission 184002) | Groundwater microbial communities from Rifle, Colorado, USA - Groundwater F2 (SPAdes) (version 2) | ecosystem: Environmental > Aquatic > Deep subsurface > Groundwater | place: Rifle, Colorado... | reverse complement strand
ATGTACGATATGGGAATATCGTTACTGAAAAAGACACTTGAACACACCAACAAGAAAGAAGATACAAACTAACACGCTACTTCTTACCAGAGGTGGCAGACCTATTACAATCTCCACCTCTGGTATATCACATAGGCTTTCGTATCCACTAGGATACTTGCACACATTTGTAAGGAGGACTATATGTACGGTGAAGAAGAACACAATGCACTCAATGACAAAGCGAATGACTGTTTGTTAGAGGTGTCCCTTCTTATACGTAAGTTCCTATTATCCAATGGGGGGCTGGATAATGGATATGAAACATGGATGGAAGGCACAGTATGTAAGAACACACACTCACACATGAATTGGAGAACCCCCAAATGTAGGGACATGACACAGGGTATGCTAGAGGACGCTGGTGCTCTTGTGTATGAAGTCATACTCAAGGTGATGAACAGTTATGATATCGAAACACTTGAGGTATCCCATTCGCATGTAGAGTATGGTTGTCACCACACTAGCGTATCATTCCCTAATTCTTTCAGGGTATCACTATCACTTTAGTTATTCGTATCCAATTCGGGATACATTAGATAAGGAGAATAAGATGGAATACGTAGTGTATGTAAAGTGCACCGGTGTTGGAATAAAGATACCCGCGTGGGTGAGTGAAGAGATAGACACAAATAATGTTGATATCATACACGTATGGATAATCAACGACAATGAAGTTCACGTTGTAACACAAGGTAAGTATACTGACGCTGTGTATTGCTATACTTACAAGCGTGAAGTAGTAAGTAAGGTAACGGCAACCAGAGTATCCTAGGTAACACCATTCGAATAAGGAGTATGTATTATGGCAGACACACAAGTAAAATCCCCGTGGTTTAGTAACGGTTACTTCGAGGAAGGTGCAAGTGAGGGTAGCAGATGTGTAATGAGCAAGGTATTCTTACGTAAGATAATGCACGCTGTTGGTAGTGAACCCTCATTCTGGTGTCCCAAGTGTGGTGAAAGATTCAAGATAGCCTATGGTACATGGGCAGGTGAGAGATTGAAAGAGACCACATTCTATTGTAAGGATTGTATACGTGACAATCCTAATCTAATCAAAAGGAGATAGCAATGAATCTAACTACTGTAATAAAGGGCTTGTCTGATTGGTATTTTGAACCATACATCATTGAGAGCAGGGCTGGCAACGGTCAATTGATATTCAGGTTTCCCAATAACTATGGCGCTAGTCTTGTGAACCATTCGTTCTCATATGGTAATGAACTGGCTGTCATTCGATGGGATAAAGATACACCCACTCAAGATAGTGCAGGTTTCTATCTCACATATGTTACACCCGTAACAAATGATGTGATTGGGCACATTAAAAACTTGGCAGAACTTGAGGGATACCTGCATCAAATCCTAAATCTAAAGGAGATAACATGATGCCAATGTGGACTACACCACAACGTACTGCTACAATGCGGGTCAAGTCATGGGGTGTAGCACAGTCATTCAAGTATGCACACAGTATGATGAGGGAGAATACTAATGACCAAGATGCATTTGATTTCTACTATGATGTATACAAGATACTAAAGGAGATGACGAAATGAAAGTGTTACCATTGATATTCAAATTGATTTGGTTGTTCCTTACTAATGGCAACCTAGTGGTGGAAATGTTTCTAGTTGATGACGCTAGGGGTGAGCCTGTTCGTGTAGTAAGTACAGCTAGGTGGGGCTATGATGCTCCACTTATTATTCTACTTGAAGACAGATAAAGGAGATGGTGAAATGAATAACATTGACCTTGACCTAGTAAGGTATCTATTGTGCTGGTGTGAAGATGCACAGGACAGGGAGATGATACAAAAAAGACACTACACTTATGATTACTTCGGTGACTATGAAATAATAAGTGAAGATGAGTTGGATGCTTTATGTAATTACATTAATCCCCTGCTTAAGTTATGTGATTGCACTCTTCGAATCACATGGAGTATGGGAGAATTCATACCAGTAAGAAATCCACATTTGATTATTCAAATAGATAGAGAAGGTGTGTAATGAGCGACAAGATAATAGGCTATCCTCTTGAGATAGTAAAGGGTAATCCTTATGTACGAATAGAGAATAGGGACAATGTATTATATCTTGGTGGAGATAGACTTACACCAGAGGAAATCATCAACCTATTGAATGATGTTGCATTGGAACAAAACTCATGGCATTGTCTTGAAGATTGGGATGTGCTTGATGAGAACTGGGATGTACTTACCAAGTACATCTTATTCAATCTTATTATGAAGGAGATGACGAAATGAAAAAGTATCTGATTACATTCTATTCAGGTGACATTGATGTATACAACACACCTGTTCTAGTGCATGTGTACAAGAAAGATGAGGAAAGATTTATTAGATTTCTTCGAGAGTGTGGTTCTCTTAGTGGATATGGTACAACATTCAAGATGATTGAGGACATTGACTCTTACATCTTCAATAAGTATTTCACTATTGACTCACCATATGGGAAAGAGGTGCTATTTCCACAAGACTATTTTAATATGGAGAATACTTCTTATGTGTATGATGAGGGTCGCTATCCTACACAAGACCCCGCTAGTTTATACAGTTGGTATGAGATTGATAACAAAGAGATAGTGAAATGAAATTCAAGGTAGTACGTGAGGACTTTGTTAGTGAGTACAATGTGATTATCACAGGGGTGTGGTTCTTCCCCTCATTGGCTGATGCTTGTGACCATGTGATAGGTGATAGTGGTGGTCATGCTATGCCCCATCCAACCAAGCAAGTCCAGTTCGTACAGTGTGGTGGAATGGGATACACTATTGAGGTGATGTGATGACACAACTCATATATCATGAGGCTCGTATCACTGTCAAGAAGGGGCTAACTCCGGGCGTATATATTGGAGATGCTTATTGTACCTCTCATATGAGGGACAATGGAGGACAGACCTTCTTGGCTTCCCGTTCTGGGATGTACTATGGGTCGTGGTATGCTGATAATGATAGGTATTCGCCAGAGATGATTGAGAGTATTGAATACATAGATAAGGAGGAAGGTTGAAAGATTACAGACTAGAGTATGAACACAAGGGCATTGACTACTGGTGGGTGTAGAGGTATTGTCCCTGATTTATTATGGGATAGTTTCATTCAACTGTTCACACTTGAGAATAATGTGATGAACATACAATTAGTTGAGAGGAGATAACAATGTTACAATCAGTATATAAGGATGGGGTACTTACTTACCAAAGGCAAGACATCTTTGGTAAGGCTGGACGTGTGGCTATGGAGATAAGCATGAGTGAAAGTCTTATCGCTCTCGGTCATATACGCTTCAATGGTATCACACTCAACGAACACATCACAGCGTTGGAAGTAAAGTACACCGCACTCAAGAAAGTGATTGACGCAATGAAAGGAGGCAAGAGGTGATTGTATACTTAGATTATGATGAGCAAGAAGGTGAGTGGTACGTAACACTGGAGAACAGTGAGGGAGATATGATTGAAGTATTCTCCCACTTTGATAGGGATTGTGCATTAGCGGTGGCGAATAAGTATGTTGTTGCCGGATGTGCGACTCTCGTTGATGGTTGTGAGATTATCCCATATGATTCTATATCATAAGGATATCTATCTACCTTACGCTATGACACATCCATACAGTAACTTGAGGCTGTGTCTTATCTATACTAAACATGCTAAAAAGGAGGCGAAGGATGAAGGGATAAAACTCCCTCTAACCACAACCCTGAATGATACTCAGATAATTGAGATGGGGATAGAGAATGGTAAGGTAAAGAAGATAGTGTATCGTCTTACATATGATGATAAGAGGGATATACTACTAGCCTTTGCTATCCCCTCATGGTGTGTTAAAACAGTGTGGTTGAATGATGTTGATGATGACCATACTACACTGGATAGGAATAAGTATGAGAAGGAGTAAGAGATGCCTGATGAAGTACCTCGAATTGAAATTGATTGTGAATGGACAGCTACACAACCCACAGTTCAGGTTGATTTTACATGGGCTACGATATGTAAAACGATTGACTCATTTTGGACAACGGAAATGGAGGTTAAGCCAATGGCACAACTAAGGTATCACAGTAAGGTTACGTATGATAGTCGTATCTTCAAGGCAACGGTAAGGAAAGACCAGCGAACTCGAACAAGTATGTGGGACGATGAGTATATTCATAAACAAACCCTTGACTTGTTCGGTGGTCTAACTCTTTACCTTGTAGATTCTAATGGAGGGGAGAGGGAACCAATACGTTGGTATAGTCGAATTGGTCAAATAAAAACCAATGATGATATTGGAGTTGTATCTCAATTCAAAGCAGAGTGGCTTGAGAATATCGAATTGGTTTGTGGTGAGATTATCACACTTCGAGATGATGAGGAGGATTAAGATGAATCTAATATTTGAATCAGACGCAAAGGAGAAATTAAAGATGAACCTAATTGACACGAGTATTAGTTATCCATACCATTCAGATTTTGGTACGTGTAATATTCACAGTATTTTCGAATTAGTGAAATCAAATGTAATGCACACCGCAGGACTTCCAAGTGAACTCGGCAAGGTATCACGTAAGGCTGTGATTGATGGGCTAAATGAACTTGGTTGCACAACGGCTACATTATGGATTGAAAATAGTGATGGCTCTTGTCCCTTTGGTTGGATGGGAGTTGCGACTAAGAAAGATGGGTTAGAATATCAAGGTTCAATTATCAAGCGCATACTAAAGTGGGCGTGGCAGACTCAACAAATCAGACTACCTAACGAATTCACATCTAAGTTAGGTAACATTGTAGGTAAAGAGATGAGTGGCGGGGATTCGTTATACTTTGAGTTTGACCCTATCGCTAACTACAAAGCAGGATATTTCGGGGATGAAGAATCATGCTTCTGGACTGACCGCCAACGTGCCCGTATGCTCATTCGAAATGAGGGTGGATGTTTCATCAAGTTTTATAAGAATGATTTGCTCAATCCAAACTTTGGAGTTGCAAGGTGTTGGATAATTCCAGTAGGTCAGTTTCTTGATACTGATGAACAGGTATTTCTACTTTCTAACTTCTATTCAGATAGTAGTAGTCTTAATCAATTCAATATGACTAGAGCAATCTCTGATACATTGGGCTTCTCATACAAACGGGTAAGTGTTGAGTCTGAATTGAATGTTTTGTACACTAATTCTGATACTGGATTCCTCCTGAGTAATGACCAGTCACTACTTGATAACACTAAGAGTCTTAGGTTATCGTATGATAGTGATTATGATGAGAGTGGAGAACATGACCCTCTACTGGATTATGGTTCAGATAATGGACAATACTGTGAACATTGTGATAATGATGTAGATGATGATGACTATGATTTCGAGTTGGATTGTTGTCATTCTTGTCGAGAGGATATGTACACTCGTTGTGACTGGTGTGGAAGTTGGCAGCACAATGATGACCGCATTGACTTGGAAACTAGATATGCTTGCTGTTCTGATTGTGCTGAGCGTCTAGGTTACACATGGGTTGAATGCTGTGATGAATGGATAAAGAAGGATGATTTGATTGTTACGAAAGAAGGTGAATTATACTGTTTGAGTTGCGCCGAGTCTGACCTCTATCACTGTGATGTGTGTGGTAAATGGACAGATGAAGATTCATGTTGTGAGGAGGACACTGATGGGGAAGATGATATTTGTACTGTTACGCCTGATATACAACCTGCTTTTCAGGAAATACTAATTGGGAAATTGGCAGATGATATCTCAGCGGGAAGTGTAGGAATAGCAGGAGTTGAACGATATCGTGGATGGTGGATTGTTGTTACTCTTGACTCTTCAACTAGTGTTTATCATGCTCAACTTCCTTTTTATAGAGATGATTACAACTACGCATTTGCACCACAAAGATTCTCTAATGTTCGAACAGTATTAGTTCCGGTTATAGATAGGAGGGCTTAGTATGCAATCAATAAAGTTAAATATAAACGAACTTAAGTCTATCTGTTTGATGGATGAGAAGAAACTAATACCAAATGAAAGTAACTATTACTTCAAGGATAATGGTAGTAACATTCTTGCCGTTGCTCACTGTGATTACGTATGTACTGGTACGCCCGACTTCGCCTCATACTCTTATAAGGGTACAACCTATATTTTATCCGAAACATTGGATGATAGGTTAGGGGTGTACCTTATCACCAAACTCCTACCCTCTATGGGTATTAATGTAGATATATTACTTACAACTGACGAAGAGATAGGTCTAAGCACAGCACAGGACTTTGAGACGGATAAACAATACAACTGGATATTCTCTTTCGATAGAAGGGAAACAGACATTGTAACGTATGATTATGGGGATGATGAGTTTGATGACCTCATATATAAAGCCACCGGACAAGAGGTGGAGTGGGGGTCATTCTCTGATATCGTATACCTTGAACATCTTGGAGTAAAGGGGTTAAACTTTGGTTGTGGTTATTCCAATGAACACACCCTTAACTGTTTCGCCACTACTCGTAAGATATCACGAGGTCTTGCTAACTTCAAATCCTTTTATGATAAGTATAAGGATATTAAGTTGCCACACTATCTAATCCGCCGCTCATATTCAACTGGACTTGGGTATTCTCGCGGTCGAACTGATTGGTATGACCAGTGGGATGATGATGACGAAACCCGACTACCTAAGAATGATAGGATGATTCGCCCAACGCCTCTAACCACTGGAGAGTTACGTAAGGGTGGAGTATATGGTACGTGTGACGGTTGTGATAATCCACTGTCCTATACTAAATGGTGTGATGATGTGCAGGGTTACTTGTGTGATGATTGTACGGCAGAACTCAACACTCTACTACCACAAACAGAGGAAGAAGAATTCCTCTTGTGTGATATGTGCGGGTGGGAAACCATAGACCACTCTAAACTACAAAAGAGAACAGTACTTGATACAGAACGACATCTTTGTTACCTGTGTGATGAGTATATACGTTCTCTTGGAAATGACCAGAAGACTCTTAGTAAGGTGAAGTTCTTCATGGACTGGCCAGAAGATAAGGAGGTGGATACTGAATGAAATGTTACGTAAGCCTCAAAACAGGTGGGATGACTCTACTTAATTCAGTTGAGTCAGTACGAATACTCGCATCCAGCATACAAATGAAGATGGAGTATGTGGGGATTCACCCTAAGACACACTATCCCATTGTAAGATTCCTCAAACAAGGGAGTAATGGGTCAATTTCCTCACAAGTTGTAGAGTCTTCGACTCCTAAAGAGCGACACACAAGTATAGTAAAGGTTAATTGAGAGGAGAATGATATGAGTGAATCGGGTCTGATTAAATGCGAGTGTGAACACCCTGCTTTTTTTCATGTAAGTGGACGGTGCGAGGGGTGTGACGGGGGTGGTGGATGCAAATGTAAAAAGTCGCAGTGGGATGTAGTAGATACCGACCTCGCCCGCCTGCGTGAACTGCTGGGGGAGGTGAAAGATAGGGTGCTTGTGTTTGGTCTATACTCACCGGATTTACAGTCCCGCATCCAATCAGAGTTGAAGGAATGATGGATACGACATTATGGTACTACCTAAAACAGAGGAGAGAGAAAATGACAACTGAATTAGTATGGTCAACCGTGAAGCCGACATTTCCAGAGGTGAAAGGGAAGAGGGTCAGCGTAATAAAGGGAAATGACTTGTTTATTAGCCGAGGGGATTATCAAATATCAACCAAAGAATCATACGAAAAGGCGTTCCCTCACAATTTCATCTGCTACGCTGACCTGACCGCCCCTGTGTCACCCCTGCCGTTGTGGGGGAAGCTGCCGATTTTGGGTGTGTCTCGTGAAAGGTATTACTACCGCTATCAAAAACAGGTAGAGGGCGCTGAAACGGATATTTACATAGATACTCCAGCGTATTTAATTCGTGAAAAAGCCATCCTCGCCTGGAATCGGATAGCCGAAGCGCTGAATGAGGTGGAGAGATGAGTTTACAAGACGATATTGCAAGGGGTTGTCTCGAAAATGGTGAACCGATTGAGGCGCGTTGGGGTAGTGGATATTGGAGCGCACAGAATGAACCAGAACCAGACCCGTGGGATGGTGCATCCTGCCCGAAATGTGAAAATATGTTGCATACCTATCAGGGTGCTTTTGCGGAAGATTGCCAAAAATGTGGCTGGAAATTCAGGGACTTGCCATGACCCTCTTGACCACTACCGAGTAGTCTCTACACTGTGCAGGGGTCAAGAATCACATGAATGAGAATGAGTTAGACCTATATGATGATATGATTAGTGGAAGTAAAGGAGGATAAGATGTTATATCAAATAACAACTAACGTATACGATAGTGGGGGTGTTTATAAACACTCCTATGCTTTTCTAGTGGAGGCAAATGATACAGCACAGGCTCAACTTGTATATGATTTAATGCAAAAAAGAAACGGTGGATTTTGGGATGAGCCTTGTAAAATATTAAAACCTCATGTATATCACGCAGATGAATACTTAAAAGGAGGATAGAATGATAACAGCAAGAGACGCAATGATGGAAATAATAAACTCATCCGTATCTATAATGTATATAGAGGGAATGATTAAAGATGCAACAAGGTATGGCAATTCCACTATAGATTACACTGGAAAACTTGCTGAGGTGGAGGTAAACTATCTTCGCTCATTGGGGTATAAAGTATGGGAGAATGAATACACTAATACATGGAAGATTGACTTCACAGGAGGATAGTATGGCACAATTACGATATAACACAACTAATAAAATAATTGAAGCCACTATTCGTAAAGACTTCATGGACTTACCCGACAATGGACACCTAGGTAAAAATAGTGAGATGGAGGACGAGGTCGGAAACCGAGCTGTGTTCATACATGATTGGGGGCGAAGATATAATGGAAGAGATATTGGATGGTGTTGGGACATCTCGTGGTTAGAAGATGTTGTTATATTAAATGAACAGGAAGAGGAGGAAGAATGAGTTACTCAATCAAACTAATGAATGGCATCAAAAGTATGCTGGAAAATACTACTATATTAGAGTATGCTGATGAACTATATGAAGAGGCTACAGCAATTGGAAACGCTAATCTTATAGGTGACTCCGCTATTCTAGTACATAGTATTCATGATGTTATCTGGTTTCTTACTGATATGATTACGGACTATGATTATCTGGATGATTATGATGAGTTGGGGGATGACGATGACCTCTGAGGAATTGAGATTAGTTCATGATGAAACTCTACGTGATTGGTATGATGAGTTTGAGAAGGATGAAAACATTGGGTGGGATAGATTACCTAACATTCCACTAGACTTTGATGAGTTGCTACAAGAGATGGATAAGAGAGGACTATAATGCCTAAGTATCTTATATACTATAGTGGTCGTGTACAGCTTAGCAAGGTGATTGAAGCCGACTCGAAGAGTGACGCAAAGGAGCTTATATATGATGAGTTTCCCATAAGAGGCGCAGAGTTGGAAGATTGGTGGGATTCTCAGATTGATATGATAGAAGAGGTTGATGATGCTGATAATTAAAATCAAGAATGACGAAACAGGAGATGTAGTTAAGGGAAACTATGATTGGGAGGTATGGGTTAACCAGAATATAATAGATGCAGGTAGAGTTGAAGGACACTTTCGTTCTGATGGATGGGAGCAACTCTTAAGGCGAATCGCCAGTGTATCAGAGGATGCAAAGTATAATGCAGCCTATTTATTACTCAAAGAAACCGTTGATTCGAAAGGAGATTAAAATGGATTACAAGATTACAGTGCCAACACAAGCATAGATATCTATTACTCTTAACCACAAGGAGACAATCGCTGTATTTAGTTTAATTGGAAAAACCTCTTTATCTCAACGAGTAAGTGATTTGGGAATGACAAAAGAAGATGCACAGATATGTTCTGACATCTTCTTTACAATATCTCTTGAAGATAAGTTAAAGATAGGGCTTTGTTAAACCATAGTGGGAGGAGGTTGTGATACAGGAGCAACCGCTCCACCACTACCACCACTTGCTTCTGCAAGCAATTCATCAAACGATAAACCACTTTGCTCAGCAACTTGCTGAACCTTTTGTAACACAGTAACTAACATTCTACGCATGTCTTCTGGGGGTGCGCCTTGTTCTGGTGCGCCCATTTGAGGAGCGCCTTGTCCAACTGGAAGATTAGGGGTGGGTAACATATAACCTCGCTTTCATAGATAAGTAATTATAGCACACTACTGGTTTAATTTCAACGCTCTATCACGAGCCGGAAGAAGCAGGTCATCCCTGTCCTTCTTACTCATGTTATGTATCTTAGTATGACAGGAAGCACATAAGCATACACGATTATCAATCCTCTTCCATGACTTAGGTGCAAGACTTCGTGGGATTAATTCATGCACTGTAACCCCATAAGTAGCACGACATAGGATACAAGTTGAATTGAAAAGGCGCATTACATTTTCGTAATTCGGGTCGGAGTCAACTGGTCTTGGCACGTTTAGACTCCTCTCGTTTCTTATCGCGTTCCTCTGGCCATCCGCGCTCAGGGCGTTTCAAGTAATGCATATGGGCGGTTTCGGATAACAAATCTCGTCCCTCTTTGCTACGTCTTAGAGAGAGGAGGATACCCTGTCGAGTAGGTGGTTTTCCTGTGAGGGGATTAAGAATACCCCTACGCTTGAACCAATCCTGCACCCTTCCAAGAGAGGCTCTGCCAAACTGTCGCTTCATGTCCTTGTACACGAACAATACTGTTTCATCTTTTATAAATCCATGTGCTAATTGACCCGCTGATTTCTCTGCCATGTTTATCCTTTACTAATAGAGTATTATGTATTATACCACAACTCAATATGATTTACAAGTGTTGAATGTCATGTGGAAATAGTACCGAATGTCATATTGACAACTGCCAAATCCATGCTATAATAGGAGGAAGGAATGGAGAAATAGATGGAACTCATAGTTGTACAGCGGAGTGATATTGAATATCAAGCTATTCGAGATAGGCATTACGTATTAAATAATGGAACGCATGGACAACAGATTCATTATTTAATTAAGAGTGAAAATAAAAGCATAGGAATTATATCAGGAGCATCGTCTGTATATGGAGTAAAGGCAAGAGATGACTTCTTTGAGATTCCCATGAATCCAATAATCAAACAGAAGTTCTATCTTCCAGCTATTGTAAACAATGTAGTTTTTAGATTAGAAGTTCATGAAAGAAATGCCGCTACTCAACTTCTATCCGCATGGAGAAAATCAATCTCCTCTTTGTGGCAATATATTTACGATATTCCAGTGATAGGATTTGAAACCTTTATAGTCGAAGAAAGTTATCGTAAGGGTACGTTATACAAAGCAGATAATTGGACGTTTGTTGGAGAAACTAGTGGTAGTACTAAATCCCATAATGGATTAATAAATAAATCAGTACGATTAGAAACCAGTAGGAAGTTAATATATTGTAAGTGGAATAGTAAAAGGAAAATAATTCCAACAATAGAATATGTCTCCTCTTGGAGAAACGAAACAGGAGAAGAGAAAAGAAGAAATAAACAAATTCAAATTAAAAAGAGAGAGATTCTTGGAATGACCATTCCAGTATAATGAGAGGACTATGAGGATACTTACCCCTAATATGAACACATCACGGATTGACATCACATCTGAATACAACTTGGATGTAGTCAATGCAATCAAACTAATACCCGATAGAACATGGGACATAGGCAGGAAGATGTGGTCTATACCTATGACTTCATTTCATCTACGCTTTGCTATGGATGTATTAAAGGAGTATGATTTTCAAGTAGCTGCACGATTGAACATACTAATAGAAGATAAGCCCACAAGGTTTATACATCGTGATGGATTATATAACTTCCAATCAGAAGCAATAGACTTCTTGGATAAAGCAAATGGCAGGGCGTTGATAGCAGATGAGCAAGGACTAGGTAAAACAATCGAAGCG
>Ga0209417_1006428_pt1 | contig 12038 bp, 7 predicted proteins | sample RifGroF2_FD_184002 | JGI IMG/M metagenome (GOLD analysis project Ga0209417, IMG submission 184002) | Groundwater microbial communities from Rifle, Colorado, USA - Groundwater F2 (SPAdes) (version 2) | ecosystem: Environmental > Aquatic > Deep subsurface > Groundwater | place: Rifle, Colorado... | reverse complement strand
AAGTTCTGAAGTCATCAATACCTACATTTATCTCGGTCAACTTTCCCGTTTCATCATTGAAGAAAAATGTTTTGTCTTCACCGATTACAACACAACCTTTGTCAACCGGATAGATCACTTCTTTATCGGCATCATAATCTGTTTTTAAGCGAACGATCTCTTTGTTGGCAGAAACATCAACAACGGCAACCGCTTCATCAAGACAGAACAACATGTATTTTTGATCTTTAGATATATAGCTCCACTCGCGTTTTGCTTCGGTTAAATCAGAATTAATAGCATAGTCTTTTCCTAAAAAAACTAAGTCGCCTGTTTTGATATCAAACAAACCCAAATCTTCTTCATAGAACATTACCACAAAACGGTTTGGCTTATCGAGTACTTTCCAATTCCATGTATCGTGGTTATACAATTGTTGATTGTAACCAAAATCCTGCCGCCAAAGTTCGTTCCCGGTTTTTAAATCTATACCGAGATGAATAGTACCATAGCGTAATATGGCAACATCTCCACCTGCAAAAAATAATTTGCCGAATTGTTCTTGATCTATCCCCGAATATTCTTTTTCCCAATTTAATTTTCCGGTTAGCGAATTGTAATTGCGAACAGCATCGGAAGCACTTACAATATAATTTTCACCGGCTATTTGATGCACACCTTCAGGTACATAATCATCTACTTCAATTGAATAGATTTTTTGTCCGGACACAGCATCGTACAAATAAGCATTGGCGCCGCTGCGCAAGAAAAGGAAATTGCCGTCTCTTAAAAAATTATATCCCTCAATCTGATCATTAAGCTTGAGTGTCCATTTGGGTACTTGCTGTGCAAAGGAAAGTGTTGTGAATAGAAAAATAATCAAGAAAATTTTTTTTGTGTTCATATTTAAATCTCCTTGTTAGAAATATTCTTATAAGAAATCAGTAAAAAGAGCCAGCTTTAATTCTAATCTTGATGCGCTCAAACTTGTGCCGACTTTACCCGGTGCCGAATCTTCCAACCCGCTGATGATTGTGTAATCAATTCCTAAAAAGAATCCGTTGTTCATCATTATGCCCGGAGTAAAATTTATAAAGACAGGTTTTTTTGCAGTTGATACTTCAACATTTTTGCTGACGGGAACAGTAACAGAGACACCTAACTTTAAGAGAAGTTCTTTTGAAAGCATATAATCTCCGCTGAAATAAGGACCAAGATTAATGTATGTTCCTCTCTGCGCAAGATAGTCTCCTTGATTATCCCATGCTTCAACTATGAAAGCATTACCTGATATACCGGCTGCGGCTCTAATAGTTCTGTCATAAAAAACATTCAACCCGCAGTTCAATTCAAAAAATGAAGAGAACCACGGCGATTCCGGATCTGTTGAATTTGTATTCTTCGCACGTTTAACCATATAAAAAACGTCATCACATAATTGCGATTTAATCCCCATGTTAATTGCCCATATACCTGTTTCATTCCATTCCCAAAGAAGTACAATGCCCCAAATATTCGGACTCGATTCAAACGGTCTTAATTTTCCATCACTATCAGTTACTTTTCCATTTATTGGATTTTGATCATGACCAATAAAAGTTTTGCTAACGCCAATAGCCGTTCCTAAACTGTAAAACTCATCTTGATTTTGTGCAATTGAGATTAACGATGGGATAAATAAAAGAGTGATTAGTATAATCTTCTTCATGAAAATTTCCTTATGTTATTTTGAAAATTGTTTCTTAACCGTCTCACATTTATTATACTCAGTACAAATCCTCTTCATTTATTTGATAAACATCATTTTAATGAAACTTGAAAATTTATCCGTTGTCAGTATGCAAAAATAAATTCCGCTTGAAATATTTTTTGGCTGCCATACAAATTGATAAGTCCCTGCAGGCTGATATTCATTTACGAGTGTTTCTATTTCTCTGCCAAGTGCATCGTAAATTTTTACCTGCACATAACTGCTTGCAGCTAACTTCCAACTAATTACAGTTTCCGGATTAAATGGATTAGGATGATTTTGATTCAACGCAAAAGAACTCGGTATGTTGTTGTCAATCATTTTTATATCAGTTGTTGTTTCATTGCTCTTATGAACGCCGCCGCTGCCGGTTGAAGCATAAATGTATCCGGCAGTACTAAAAGCAAAAGACAAAACTTTTACACTCTTTAAACCCGTGTTTAACTGTGTCCAGGTATTCCCATTATCTGTTGACCGGAATACTCCCGCATTAAAAGTTCCTGCAAATAAATGCCCGTTGGAATTGATGGCAAGTGCTTGAACGTTCAAATTTGTAATTCCGCTATTAATCTGCGTCCAATTATCGCCGTTATCGGTTGAGCGAAGAACGCCTCCGTTATTTGACGAACCTGCAAATAAATGTCCGCTCGAATTAATAATAAGAGAAGTTACCGCCGCATAAAACGCTCCCGGCACTTTCTGAACCCAACTATTTCCGTTGTCGGCAGAACGATAGACTCCGCCATTACCGCTGCCAATTAATATATGACCGCTCGAATTTATCAGAATAGCATTCACATAACTGATAGTTGTGGAGGTATTAACTTTTGTCCAGGTGTTTCCATTATCTGTTGAAAGGAAAATACCGCCGGTTGCTGTTCCAACTAAAAGATCGTTGTTAGTTTTAATTAGAATGCCATTAACATAAGTATCGGTTAATCCAATATTGATCGGACTCCAACTAGCTCCATTATCTGTAGAGCGATACATGCCATAACCTTCCGTTCCGGCAAATAAATGCCCGTTCGAATTAATTGAAATGCGTTTGATAACACCTCCTCCAACAGCGCTTAATTGGGTCCATGAACTTCCGTCATTTGTGGAACGGTAAACACCACTGGAATTAGTTCCGGCAAATAGATGGCCTGAAGAATTGATGGCGAGAGTAAAAACATCCATTCCGGTAGGTAAATTAATTTGTTTCCAGAAATTTGTCTGGGCGAAAAGGTTACACTCAAGCAGAAAAAAAACACTAATGATTAGCGTGACTGATTTAGTAAATCTCTTTTTCATAATTTCACCTATTAATTTTTTAACATATAGCAGTTCAACATGAGCGATGAAATAGCATTAGACAGAATACGGTTCAATTACATTCGCATTTTATCGGAATGTTGCGCTACTAACAATGACATGAGTATGTCATTTTAAGTATGTGAGTTTGATTAAATAATTGAAGAAAAAAGTGTTAGATCAATCCGTTCTTGATCGCTTTTACAACAGCTTGCGATTTTGAATGGACATGAAGTTTCTCGTAGATATGCCTGATATGATTCCTAACGGTATCAAGACTAATGTATAATTTTTCAGCTATAATATTGTAATTCATTCCCTCAACAAGCAAAGCAAGAATTTCTTCTTCGCGCGGAGTGAGAGAAATTTGTTCTTCCGCGCTTGGTATATGTTTCTTAAACATTTCAATAGCACGGAAAGCAATAATAGGAGTCATCGGCATTCCACCGGCTGCGGCATCTTCTATTGCATGAAGCAAACGTGCCGGCGGTGTCTTTTTCAATAAGTAACCGTTAGCACCGGCTAATATTGAATGAAATATTAAATTGTCATCGTCGCGACCGGTAAGCATGACAATTTGTGCAGCCGGTAATTTCTTTCGTATATCACCGATGCCTTCTATTCCGGATTTACCCGGCAGACCAATATCAAGCAAGACAACATCTGCTTCAGTTAATTTATGAAGCGATTCTTCCAATGATTCATACCTTCCCACACAGCGGAAACCTTCCGTGCTTTGCAGAATGTGGTACAACCCTTCTCGGAAATCTTCGTTGTCTTCTATTATTACTACACGTATCGCCATTTTATGTGCCATCATTCACACATTAAGCTATATAGTATTTGTTCAAACTACAATGACATGACTATGTCATTCTTAACTGCTTGGCAGGAGGCAGATTGTTAATATAATTTTTGTTCCGTGTCCAGGTAATGATTCAAATGTAAATTCAGCGCCGATCTCTTCGGCGCGCTTTTTCATGTTGGCTAATCCGTGACCGTGAGATTTACATACAATTTCTTCGTCAAAGGTTTTTTTTGAAATAAAGTTGTTTCTATTTTCTTCGAATCCTTTTCCGTTATCTTCTATCATCATTTCGAATGTGCCTTCTGAATATTTTGTAGCTATAGTTACTTTTGTTGCATTTGCGTGTTTGATTATGTTATTCAATGCTTCCTTAAAAATTAAATATATATTCCTTCGTACTTCTTCCTGAAGAGAAAAATCGGTTGTTAATTCTTGAACATTAATTTCATATTCTATTCTATTAATACTGCAAAACTCTACTGTAAAATTTTTCATACGTATCAACATTTCATTAAGAGTGTCATGTTCCGGCGCTACAGACCAGATTATGTCGCCCATATGATCAACCGCCTCCGAAGCAAGAGAGCCGATTCTTTCCAGTATAGTCTTATGTTGTTCAGAGAGATCAGGAGATTGACGCTTAAAAGATTCGGAATATAAAGCTATGCTTCCTAACGTAGAGGATATATCGTCGTGTAAATCGCGGGAAATTTGTGTCCGCGTCTTTTCGCGTTCTTCTCTCAAATGTTTTTCATGCTCAAGCCGCTCGATTTTTTTATGTAGATGCCGCGTAGAGAAATAACGGATTGAACCGATTAAGATTCCTAAAAAAAGAATTGATGATGAGACTATAAACCAACCCGTCCTCCAGAAAGGAGGAGTTATAATAAATGTTATTTGCGCAGGCTGAGCCGAACTTATGCCGTCTGAGTTGATTGCATACACCTTAAAAATCATTCTCCCTGAATTTAAGTTTCGGTACCTAACTTTTCTTTCCGTTGTTGGCGAAGACCACTTATCATCGAAGCCATCCATTTTGTAAATGTATTTCACTTTTTGTTCATCGGAAAAACTTAATGCACTGAAATTAATTGTAATATCTTTTTGAAGATAACCCAGAGTAGCGATAGAATCTGCGGAATACGTTGTTGAGTAATTTATTGTGTTATAAAAATTTACTGTGTCTGCAAATGCGGATTCAATTTCAACTTTAGGTGGAATTAGATTACGACGGGCTTGAGGTAGATCCACTTTAACTGCACCTTCAGTAGTTGCAAGCCATAATGTAGATGAACCGTTGCGATGGTAAAGGTTGTTGATGCTTGCATCGGGCGAGGGGAGAATTGTAAAACTTCCGTAACAATATAGACTGTCGTTTCTGTATTTGTGAAGAGATTTATCTGTTACAGTCCAAAGTTCATTACTTTTTTTATCAGCAGAAAAAATTGCTAAAACATTTTTACCAACTAACCCGTCTTTTGCGGAAAAAGTCCTTATTCTTTTTTCTATTAGTCGGACTAATCCTTCATCGGTACCAAACCATGTAGTATTTTTATTTTCTTCATAGGCACAAAAAATTGTATTTGAAGATAATCCGTTAATTTTTGAAAAATTCTGAAAAGTGTTATTAATATATTTACTTGCGCCGCTGTTTCGTGAAAGGAACCATAGAGAATTATTTCCGGGAACAATTGATTCAATCATTTCACTCACAATTCCGTTTTGAATGTGAATCGTATCTATTCTGTTTGATTCACTATGAGTGCCTCCGCCGTAAGTAGATATCCAGAGAGTTTTTACTTTAGCACTATTTTCAATATGTAATGATGAGATTCCATAGGAAATATAGCGTGAGGGTATTGGCGAGGATGCTAATAATTGTTTGAATGTTGCAGGCCCAAACAGTGAACGAAAAGTGCCAATGTAAAGTGTACCGTTTGTATCTTCAGCAAAGCAGCGAACTTCTTTTATGTTTGGTAGTTGGCGTTCTAGATTTATTAATTTATTATTAACAATCACGGCTATGCCTGTTCGTGTTCCAATCCAAACGCGATTTGAACTATCTTCATAAATTGTTGTTACATCATCGGAGGTCAATCCGCTTTTTGTATCGTACAATGTAAGATGTGTCCCAAGAAGTTTCTGAACCCCGCCTCCCATAGTTCCGAACCAAAGATTTCCTTCGTAATCACTGAATGCTGAACTGACCCGGTTTTGTATATCTCCTTTTACAGCACAGCTAAAAAATTCTTTTTTGTTTTTTTCTAAATGAAGAATCCCATTGTATTCGGTTCCGCACCAGATTGAACCGTCACGATCTTCAGTAATGGATTCAATAGAGATCTCATTATTTTTTGAAGCAACGGATGGATTTCCGCTTTCAACATTTGATAGTTCTAAGTAACCACGTATTCCTACGAGACATACATTTCCATTCTTACGTACAATTGCTTTTAGCGGCCCGAATTTAGGAACGAAAAATCCATCAGCTTCCACAGGCAATTTTATTTCTGATAATTTGAATTGTAAGTCATCGGTAGGAATGATCTGATAAAAACTAAGCGTATCCTCAATCATTATCGAGCCGTTGCTTAAAACGGATAGCAATCTGCTATGCCTGTGCAGAGGCAGATATGAGAATTTGTTTTGATGAAAAAGACAAATTCCGTTATCAACTTCGAAATATAGTCTGCCAAACTTATCTTCCAGAATATTTTCAACTGTCTTACCTGCCAAACCATCGGAACTTGTGAAAGTCTTTAAAGTTTTTCCATCATACCTTGTTACACCGCCTTCGTACATACCAAACCACATCGAATTATTTTTGTCTTGATAAATGCACATAACAAAATTATTTCCGAGACCAATGCCTGCGGTAAAAGAAAGAAAAGTTTTTCCATCGTATCTTGACGCACCACGGTCTGTTCCAAACCAAAGATAACCGGCTTTATCTTGATAGATACAAAGGATGTAATCGCTTGGAAGCCCCGATGCGCGGTTGTAAGTTTTAAACGCAAGCTGCTGCGATATTAAAGAAACGGGTAGTGTAAAAAAAATAATTAATGTTACGACAAATTTTGTTATAAACAATGAAATGCGAGTAATATGATTAGCGTGGATAAGGAATGAGTAACTAGTCCGTAACATTTTTATTCTCATTTATAGCAGCAAAGGAGATTTATAAAAAATTGTTATAGACCAGCTTAGAATAAAAGAAATTACCGGCAGGAAAGTACAATCAAGTGTGTGTAAACTATTGAATAGTCCCTTTTTGTGCAATAATATTTTTATAATATTATACTTTACATGTGATTTTATTTTCAAGAAGGATATTTTTCAGATAAATTTGCCAAATGAAAGTAGAAAAATACAAACACATAATTTGGGATTGGAACGGAACCATAATTAACGATGTGGATCTTTGCGTTGAACTGATCAATTGGCTGCTGAAAGAAAAAAATCTTAAAACAATTACAAAAGAAGAATACAAGAATATATTTACTATTCCCGTAAAGAATTATTACGCAGCACTTGGTTTCGATTTTGATAAGGAGCCGTTCGAAGTTATTGGCAGAAGATGGATGGATGAATACGAACACAGAAAATTTGAATGCATGATTTATGACGGCGTAGTTGATGTAATGGAAAAAATAAATAAACTCGGAATAGGGCAGTCAATTCTCTCGGCGTATTCACAACATACACTTGAAGAAATGGTTGAACACTTCGGTTTAACAAAATACTTTTCTCACATAGTCGGTTTGGATAACATCTATGCTGCGGGTAAACTTCATCTTGGAAAAAATTTAATGAAAATGCTCGGCAACGGAAAAGGAGAGACGCTTCTTATCGGCGATACCGAACACGATTACGAAGTTGCAGCGGAGATCGGGGCAGATTGTATTTTGAGCACGAACGGTCATCAAAGCAAAGAAAAGCTGGAAGGACTTAACAGTATAGTAATTGATGATTTTAAAAAATTGTTTCTTTGATCAAAACGTAAAACTTAATTGCCATACAAAAATAAAATGCCTAATAGCACGCAGATTTAACGGATCAAACAGATTTCAACAGATTAATCGGTTAATATCCGTTCAATCTGTTTTATCTGCGTTTTATTTTTCTAATCTCATCTCCAACAAACTCATCGGATCAATTCTTTTTTTGTACCATTGAACACCAAGATGTAAATGCGGGCCTGTTGCACGTCCCGTTTCTCCGATAAGACCAATCGCGCTGCCTTTTTTTACTTTCGGATTATCCGTTACTAAAATTTTGCTCATGTGCAGATACACACTCGTTAAACCTTGTCCGTGATCTAACAAAATGAAATTTCCGTTATAGAAAAAATTCTTTCCGGCAATTCTAACAATGCCGTCGGTTATTGCCCGGATGGAATCACCTTCAACTCCGCCAAAGTCAAGACCATTATGAACGTTGCTGGGTTTGCCGTTCAAAATTCTTTGAAGCCCGAACGTTGAGCGTATATCAACGCTGTCAACCGGGTAAACGAATCCCTCCATAAATAATGCATCTTTAACTTTGCCGACTTTTGCACGTGCAGATTTCATTAGCTGTGCTTCATGCCGGATTCTTCTTTCTAATTTTTTGGGAGGAGTAACGTACTTGCTTGCTAAACGAAGATGCTGCTTTTCGTATTCTTTCTTTTCTATTATGTATTCGTAAATCTCAGTTTTTTTGTTTTTGAATCTAACTTTTAATAAATATTTTCCTGTTGCATTTCTATCAAACCCAAAAAGAAAAACTCCGTTCTTATCAATTTGAAGTTTGGTATTATTTAAAGTCGCACTAACTAATTTCTCTCCTTTCCCAATAACAATTCCGCCCTGAGCCGCCTCACCGTAAAATTTTATTTCCTGGGCATTCATGGAAATTGAAAGACAGACTATCAATAGTAGAAAAACTCTTTTCATCTAAATAATACTCCGCTTTTTTATAAAAATAAGAAAAGAAGAATAAGAGGCAAGGTTAAAATATATTCCAATAAGCAGAAAGCTGACCGGAGAAATACCGGTAGCTCGAATTATCACGCGATGTACTTCCTATGCTGATCCTTCCGGAAAGAATTAATTTACTAATTGGTTTGTACTCGGCATCAATATGTCCTTCAAGTGCAATCAAAGTGCTTTGCGGAATTATTCCGATCTTTCCGCCGATTGCAACTCTTAGATTTTCTTTTTTATCAAGATCATTATCAAGCCAAATACTATGCGATTCAAAATTGCGGGGCGAGTAATAGTAATCGGATTTGTATTTGTAATTTGAATATGCATATTCATAGCCAAGTGCAAAATCCGTCCAGAAATATTTTCCTAACCTGATATTGAAATCGTTCCCGGCATTTCCGTCATCAACGCTTACGTATTGAAAGAATCCGGAAATTTTTAATCCCTCCCTGTTTCTGTAATATGCATTGAACTTATATAATGAAGCATATTGCCGTATATCTATTAGATAAGGTGAATAAAGAATTAATGCGGCGTCTGAATTTTGATATGATAGGTTAACGCCTATTGTATCTCTCTTTTCATAACGGATGAATATATCATTATCATCCCGTGTAAATTTTCCTTGAGCAGTACTTGTCCCCAAACCAACGCCAAGACTTAGATTATCGGAGAATCTTACAATGAGTAATCCTTTAAAAGTTGTAAAAAGTTGTTCCCCTGTAAAAAAGTATCTGCTTATTATATCTTGATCAAGACTTGCCGAACTGGCTTTCATAGAATACCGGAAAAAAGAAATACCTAATGAAAGAAATCTTGTTACACCGAGTTCCAAACGTGAACCCCCGCCGTATAATTTAAAACTCATGTTATCAGTGTAATAAGAGATAGAGGGATTTATTCCGACATAATTAGGAAAAGTTTCAAATATGGAGACAATACCTGTAACCGGCAGCCAGCCCTTTCTTTGTTTGATGGATGAAATCTGTGTTGAATCTATATCTTTCCAATCAAGTAAATTATTATAAACCGTTCGTGCGGAATCCGGCTCGCCGAATTTTGCATAAGCATCACCAAGAGATAAATTCGCATCGTAGTCGGATGAATCTTGTTTTACTAAATCCTTAAACTCACGAATTGCATTAACGGTATCGCTCATGGCAAAATATAGTTTTGCGCGCTGCAGTTGTGCATCGTAGTTTGGTCCCGCGGAAAGAACTTGATTATAAATATCAAGCGCCTTTGAATAGTCTTTTGCGCAGAAGAGAACATCGCCGTATTCTCTAAGAATTTGATTGTTTGGTTCTGCTTTAGATAAATAATCTTCGTAGAAGGGAAGAGCACTTTTACAATCTTCCGCCGTAACTTTACGCCTTCCTTCTTCCAGAATGGAATAAAGTTTTTCTTCTTCGTATCTCAGTTTTTGCCAATCAATATTTGATTGCAGTTTAATAACATCGTCATTGGCGGGATCAATTTCTTTTGCCTTATCTGCTTCCTGCTGGGCGGCTTCAAAATCTCTTTCGATTAATTTAATTGAACCTGTTGAAACGAGCGCTTGAACGTTATCCGGTCTTGCTTTTAAAACATTGCTGAGATATTGCTTGGCAAGATCAATATCGCGGTTAATCCAGACGGATACCTGTGCCCGGAAAAGCTGGTAATCAAGATTGTTTGGAGAATCCTGTAAAAGTTTGTCCGTAATTTCAATTGCTTTATCAAACTCGCGGCTCCATGCAGATATGCGCGCCCATCTAAAGCGAAGCGATGCATCTTTTTCATCCGGGTTCTGCTCGAAATATTTATCAAGCATTGCCATTGCACTGTCATACTCGGCTAAGTATTCGTAATACTCGGCTACCATTTTAATTGCATCTTTATCATTTTGATTTGCAGAAAGACGAACTTTAGCATTATCTAATTTTTCTTTGTAGGTTTTTGTCCGTGTCTCGGTTACGTAAGCCCATTTCTCCTTGTATCTTGTGTCATCCGGTTTTGTAACGCCTATAAATTGTAATTGCTGATAAGCTTCCTCAAGTCGGTCCGATTGAATTAATTCATCCACCAGTTTAAAACGTGTATCGAGATCATTAGGTGTTCTTCTTAAAATTCTATAGTAACGGTCAATCGGATATTCTCTTTCAAATGCGCGCGGATTCTCTTGAGTTACATATGCCTTGTTCGTTGCCATATCAAGTCCGTCCTGCGCTTCCTTGAAGAACGGTTTAAACCCAAGCGCAGTCTCAAATGCTTTTTTTGCAATTTGATATTTGCCAAGCCACATTGTAAAATAACCGTAACGGCTCCATAACCGCCAATCACCCGGATAACGGTCTGTAAATTTTTTAAGAATTCTTTCGCCCTTAACGATGCTTCCGGTTTTAGCAAGAACTTCCGTATAGCGGATTATCTCATCAGGCGATGCGTTATCATCGCGCCTTAAGTATTCATCATACCATTGTTCGGATTTATCCCATATCTCCATCAGCTTATAAGTTTTTGCTATCTCTAGATAGTTGTATGGCTGATTCGGATCAATTGCAATCTCGCGTAAATGTCCTTCGATTTTTTTGTTAAGTATCGGGTACCAGATATTTATAAGCCGCTGAAGATTTTTTTCGTATTCAGCCCGCTTCACCGCATCTCTTGTTTCGATTTCAATTGCGCGCCTGTAATCCAATCGTCCGTATTCATATTGCTGGCGTTTTTCAAAACAAGTTGCACGTAAGTTATATCCTTCGGATTCTTGCGGCATAGCGGTAATGTATTTGTTCAGCTGATCAATTGCTTCGCCGTAACGTCCAGATTTCATATGCAAAAGCGCTGTGTTCTTATAAACATTAATATCAACTTTTTGAGGTTGGGAAAAAGAAATTTGCGTAAGCAAAATTAGAATAAGGATGGATATTTGTAAGCGAGATTTAATCATATTTATTTTAATTATAAAAACCTATAACCCTCTCAAGCGGGTTCATGTTTATTAGTTCACGGGCATTATTTCCCAAGCCAATTTATCAAAAATTATGCAAAAAGTAACGGATGATAAAATCTTTGATTCAGCCTTGTTTTGCAATAAAATGAATTTCTAGGGCGGGAAAGCTTGGTTTAATATGAGACGGTAATATGAGATAATCTCATATTAGAATTGGAAATAGATGAACGGCTGTATATCGGCAGATTTGAATTGTGCAACAAGCCAAATAACTGTTGCAAGCAATATTATTTTTCCGGCAAGTGGCAG
>Ga0209417_1006424_pt1 | contig 12048 bp, 9 predicted proteins | sample RifGroF2_FD_184002 | JGI IMG/M metagenome (GOLD analysis project Ga0209417, IMG submission 184002) | Groundwater microbial communities from Rifle, Colorado, USA - Groundwater F2 (SPAdes) (version 2) | ecosystem: Environmental > Aquatic > Deep subsurface > Groundwater | place: Rifle, Colorado... | reverse complement strand
TGTTTATGGCTGGAACACAGACATTTTACCAGTTTTAGCCATCATGTTTGAGGAAAGGATTTCTATGTATTTATAGTAAAGTTTTAACACCTACGAAATCCGTTTACACAAAATTATTGACAGACCCAAATTTTATTAAATATGCTTTTCGAGAATATCGCTCAAAGCCTTTTCCGATAAAGCCTTGCCTATATCATCAACAATTTTACCATTCTTAAACAATAAAATTCTAGGAACTCTTGTAATACCATATTTTTTTACTATATCAACAAAACTTTCATCTGCAGCATTAATTTTAACTGTTAACAACTTATTAGGATAATTTACAGCTAATTGAGAAATTATAGGCATCATCTGCATACATGAAGGACATGAATCTGTATAAAAATCTACTAACACTAGCTTACTTGCTTCTTGCAAAACTTCTTTTTCAAACTGATCAGCCGTTTCGAGTTTTCTTAATTCTATCTCTTTATCATAATTATTTTGATCAGACTTTCCCTTATAATAATTTTCTTTAAGCCTGAACATAAACTTTCTATCTAATCCCAACTCTTCTGATAAAAATTTAACAGCCTCTATGCAAGCTTGACTACCCATGCCTGCAGCTATAACCGCTTGTCTTGGTCTACCAGCCTCAACATCACCCGCTGCATACACAGCTTTTTTTGTTGTTTGTTGAGTCCTGTCTTTCATCTTTAAGCAATTACGCTCGTCCATCTCCATTTTTCCTTTTAAAAATTCGGTATTTGGATAGCTTCCTATCGCCAAGAAAACACCATGTGCAGGAATAACATAAGTTTCATTATTAATTTTATCAAAAACCTTTACCCCAGTTAGATCATTTCCATCACCAACAATTTCTAAAACTTTCATATTATGCTTTATAAAAACATTTTCTTCTTTTTTCAATCTATCTTGACCACTTTTTATTGCACGCATCTTATCCGCACGCACTAATACAGTAACCTTTTTTGCCCCAAAATTAATTAATTGTATAGCTTCTTCTATTGCAGAATCTCCGCCACCAATAACTACAACATCTTGATTTTTGTTCATTGGACCATCACAGATAGCACAAACACTAAGACCTCTACCATAATACTCCTGCTCACCAGGTACACCCAACATTCTTGGCGAAGAACCAGTTGTTACAATTAATGTCATAGCATGTATAATCATACCATTTTCTGTTTTAACTCTATATGGCCAAGAAGAAAAATCTATATCAACAGCTGAATCTGATAAAAATTCTGCTCCGAAATCTTCTGTCTGTTTTCTCATTATATCCATCAAATCTTGCCCAGGAATCATTGGAAACCCAGGATAGTTTTCTATCCCAGAAGATCTTGTCAATTGACCACCTGGAGTATTTCCTTCAAGAACTAATGTTGTAAATCGTGATCTTGCACCATGAATTGCAGCAGTAAGACCAGCCGGACCAGAACCTAATACAAGTATGTCTACCAAATTTTCTTTTCCTAAACAACTTGTTATATCAAAACTTTCATCTGATTCATTTTTAACCCCCTTACATGCGGGAACCACCATTAAAATACACAATAAGAAACTGCTTTTTGAAAATCTTAAAAAATTAGCCATATCCTGACCCCTTTTATAAACTAGAAATTAATAAAATTTTTACAAAAAATTTAACTTATAAATAAATTATAACAATTTTCTCTATATATTCCAGACTACAAATAGCATATTATTTAAAATCAAATACTTTTTTTAATTAAAAACATCAATTTATGGCTTATTTAAACAGCTTTTTACTAGACAATAATAAAAAAAATGCTATTATTTAGAACATGTTATTTATAAAAATAATTTTATAACTTCAAAAGTTACCAAAATCTTATTTTATTTTAGGGACAATATACTTATGAAAAACAGAAGATATATAAATATTATAATTTTAGCATCCATGCTTACAGCAATCACTCCAAATGCATCTCTAGCAGCAAGAAGCAAGAATAAAAAAACAAATAAACCAGCTAACACACAAACAAATAAACCAGCTAACACGAAAAACACAAGCACAGCTAACACACAAGCAGCAAAACCTGCAGAAAGCTTGCAAGAAAATACCCCAGAAACAAATTCTCAAAAAGTAATCACAGAAAATACACGAGACACAAAAAGCACAGGAAATACTCAAGAAAATATCCCCGAAGCAAGCTCTCAAAACGTAACCACAGAAAACACTCGTAACACAAAAAACACAGAAAGTGCTCAAGAAAATACCACAAAAAATACAAAGCCTGTAATTACAAAAGATCAACAAGAAGAAATAGACAAAGCTGAGCAAGAAGCTGCACAAGAAATAGACAATCAAATAGTACAAGCAACTGAACAAATGCAAAAAATAGATTCTTTACTAGAAGAGCTCGCGCAGATAATACAAAATGGCCTGGTAAAATCAACAAATAAAGCAAAACTAATATTGCAAATCAAGTCCATAAGAAAGTTTATAAGTAATATTGTAAATAACCCATTTGAGCAAGCCGATACATCTACAATAAATTTTCTTTTAAGCACAAATAAATATTTAATTGAAAAAATAAAAACGTCTATAAATAACGGACTAAAAAGCTTACCAGAAATAGATATAGAAGATTTAATAAATAAATCTGGCAATTCAAAATTTGCTTCTATAAAAGATTTAGAAAATAAACACTATCAAAATGAATATTACTACAATAAACTTGAAAAATCTGTTCAGACAGTTGGACTATCATGGGTTAACTTGGCTTACAGAAATTTTGTTGTTGCTCCATACAAAATTGCAGAAAAATACCAAATACCTACAGCACTAAAATGGTCTCTGTTTATTGGTGCCGCTACAACATATATACTTTATAGAACAACAGATATACTTACACCGTATTTAGGTGAAGCTCCAGATTTTTATAAACGACCCAAAGAACAAAGTGCCTTGGATATATTTCTTGGTGAAAACAAAATGGGATTTCTCGGCAAACTTGAAAGTAGAGTTTTTTCGACTCTACGAATTCCAATGATGAAATATATACTTGTTGCAGCACCATTTTTATTAAAAAAAGATTTCGTCAATATGAAATTATGGGCAAACGAGAAATTAGAAAATCTTCATAATAAACTTATGGGTGGAATACAAGCAAAAAGCAACAAGGGTCAATTCAATCTAACTAACCCAAGATTTACATTCAAAGATGTTGTTGGCCTTGACCATGTAAAAAGAGATTTAAAACCATTAATAGAATTTATTAAAAATTCAGCAAGATTTGAACGCGTTGGAATAGGACCAGAAAAAGGCTACTTATTTGCTGGAAAACCTGGCACAGGAAAATCATTCATGGCCGAAGCTCTAGCTGGCGAAATAGCAAAAGAACTAAACGAAATGCCAGGAAATAAAAATAATATTAGTTTTATTAACTTTGAAGCTTCAGAAATTTTTGAATACGTAACAAAATATGGAGTTAGTGATGCTATAGATGGCATAATGAATTACGCCAAACAAAATGCGCCTTGTGTTGTGTTTATAGATGAACCAGATCTTTTAGGTTTACAAAGAACAGCTAACAAAGAATTATTAAGTAAGTTACTAAATGCTATGAACGGCTTTTTAAGTAATAATATAAGTGAAAATGTTATTATTCTCGCCGCAACAAATAGACCTGATAATCTTGATCCAGCCCTACTAAGACGTGGAAGACTTGGAAAAATAATACACTTCGAGTATCCAACCTATGAAGCTAGAAAAGATTATATAGAGAAGAAATTAAATCCAATAGTTACTGAAATAAGCGATTTTGATGTAGAAAAATTGGCAAGAGAGACATCAGGATGTACATTTGAGGGTATTCAATCTATGATACGCAGAGCTTTCCAAGAAACTCGTATTAAGGGTGGCAGCTTAACTCAAAAAATACTAGAAAGCGCATTAAACGAAGAAGTCCGACAAATATTGCTTGAAACAAAAAATTTGTCCGAAAAAGAACTACAAATTGTCGCCGCATCACAAGCTGCTTGCGCCCTTACAAACTTATTACTAGAAACTCCTGATAAGTTAGCCTGTGTAACAATAAATCCTGTTATGGGCGAAGTGAAAGAATCTAACGTTTGGGATAGATATTATAAAAATGAAGACAAAATAATAAATCAGGGCAAAATATTCACATATCAAGATAGCGATACTTCAGATATATTATGCAAAAAAGATCTTTTAAATAACTGCAGAATATTATTAGCCGATACTGTTGGCCAAGAAATATTGCTAGGAAATGATAGTCATAATTATAATAAAGCCAGCTCAGAGCATGCAGTAAAAATAGCTCTCTCAATAGTTGCAGATGGCCTTGATACGGAAAAAATGCCAAAAAAAGTTTTAAGCGATTACTACAAAAAAGCTGTAGAGCTCGTTGAGACATGCAAACAAGATGTACGTGATTTACTTGCAAAAAATAAAGAAAATTTAACAAAAATATATAAAGCACTTCTTGCAAAGAAAACTTTGGATGTTAAAGAAATACAAGAAATTATAAAGAAATAACGCATTTTAACACAGATAACTCTTGCCCAGAAGATCTAGAAAAAGTGGCTCACTAAATTTCTTTAGTGAGCCACTTTTTTATACAATAATTTACATTAAACAAACATTTATTAATAAATTCTTATTTAAACTTTTATACAAGTCTATCTATCTGATCAAGTCTCTCTCTATGCGCTCCAGACTTAAATTCAGCTTTCAACCAAGAATTTATTATAATTAAACACTGCTCAGGTGTAACAAAATCTGTTGGGATAACTAAAACATTTATATTATCATCTTCTTTGGCTATTCTAGCAATCTCAGAAGTCCAACATAATCCCGCATATATCTTATTAAATCTGTTTGCAGCTATAGACATTCCTATACCTGATGCGCAAAGCAAAATGCCTTTGCTAACATGCCCATCTAAAATACTTTGAACAACTAATTTTGCAAATTCTGGATAATCACATCGCTCGCTAGAAAAGCAACCAACATCCAACCAATTTATTGTTGTAACATTAGAAACTATAAGTTTTTTACATTCAAACCCTCTATGGTCTGCTCCTATTGCTATCTTCACTACTTTTTATCCCCTTTTTTAAAAAAATTTATACTAAAAAATAATTAAATTTTTTAAATTAAACTAACACAAATTATTTTTTGGAAATACTAGCCTTAATATCCCAATTTAACTCAAACTCTTTGTCTATGGACTTAAATAATAAAGTTATTTTTTCTGTTTTATCCCCTATAATAAATTTATCTTCCAAATCCTTTGCATTAAATGAAACAATATAAGGGTCTTTAAATTTATTAAATCTTTTGCCAAATATCTCTTTATATTCACTAGAAAGCTCCATAGTTTTAATTCTAACAGGCTCAAAAATCCTATCCCCAACTTTCAAATTTATAGACCATTTTGAATCTTTATCCCCTAAAATAAAATCATTTAAACTAAGAACATAAAAAGAAACAAAATGATTATTCTCTTCTAGCTGCCGTCTTAAAAACAAATTTTTTTGCTCTTGGGATTTACCTGTTCTACTACAATTAATATCTGTATAAATTTTTCTGACATTATCGCAAAGCCACAATACATCAAATTCGCCAACTATTGTAAACTGATCATAAATACGCTTATATTTAATATAACTTCTAGCATCACTAATCAAATCGTCTTTTCTTATATATTCTCCCTGATAAAAGTTACTCTTTGTCCAGTCTATAACTCTACCACAACCAGGCAATAGAATTAACGAACAAATCAAAAATAATAAATTTTTTATATATAACTTCATAAAAAAACCTCTTTGATCTAAAATTATAATTAATATCTCGTAAGTTTAATGTTAAAAAAAAGTAAATAAATTTACAAGATTAAAAATAATAAATAAATTATTAATATATATATAATTAGGTAATTAGGTAAAATCGATGAAAAATCTACCATTATTTTTAGCATGGCGATATCTAATAGGCGCAAAAAAAGAAAAAAGTATCTCTACAATGGTCATAATATGCTTTTTGGGAATATTTATAGGAACCTTTGCTCTATCGCTTATAGCATCAATAATGAACGGATTTGAAACCGTTACACATGAAAAAATAAAAAGCATAAACCCACAAATAATAATGCACTCTAATGGCCAAGAACTTAATTTTGCCGCTATAAAAAAAACATTAAACAAAGATTTTCCAGAAATAGAAGCTTGCACGCCAAATAGCACAAAACAACTAATAGCTCAAAAAGACGACCAAAACGAATATAGCTTATGTATGCTCAGAGCAATAGACCCGTCAAGCGAACAAAGCGTATGCGATCTTGAAAGCAAGATAATAAATAATAATAACTCGAAAGAGACAAATAATTCACAAAAAAACACACTTGCACAAATAACAAGTGAAAATAAAGTTATTATTGGCAGCAGCATGGCAGAAAACTTAAATGTAAAAGTTGGCGATAAAATAAATCTATTTTTTTCTGAAAATAAAAAAATAAGAAGCAAAAAAATAAAGCTAGACCAAGAAACAGTAACTATAGGCGGAATTTTTAAAACAGGAATAGAAGAATTTGACATTGGACTTATTATAAGCACATTTGAACTATTTAACAAAATTTTCCCAGAAACTGGCGTAACACAAATAAGCATAAAATTAAAGCCTGGTATAAGCGAAGAAAAAATTATAAAAAATTTAAGAAATAAATTTTATAAATTTGGAATAAATTTCTACTCATGGAAAGAATTATATCCGGCCCTAGTGGAAGCTCTAAAATTAGAAAAATACGCCATGTTCTTGATTTTAGCCCTAATCACACTAGTTGCTAGCATGAACATAATCTCACTTTTATTTATGCAAATTATACAAAAGCGTGGAGATATAGCAATTTTAAAATCAATGGGCCTGTCTGGACAAAAAATTTCACAAATATTTTTTTATTTGGGCATGACCGTATCGATTGTTGGCTCAATTGTTGGACTTATTTTCTCATTTATTGCAGGCTGGTTTTTGGAAAATTACCCATTTATAACTTTACCTGACGCTTATTATGTTACTTATTTACCTGCAAAAATGGAGTGGCAAATATTTGCTATAGTTTTTGTTGTTGTATTTTTAATAAGCTTTTTATCCACATGGATCCCTACACGCAAAACCAGAAAAATAAATATCTCACAAGTATTGCGCTTTGAGAGTTAGTTTCTGGTCCTTCGCAAATTTGTTTATTACTGCTAGTCTTTTTGGTTTAAGTATGAGGGGGCAAGCCCCTCATTTCAGCTGGGTGGGTTTGTGGTAATTGACCCCTGTGTATATTTACAAAACAACCTGATCTAAAAAATAAATATTTGCCTACAAAAATCATTCAACAAACCCCTCCCCGTTCGCCCTGAGCTTGTCGAAGGGACTGTGAAGCCTAACAACCTGATCTAAAAAATAAATATTTGCCTACAAAAATCATTCAACAAACCCCTCCCCGTTCGCCCTGAGCTTGTCGAAGGGACCGTGAAACCTAACAACCTGATCTAAAAAATAAATATTTGCCTACAAAAATCATTCAACAAACCCCTCCCCGTTCGCCCTGAGCTTGTCGAAGGGACTGTGAAACCTAAACAATTTTATTTATAAAATTTGTACCAATTTTTTATAGATAAGTGTATAAATATAACAAGCTAAAATTACTTATAATAAATAAAAAAAAGGAGCAAACGTGAGTAATAATAATGCAACAAATAAAATAAAAATAAACGAAAATTTTTTCTTGAGCAAAATAATAGAAAAAATAGATTTTAAAAATAAGCGAGTGTTACTACGAGCCGATTTAAATGCACCAGTAGACAAAGAAAATAAAAAAATATTAAACGACTATAAGCTAAAAGCTGTATTACCAACAATAAATCTTTTATTAAAACATGGGGCAAAAATCGTACTAGCAACCCATATCGGTGAGCCAGAGCATAAGCAAGCAATATCTAGCCAAATATTAGTAGATTTTTTTCAAAAGCATAATATTAAAACAATATTTGAAAAAAACATAAAAACTGCTATAGAAAAAAGTACAAGCGACAAAAATTACCAAATATTATTGCTAGAAAATTTAAGATTATTCTCAGGAGAAAAAAGTAAAATATTAGAAGAAAAAATAGAACTTGCTAAAAGCCTACAAAATCTTGGCGATTATTATGTAAACGACGCATTTGGTGTGATGCACAGACACGATACATCTATAACAATTTTGCCAACACTATTTGATAAAAACAAAATATTTCTTGGTCTGCTTGCAGAAAAAGAACTAATAATGCTGCAAAAATTAGCCAGCAAACCAAAAGCTGGTTTTACAGTTATTATTGGTGGTGGAAAACTTGAAACAAAAATACCATTAATAGAAAATATTTTGGATAAAATAGATAATTTGATATTGTGTCCTGCTATAAATTTCCCATTTATGAAATACTTTGATGACAACATTGGCAAATCATTGTTTTATGAAAACATGCTTCCTTTTGTGCCAAAAATAATAGAAAAAGCTCGTGAGAAACATGTAAAAATTTCTTATCCTATAGATTTTATTGTAGCAAAAGACACTTTTGATGGCCCAATTTACGATGTAGATAAACCAGAGATACCAGATAATTTTGTTGGTCTAGCTATAGGCCCAAAAAGTGCAAAACTATTTGCTGAAATTGTAAAACACTCTAAAACTATATTTTTTAACGGCGTTTCTGGAAACATAAATAAAGAAGAGTCTCTAGATGGCGTAAAAACAATTTTTTATGCCATGAGCCACAAAGGTGCATTTTCTGTAATTGGCGGCGGCGATTCTGTTGCTGTAGCTAATATGTTACATGCTACAAAGGACATCGACTATTTATCTACAGCCGGTGGCGCATCTTTGGCTTTTTTAGGTTGTCAAAAATTACCAGGATTATTTGTTTTCGAATAATTATTTAAAAAATCTCTCATAAAAACTAAAAGCCACTATTTTTAGTGGCTTTTTAATTATAAAAACTTTTATCAAAGCAAGCTATCCCTGTTAAAATATTGGACAAAATCCCAAAAGAGATGCGCCATGAGATAAATGTTCATTCAATTGCTTATGATCATCACTGTGACGCTCAAAAATAAATAATCCATTATTACCATGCTTTAAGTTAAGTGAAAAATATTCTGGATTTTCTATCCCTAAATTATTTGATAATAACCTTACTTCCTGGGAACCAATAATTTTATCCGTTTTCAAACTACACTGAGCAAACTCCCTAACCCTTTTATTAAATACAGAATTTCTCATATAAGAACTAAACATCTCATCCTGAGACCAAACATCTACCCAAAGATTCTTTGGAATTTCTGGCGTAGATATACCAGCAACTCCTTTTAAACAATTAAAATCTGGGTTATCAACAAAATATGCTGCCTTTTTAAGATTAAAGCAATTTTCATGCGATAAATCATGTAAAACTAACTCTGCCATATTTTCGCGACCATGCAACGACAATATTCTTGTTGGCATTTCACTCAAAACCTGTAAAACTTGTCTTCTTTTTTCATTCATAAAATCTTTTTCCATTTTACGCCCTTTTTTTATGCCTCTTTTTATACTACTCTATAAAACTCTCTCAAAACGCCCGTTTTTTACTCTTCCTAAGAACAAACATACAACAGTTAAACTTTAACTTCAATATACAAAAAATAGTAAATCAAAAAACCCTTTAAGCTGGGCAATAGTCATATAAGAATTAAAAAACTTTGACAAATAATGGTTTAGTTGTAATATTTTCATATAATAATACTATTAAATGAGATGTGAAATACTAATATGCCAAAATGTAATTTGAAAACAATATACTTGAAAATTCAAATTTATTTTAACGCATAAGCAACATATAAATAACGAATATATAAATATAATGAAAGTATTAAATTACATGCAAAAATTATTTTTTCTAATTACGATTATTTTTATATTATTTTTAAATAATAATATAATTTGCAGAAGTCATCTTAGAAAAAGTCATGAAAAAAAACCAAAACTAGAAGTTAGCCGCGAAAAAACAACTAGAAATAAAAAACACAGACTTCTAAATAGAAAATTTAAAAAGAATAAATTAATAAAAGATAAAACTGTAAATTCAAAAATATATTTCATAGCAAGTAATAATCTTGAAGTTGAACCTATATTTAAAACCTTTGATAAAAACTTTTTTTACAATCACATGTTACCAGAAAACATTATATATAGGTATGACAAAACTAAAAGCATAACAAAAACAGAATTAGATAAAAAACTACAAAATCTTGTTTTAGAAATTGATAAAAGAAAAAGACATTATAAAGATTTTATTATATTAAAACAAAGTGACTTTAATAGGAAAAAAAAATCCGGCCTTTTAATTTTAAAATTCAAAAATTATCCATTTGTAGTTAAAATGTTTATTGAAAATCCTAAAAATTTTGTAAAACCATACTCAAAAGGCTTTTGTCCAATATTTTTCTTTAATATGGGTGGCGGAATTAATAGACATCTTTTAGGCTTTACTAGAATTAAAAATTTAGAAAATATACAAGAAAAAGTAAAAAAAGATCCAAAATGGTCTCAAAGAATCGCATTCCCAAGAAAATGGAATTGGGTGCCAAAAGATCCAAAAAATATACGAATTATTGGTAAAAACTTCGATAAAAATAATACTGTATATGAAACCATAATCCCTGGAACATATTGCATAATTTCAGATGAAATAAAATTAAAAGGGTCCGCATTTTCTTCGTTTGACATGAAAGCAAGAAAAGAATGCATGTCATTATGTAATTTTTTAGATTTATGTATAGATCCACATTTAGACAATTTTTTACTTGAAAAAGACTCTGAAAAAATAGCGCTCATAGATACCGAGAACTTTAGAGCAATTGTTGGACTAAAGGGCAAGCAAGAATTTAGCGGCTATGTTGTATGGATATATAGTCTCGCAATAAAATTTATTAATGACACGCTTTTTAAACCAAAAAAAGCTTAATTTAATTTAAAATTCAAATAATTTAAAGAAAGTCTAATAACTTAATAAAAATTCAATTAAATTATATTTTTTTTGTAAATTAAAGCTAAGTTATAATATTATTTTAAAGTAATATTATAACTTAGCTTTAATAATTTAAAAAACATGATTAATAAATTAAATTTAAAAAAAACAAAATTCTTTTTAATAATTTATAATATATTAATTAATGCAATATTTTCATATTTATTTTTAATAACAAATGCTACAAAATGCCGAAGCATTCTTAGAAAAAGCGAAAATAAAAAACCTAAAATCTCAGTATTTTTCTTGAACAAGCCAAATAAAGTATATTTTTTTTCCAGCAACAATTTTGAAATAGAGTCATTATTTAAAACGTTTGATAAAAAATTTTTTAATAATAACATGCCTCCAGAAAAAATTACATACAGATACGATAAAACAAAAAGTGTATCTAAAAAAGAATTAAATACGCAACTTCAAAATTTAATCGAAGAAATTTACAATAAAAAAAAACAATACAAATATTTTAAAATTTTAAAACAAGCTAACTTCAATAGAAGAAAAAAATCTGGCCTTTTAATTTTAAAATTCAAAGACTATCCATTTATAGTTAAAGTATTTATGGAAAATCCAAAAAGTTTTGTATCACCCTACTCAAAAGGACTATGTCCACTACTTTTTTTCAATATGAGCGGAGGGATGTGCAGACACCTTTTAGGCTTTACAAGAATTAAAAATTTACACGATCTTCAAAATAAAATTTTGCAAGATCCAAAATGGTCAAAAAAAACAATATTTCCAAGAAAATGGTATCTTCTGCCAAAAGATCCAAAATATATTAAAATAATAGGTACAAATTTTGACAATAAAAATACAATATATGATATAATCAATACAGTGGACAGTTTTTGAAAATTTAATAAAAAAAACTTGAGCTTCATAATAACGCTGACATACTGATTTTTATAATGAATCAGATTAAAAAAAAAGTAGAAAGTGTAAAAATGAAGCTCATAG
>Ga0209417_1006421_pt1 | contig 12052 bp, 7 predicted proteins | sample RifGroF2_FD_184002 | JGI IMG/M metagenome (GOLD analysis project Ga0209417, IMG submission 184002) | Groundwater microbial communities from Rifle, Colorado, USA - Groundwater F2 (SPAdes) (version 2) | ecosystem: Environmental > Aquatic > Deep subsurface > Groundwater | place: Rifle, Colorado... | reverse complement strand
TTCCAGTAAGGACGGATATAACCGTCCCAACGATATTCATTCTATTGTGGTCTATGTGCCTATTGTGGTGGTGAAAATGTATTTTTGAGAAAAGAACGATATGAAAATTAAGGCTCTGATCACCGGATTCCTGTTGCTGAATATTGCCCTGGCAAGCAGCCAGACCCACAATGTAACCGATGCGCAGCAAAAACTGATTGCAGAAACCATTAAGGGTTTTCCGGTTGGGACGCAGGTTTCTTTCGCATTTATTGAAAATGGGGCGGTTACTTTTTATGGATTAAAGCAGGAAAAGGATTCGATGGTCCCGATCTCGAACCATCGGAATAATTTTGAGATCGGTTCCATAACAAAGGTTTTCACCTCCACGCTGCTGGCTGATTTCGTACTGGAAGGAAAGGTAAAACTGGATGATCCGATTAATAATTATATAGGGTTTCCGCTGAAGGACAGCATCCGGATCAGCTTTAAACAGCTGGCCAACCACACCTCGGGGTTGCCGCGGATGCCCGCCAATTTTGCAGTGAGTGCCATGCTGAGCCCAAATAATCCCTTTAAAAATTACGATGCGGGGAAACTCAAAAAGTATCTGGCCGATGAATTAAAGCTGGATAGCGAGCCGGGCAGGAACAGCGTCTACTCGAATCTGGGCGCGGGACTGCTCGGGTATGTGCTGTGCGAAATTGCGGACCAGGATTACGAGACCCTGTTGCAGCGATATATCTTCTCAAGATATAACATGAATAACTCCACAACCTTGCGGGATAAAATTGCTCAGCATTTGGTTAAGGGCCTGAACGCCAAGGGGGAGGAGACTTCGAACTGGGACCTCTCCGTTCTGGTTGGCGCGGGCGGAATTTTATCCACAACAGAGGACCTGTCGAAATTTGCCCTGGCGCAATTCGACCCTGCAAATAAAGAGCTGGAGCTGACCCGGGTTAAGACCTGGATGAATCCGGCAGGGCTTGATATCGGGCTGGGCTGGCATTTTGTGAAATCTAAAATCGGGGCTGAATGGCCCTGGCATAACGGGGGTACCGGCGGGTATACATCCTCAATGGCCCTGGATATCGGCCGGCGAAACGCAATTATCATGCTTACGAATATTTCAGCCTATCATCCAAATTCAAAGAGGATTGATGAGCTCTGTTTTGCCCTGATGAAGACACTAAAGCAATAAGGGCGGAAGAGGCTTTTCTTTTCTTTAACCACAGTAGGCACAGTAGATCACAATAGAATGAATATCGGAGGGACGGATATATCCGTCCCTACTGTGTTCTATGTGCCTAATGTGGTGGTAAAAATGGCATTTGCCATGACGAGGACTGATGGAATATAAACTCAATCATAATGATACCTGCAACTGTAGATCACCAGGTTTGAATCCTCTACCTTGTATACCAACCGGTGTTCCCGGTCAATTCTCCGGGACCATAATCCAGCCAGATCAAAACGGAGCGATTCGGGTTTACCCAGACCTTCATAAGGATGGGCCTGTATGTCACGGATCAGGGAATTGACTTTCTTCAGCATTTTTCGGTCGTCATTCTGCCACGACAGGTAATCATTCCACCCATTCGGTGTAAAGGTGATCTGCATCATTCGTTGATCAGATCCTCTTGCAGGGTTTGACCATTCTTCATCTGGTCCATGGATTCGAAAAGCCACTCGGCATTCTTTCTGGAGCTCAGAAGATGAAGGGTTTCCATGATCGAGTTATATTCCTCAAGGGAGATCAGAACTGCTCCTTTTCCGGAACCTCTTTTGATGATCAGGGTTTCGTTATTCTCTTCAACAGTGTCGAGATAATCCTTGAGCTCTTTTCTGAATTCCGTGTAATTTGCTGCTAACATGCCTGTAAATATCAGTACTCATTAAAGTACAAATATACGTACTTTATAAGATTTTCCGCAAATGTTCACAAATGGCATACAAATCAGCACTGATGCAGATAATATCTTCTTTAACCACAATAGACACAGTAGAACACAATAGATCAAGTATCGTATGGGATTTTGTCTCACCCCCTATTTCCGTCTCTATTGTGTTCTATTGTGCCTACTGTGGTGAAGAAAATGGCATTTGGCCTGACAAACCGTGATGGTATACCACTCGTTTTCAAAACATTTTAGAGGCAGATAAGCGGTTCATTTTATTTCATTCATCCGCTTAAAGGTAAAGGGATCTTCCCGGGTTGTGGGATTCAGCATGACTAACGGGGGCAGGTTGTATGTCCGCGTGATTTGATAAGCTTCTTTGGCGGTTATCGGCCTGTTCTTCCAGGTCAGATCGAAATGAAATTCCATTTCGCCCGGGCAATCGTCCAGAAAATTAACCTCCCACATGTTATTATAAACCATTGCCAGGATTTTATTCATGTCAGGAGGAGGCGAGGTAAGTTTGGAGGCCAGTTGTGGTTCAGAGAATGAGATCAAGGCCGCATCACGGCTTGACCAGAGCCGGGACCCTGTTGGAGCCGGATAGTTCACCCAGCCGTCTATGGCGAAAAAATCCATGCAGGTTCCGGGGATCTGATCGAGGTAGGGACGAAATTCCATGCCTCCGTTACTGATGACCGGATTGGCACCTTCATCCGGGAGTGGGAATTCGATGTAAAAAATCTCGGGGTTGGGAGACGAAAGGCGGTAAAACCGGATATTTATGGAAACCCTGGGTTCATCTTTCCAGATTTCCAGGATTCGCTGACCTTGCTTCAACCTGGGGTGTGCAAAGTTTTGTTTGTAGGATATGCTGAAAGCCGTTTCCGTAATGGTTGCAGTTCCATCGGGTGACGCACCTGTCAGCTTTGTTGATTTATCGATATTTGCCTTCCGCTTACTGTATTCCCCTTCATCCCAGATCTTCGGTTCGATTTCACGTCCGACAACGGACTCCTGAGAAAGGAATTTCCCAATTTCACCGCTGAACAGGGGCTGTTGCATTCCTTTCCATCGAACTGACGAAGGCCAGCCACTCGCATCAACGGTTATTTCCGGTTCTGTCCGGCTGGATACCTCAGAAACCGAATCTTCCGATAACAGAAAACAACCAACGGAATTGGCTTTGAATTTGTCAACCCAGAATTTGGCAATCCGGTTAGTGGAGTAAAGTTTTTTCTTCTCACCCGAAACGGGATCCCTGACCGATTGATAATTCACTTCCCGGAAGCTTATCCGGTCAAGTTCAATCCAACCGGTATAGGCATGCTCACCTGCATTGACAACATAAAGACCTTCCGGCTGATTGGTGAAAAGCTGCCTCATCCGCTGGGCAACCAGGTTTTTGGCCTGTTCATAGGGACGGTATGCGTAAATACTTTTTTCGGCCAGATGACCCAGGTTAAAAAAACCATAGGGATTTGAAGTGGCCTCGTTCGCGGCGAATGTATGCTCATAAAATCTGCACAGGGAACGGTCAATTCCGTTAGCCTGGTTCACAACCTTTTCGCTGTTGCCTCCCCATACCGGTGATAATGCCGCCTGCACATAATTACCGGCATGCCTTGAAGCTGCCATCTCACGCGGGGTTGCAGCCGCGCCGAAAGCCCACCAGTCGGTCCATTCTCCTGAATAGACCGGAAGATCCCGACCCACTCGTTTCTCAATCCGGTCCATCGCATTCGCTGCCGTGGTTAACCTGAGTTTTGGCATCAGGCCCAAATCATTCCACTTTTTGACAAAATCGACAAGGGGCGGAAAAGGCCCGTCATTATCAATCCTCCACTGATTGGTAATGCACACGGCAATGAAATCATACGGGTATCCCTCCTCTCTCATTTTTTTTATCTTCTTGAGGCAGGTTGCGTGAGCTTCTCGAACCGACTCTTCATCAGCCGGCAGGATGTCGTTGATCCTCGGGGTCCTGAATTGGGTATTACTGGCAGGAGTCTGGATAAGCCTCCAATCTCTTTCGGTAAGGAGATTATAACCAAACCAATAGGGGTAAGACTGCCAAACCAGGATTTTCCGCTTGTCAGGCATGATCCACCAGAAACCCGATGGCTGGGGGAAAGGCGCACCTCCCCAATAGGTGTTTATCCCATTCCAGATATATTTTACCCCTTTGTCCAGCAGCCGGATTGCGGATGACCGGGAGAATCCGTTAACATCATGCTGAATACCGACCTTGATTTTTAAATCCTCCCACAAGGGATCGGGAATCCAGTTAAAAGAGAGATCCCATTGCCGTACATTTAAAAATGGATGGACATTGAACGGAAGAGCGGTAATTTCGATTTGTCCGTTGTCTATCAATCTTTTTAATTCCGATTTTCTGTCCGGTGCCGCATTTTGCCACCATCTCCAAACAATATCCAATGCCTCGGCGGTCCAGTAAAATCGTTCATCAGTCGGGAGATGACTGCTGGCGCTAGCTGCATCAATGGCAATATCGAGGAACCTTAGCTGTAAATCTTCCACGATATACGGATGGTCGGTAAAACCGTAATCGGTATGCGAACAATGTATGATATCGATGTATTCAATGCCCGAATGATCATATGTCCCTATATCAGTTTGTGCACTCGCTGCTATCCCAACAAACAGGGCCAGGAATAGTCCCGACAGGCTTCTACTTGTTTTCATCATCAGATTAATAAGTTACCTCAAATACAACAATGTCTTTATCCCTGTCTTGGCCGGTAGCCAACACCTTGGCGTGCCGGTCGACGGCCACGCTTTGGCCGCCATAAACCATTCCCCGCCAGGGACCGTGTGAGATTTCCCCGACCAGATCGGTGCCGATTACAGGGCAATTCAATGCACCGGCAACATGCTGCACAACCCGCAGCAGCTCTTTCCCATGGACGGGCCAGTCCGTTTCATTGGCGGCCCATCCATAGGGAATAATAACCCAATCAGGCCTCTGTGCTTTCATCCTGATTAGCAAGTCTTCCTGAAAGGAATCCGCACAGATCATCACCCCGATTCTGCCCAGCCGGGTATTGATAGCCTCAATCTTCTCTCCTTTGGTATAGGGCGGTGACATCAACTCGTCAAGGGTATTGATCTTTCGGTGTTTTAAAAGGATACTCCCTTCATCGTCAATCAGGATGGCTGAATCAAACAACTTGTCACCTTCTTTTTCATCCAGACCGATGCTGATAAAAACCTTGTACTTCTTCGCCAAGGCGCATAAATGTTCCGAGTCAGGGCCTGGGATCGAAAATGCCCTGGTATGTGCATCGGGATTGACCCAGCCAAGAATGGAAGATTCAGGGAAAGCGACAATCTCAGCACCCTTTTCTATGGCTTCGATAATGGCATTTTCGATCCGCACAATATTTCCGGAGCGGTCGCCATCCAAACAAAAAATCTGAGCAATGGCCACCTTAACAGTTCCTTTCCTGGCATAGGTTTCAATTGAAAAACATAAGCTGTCCTCCTCATAGAAATTCTCTTTGGCTGTTGCAACACGCCGTTGTACGCCTTCAATATCAGGCTTGATATTGATTTCGAACGGAAACTGAACGTAAAAGCAGGCAGTCATTGCATAATTGATGCAGGTTGATGCCCAATGCCACAGTTCGATGTTTGAACTGATTGATGAACCGAAGGGGATGGCATCCAGCGAACGGTGACGCATGTTGACAGTCATTCCCGGCACAAAATTCCCGGCACCCGTCGGCTCTGAAATGAACGGATGCGAGAAGGGTTCCGGATGGCCAAACGCATACCCATAATAGTCCTCACTGCCAGTTCCGATGCTCGAAGGGAATTTCTCGCCATCTACAAAAATCTTCTCATCCCCTTCACCCCACCAGGTTTCCGCCATATTGAACAGGGTTACCTGATCGCCGATATAACAGCCTTTCCCTTTGATGTTTACAAAATTTATATCAAAAAACCAGTTCTGTTCATTCCTTGTTTTGATATGATGGTATTCATGCCAGCTTGTGCCGAAATACATGCTGCCGGTTTTCCAGGTATATTCCGATAAGCCGGTTTCCCCGGTTAACCGGATCGTGTCCTTCCCGAAATTGATGTACGAAAGCCGGCACTGTTCCCGGTAAGGCATGATCCACGAGGCTTTCATCGCTCCTTCCGTCGAGGTCTGATTTACCCATGTTTTGTGTGGGAACATGATATATCCCGTCCCGAAAAACTCACCTACGGGAACCCAAACGGTCTGTTCCCCGTCGAACTCCACAGACAGGACCGTCGAACGCAATGCTTGTTCAGGGTTACGACTATCGATTTTCAAACTTAAAAAAGAGATCGCTGAACCCGGATCATTGATTATCAAAACCAGGGAATCACCCGGCAATACGGTCTGATCAAATGATTTTTCAATCCTGCCGCCAGAAAGATCCGAAAGTAAAAGCTCTCTGGCCCGATCCAATTCGGGTTTCGCCTCTTGAAGTCCCCGCAGACTGAAGGTCTTTACTTTCGTACCCTTTTCATATTCGCGATAGCAGATATTGTAAAACACATCCGGGTAATAGTGCTTATCCTGTTCCCTGAGTGAATCGCACTCATAGGTTATCTTGATATGATCCGAGAACGGGATGGGGAGATACAGGTTATGCCCGCGCTCGTTTAACGGGGCCGCTTCGGGGACCGACTGACTGAACGGAGCGGGAGCCAGCAGCTGCCCGCTGATCACATCGAAGGGAGGTCCTTCGATTTCAGGTATCGAATCATTATCGAGATAAACCCTGATAATACCTTTCTCTGCCCTCCAGAAGGTCATCCACCAGCGGACTACAGCACCGGGACCCTCCTGGTCGAACAGCACGAACTCACGCCGGTTTTTTTTGTTTTCGACCCTGACGAAATAGGACATGTCGGCGTTGGCAAACCAGGCACGGTTGCCCGGTGCAATGGTTTCTCGGTTATAACTGCTTGCCTGCCTGAGTGTGAACTTCGGTTCGGGCAGATAGGTGAGCTGTTTCCTATCCGACATTTCCTGCAGGAGTGATTCGATCGTTACGGTTTTACTGCAGGCACAACCCAGAAACAAACCGGATACAACCAGACTCCCGATTAAAAATCGTGTTGCCATTTTTTTTCACCTGATTTACCTTAAAACATTTACGTTAAAAATCCACCTCGATAAACCGTACTTCAAAGGGTTTTAACACGATGGAAGCTAACGGTTGCCCGATCTGTTTTCCGGTGGTATTAACTTCGACCATTCTCCGGATGGATTTTCCGGGAACCGATGATGAGAGTTTTACTTCGGCAGGCAATCCTTCCAGCTCCCGGAAATGAAGGAGAACCGTACCTTTTTTAGTAAAGACCGGTCTGCAGTTTACGAGCAGTGCATTAGCCGAACCGGATACCTTTAGAGTCTCCATGGTCGGTGATTTCCATTCCTTGGCTCCGGCAGGGAGCGCTCGTGTCGGGAATGGATTCCGTTCATTCCAGGCATATTTTGTTGCAAAGGTTATGGTGGTATCGGCCGATGAGGTGATCTGGTATCCCCAGCTGAAGCCTCCCTCCTGAAATGCCCGGAAATTGGTCGTCCAGTAGTTGTTCATCACCCACGAATAGAGCCATGTCTTTCCCGGTTTCGGATACCGCTCGTACTTAAGCATGTTGAAATCGCTGAATTGCCACAAAGGGACCTCGTTGCTGACAATAATGATCTGTCCCTTTTTGCCGCGAACCGATACAAAATTCTGCGCCGCATTCCAGTCGGAGGATGATCCCGGAAGCTGCTGCCCCTGTTCCAGTGTACCTCCGATGGTCTCAAACACGATCCGGGAATCAGGCAATGAAAAGGGGAAAGCAACATAGAGCGCTTCGGGATCGGTAATGATGAGCTTACGGGCCATGTATTTGAACTCAACCTTCTTAACGTTTTTATAGAGGCGTATCTCCAGCTCAACCCCCTTGGGTGAGCCTGCTGTTCCTTTTTCACAACCTTCCAGATCCATCGCAATCCGGATGCTTTCCCAGATCTCGCCGTTTATTCCCTTATCCAGCTTAACATTGGATACTGAAGTATGCTGATAGGGCGGCACATCGCGTTCTGACGACGTTTCCCGTACCGGTTGCCCGATGTTATAGGGATTCTGAGAATCAGCCAGTTCCAGGTTCAGTTCCTTGTCGAAGAGACTGCTGACGGCTCCGGTCTTTTTATTTATGATGATTTTGTAGAACTGATTTTCCAGTACTTCACTATTTACTGCCGTGCCGGCTGTTGGCATCTGGTCAAGAACCTCGATTTTCAACGTCTTAACGCCCATGGCAGGTACATCACTAACCTCGATCACCCAGTAGGCACCTTCAGCTCGCCGGGTCATCACCTGGGCCGGAACCTCCTTACCCGTTGCCAGGTCAACGATTCTGGTTTTCGTTTTTACGGGAAGAACCTCATAATCAACGAATAATTCAATATCTCCTGATCGGGTCCATCCCATGGAATTAACTACGTAAATCAAGGGAAAATCAGCCTTCTTCAGGAAAGGCTGTAAATAGGCCAGGCCCTCTTCGTTCAATAAGGTTACCTTTTTGAGGGCCTCCCAGGCATAGGCTCCTTTTTGCAGCCACTGTTTGGTCGAATTCTCTGAGAACGGAAGGTTGATACTCTCAGAGGCTCCGTAGGTATGTTCATCGTACAAAAGGATATTTTCGCTGATATGGTCCATTTTGCCTTCAATCGAGGGATTCAGCTCACCACCCAACATTGACACCATGGCAAACAGGCCGTCATCAACCTGCTTGATATTTTGGGTTTTTCTGATCTCAGCTGTTTCCCGCGAGCTTGTGCCACAGCCGTCGGTCCACCAGTCGAGCCAGGCATTCCGGTAAACAGGGAGCTTATCGGCATAATTTTTTTCAACATATTCCAAAAACTCACTGATCAGGGCCAGCCTGAATTTCGGGTATTCGTATTTTTCATTCCACTGCTTAACCACCTCACAAGCCAGGGTCGAGGGCGGAGCATTATCCGTCCGGTAGCCGCAGAACTCAAGGGCAAGCCGGTCGAAGGGGTAATTTCTTTCATCCAGACTGGCCAGATGCCAGAGGATGTTGGCTGCAAACATCGGATTCTTGTTGATCAGCCCGTAATCGTTCGGTGTCATGTAAATATCGGCCCTGAAACTGAGTAATCTGGCTCCCGACGGGGATTCCCACCAGAAGCAGGTTGGCTGATCGAACGGAACGATGGAGCGAGTATAATTGATTCCCATGCTCAGGTATTTGATGCCCGTATTTTGACAATAATCGGGAAGGCACCACGCGATGCCATTTATATCGTTCTGCATCAGCATTTTAACAGGAATCCCTAATTTATCAAACTCCTTCAGCGGCTGAAGAAAATCATACACGATATTTTCATCCATGATTTCAGCCATGTTCAGGTACATGCCGGTAACCTCGATCCGTCCCTCGGCAACGCGTTTCAGGAATCTGTCAATCTGCGATGCCGGTGCGAAGTTCAGGAATTCCCGTACCGGCCACGAGGTTTCACAGGACCACCTGAACTTCGCATCATCAGGCATCATATCGGTTTGATCACAATAATCCAGGGCATAATCGATAAATCGCAGATGTTCAGCCAGAATCTCCGACTGCGGCCGGGTGTAACCTATATCCGTGTGGGAATGCTGGACAAAATCAACTCCCCATTTTTTTGGAGGAACCAGCGTGAATGGATATTTTTCAGGGGCCCCTTCATTAAACCTTGCCGTTATTACAATATTCTTTGGTTTTGTTACTGCCGGGAATGTTAACAGGTACTTATTGTCATTCTTTCCAATATCCGCCTTCAACAGCTCCTTGCCTCCCTGGGAAAAAACAATTTTTCCTGGAATTTCCGAACTGCAGTTCACAACCACCTGTTGGAACAATTTACCGCCTTCCTTAAAGAGTACCGGTGCATTTAAGAACTCCACCTTTGCCTGCGGTCCGCTCTGTCCATTCACTTGCAGAATGCCGGAAAGAGCCAGCGCCAGAATCATGGCGACTGCTACGTTTGTTTTTGTCATGGTCTTTTTAGGTTTAAAATCCGAATGGCATTGTCATGAAATAACATCTGGGCGATTTTAATCGCCTCTACTTCCGAAAAATACCCATCACGCACCTTGTCAATCAACACGTTAGAAACGATCTCCCTGGCGAACAACAGATGGCTGTAAACATTTTCCACGTAAAGAAAGTCCCCTCCGAAAGCCATGATCTTGCTTGCCGGAACGGTTTCAAGCCATTCATGCAGATATCTTTCGCTGAATGAGGGTGAGATGATGTATAACCAGCACAAATCGATATACACATTGTTGAATTTCTTTGCCAGCACGGCCAGTTCTCCTCCATAAGGATACCCTCCATGGAAAAGAATAAATCTGACATCAGGATATTCCCGGAAAAGGTTCGTCAGGTTCGTTGGTTTTGCGTTTTCAATGGTACCTCCATTCAGCCCGGTATGCAGTTGAACGGGCAGGTCATGGGAATCAGCCAGATCAAGGACCCTGCGCATCATATAATCCTGCAAGGGTTTCACCTCATCAAAGGAGAGAGCCTCTTCTCCCGGAGCATTCATGATCTTGTTGAAAACTTCCTGAGCTTCTTCTTTTGTTACCTTCCCATAAAACAACGTCCTGTTATAGGCCAGGATGGACTTAACCGCAACAATTCCCTGGCTAAAAGCCTGATGAAAGGCGTTATCCAAAGCATTAACAAGATCATCAAGATTTTGGATGCCCGTACTCTTCCATTTTCCGAGGTTTTTTATCCCGTCCCTTGAATTGATCAAGACAAAACCATCGAATTTCCGGACGTACCTGAACATATTCTGGTTGCCGAAAATCCGGTTTTCCCAGTCATCAAAAGGATAATCCTCAATCACATATTCGATGTTGCATTTTTGCCTCAAAACCTGATCATACCAGTCTGTTTGATAAGCTTTTCTGATTTTTTCAGATAATCCCGCAACCGTTGTTTCATCGATGGCTTTAACCCCGAACAGCTTTTCAGCTGCTAAAACGGCTGCACGATTATAGCCGGTATTGAAGCATCGTTCCCAATACGGTTCCAGGGTCCGCCATTTTTCAATAGAAGTAAGTGAATCGGTGAATAATTTGTCCATGATGTTCCGTGGCATGCCTGCCGATTCAAAATCGCCAGTGGCGTAGTGTCGAAAAAGTAACATGAAATCCAGCATGGAACTGTCAAATCCGGCAGGGTTCAGCAGGTGTTCATGTGTATCCACCACTTTAATCTGATTGACAAAGTCCCGGATTCTTTGTTCAAAACCAGGCTCCGGTATTGGCCTCACCTGAATCTGCGCACCGACAGAAACAAAGGCAAAAACTGCCCCAAGAAAAAGTGCCGTTCTTTTCATGAGTATAGCCTTACCGTCGTCCTGTGTCAAAAAAGATAGCTGAAAAGCCCACATCGGGTGATTTTTGAACCCGCCGCGTCCAGACGTTTGTCAGCCGGCATTGCAGGTTTCCTTTCATTTTGTACCTGAGATAAATCCCCTGGGCAAAATCGGTCAGGTTATAGGAGTGCAGAACCTTCTGTGAGTTTGCATCCAGGATATCCACTACGCTCCAGCGATCTTTCCTGTCCCAATCGAGGAAGTATATGGCTACCTCATGTTCTTTCCCATCCGTAAAACTGAACTCCATAATCTCATGCAGGGGATCCGACCAGGAGGATGCAATATTTTCTTTCCCTTCGGGATTCTTAATTGCCTGGATATCCCGGGTTTCTTGTTGCCAGATGTTTGTTGTGCCGTTGAGAAAGCTGATTTCTGTGTTGGCAGGGATTTTATTGCCGGCCCCGGGTATAGAGTATCCATCAGACCCATAGCTTTTTTGCCAGGAGCCCCGGGTTTCCTCGTCGATTCCGATAAAAGTGACTTCGCCTGATGCTCCGACTTCAAGATCTTGGTTCGGATCAGTCCCTGAGGGCACGATAGAAATACCTTCGTCGGCTGAAAGTGAAAGTTTTAAATACTGACCCGGCAAGACTTTATCCTTTGGACTTTTAAGCTCAAGTCCGCGGAGGGTGATTCGATAGATATCAACAGTTTTTACGGTATCCCATGTATCCGGGAGTTTCCAGGTTCTTGATTTGTAGCCTTCTTCACTGTAAGCAAT
>Ga0209417_1006420_pt1 | contig 12057 bp, 13 predicted proteins | sample RifGroF2_FD_184002 | JGI IMG/M metagenome (GOLD analysis project Ga0209417, IMG submission 184002) | Groundwater microbial communities from Rifle, Colorado, USA - Groundwater F2 (SPAdes) (version 2) | ecosystem: Environmental > Aquatic > Deep subsurface > Groundwater | place: Rifle, Colorado... | reverse complement strand
TTGATAATCAGTGTGCAGTTGGTCAATCAACTGCTTCCACCTCTTTCTATTATTGGTTATTCACACCTGCTATTAATGTACCTGTAAATAGCAATGGGGAAACAAAACTTGAATATAAAATGAATTTTTCAATGCTTGATCCGCCTGCAACCCACAGTTATATTAAATTCTATGTTTGTGATGTGAACAGAGTAAGATTGACAGCTCCTTTAATACTCTATCCGGTTAATGGTCAATGGACCGATTTTGAATATGATCTTACTCCTTTTGCAGGGCAAACGATTAAATTGCAATGGTGGCATTATTATGCTGGAACAACATGTGGCAATACTTTCTATTATATTGATGATGTCTTGGTATATACAACACCTGATACGAGCGCTCCAGCTATAGACTTTATCGCAGGTAACTCAGCCGATATTGACGAGGATATGAATTTGAATCTTGGATTTAATGATAATTCAGGCATAAGCAGTGTAACTGCCGATTATTCGATTGAGGGTGATAGTAATACAATTACATTGTCTCCTGTTAAAGGCACTTACAATTATTCAGGCACAATTCCAGCGAGAGATCATATGTGCGAAGGGTCAATAACATTTAGGATCAAAGACAGCGTTGGAAACGAGACTGTTTCAAGCGGTCACTCTATTTCTTGGGGTATCGGTGGCATATTAACCGCACCTGAGAATGTCGTAGTATCTCAACCTACAAGCACTACTATTTCCATTACATGGGATATAGTTGACGGAGCTACGAGTTACAAAGTATTTTCTTCTACTGATCCTTATGGAACATTTACTGAAGACTCGACAGGCACATTTACCGAGAGCAGAAAATGGGAAAAGACGATTGACGGGAATAAATATTTTTACTATGTAATTGCTACTAATCCTACAAAATTTGATGTGGAAGCGATTAAGGAAGAAGAATTCGAGATTGCTAAGGCTAAAGAGGATGTTTCAGATAGATAGGCATAATCAGTCTGATTAGAGAACCGTAGTTAAGTTGCAACAAATCATAACATCGGCAAAGCGAAATGGGTTCTACTGTATTTTATTCCCACTTCGCTTAGCCGTATCCGTTAGAGCCAATGCAGTTAAGAAAACTTACGCAGACAGATATTAGGAGGTCAGACTTCGGAGAAATATTAAAAAAATGAATGAGTACAATCGCAGACAGATATTTAGTTCACACAAATTTGCTTTAATTGTCGTAATTATTTTGTTTTGTGGTGTTTAGTAATCTAATCACTTGACAAAAGATTTCGATTTGATTATCTTACATCATGAGTTTAAATTTACAATTTTAGGGAGTTTGAAATAATGTCTGATAGTAGCGAAAAAATAAAACCTGTAAGTGTATTTGTAGTTCGTTGCAAACCTCATGATATAATCAAAGAGGATGAATTCCTCAAAGGTACTCTTTCGGTAGGATGGCCTAGTCTTGGTGATTTGACAGGTATGACTAAAGAACAAATCGAACCGATTTTTAATAATGTATGGACAGGACACGGTCCAATTCGTTTGTCTCAATTATATAATTTTATTACGATCCCAAAAGGGTCCGCAGTTCTTACACCCAGCGTGTATAGCAGGGATGTACATTTGTTTATAACTACATCAGGTTACATTTATAACAAAGAACAGGATATTTTTGTTAATGATAAAGACATCAAAGATAAAGGGAATCCTCATCAAATTAAAGCCAGATTTGTAAAATCTATGGCAAGAGAAGATTTCTCCACAAAACTTCAGAATGCTTTAAATGCAGCAAAAAGAACAGTAACAAATTTATCTGTCTATATGCCAGAGATTGAAGCAATTCTAAATAATGAATCGGAAAAAATAAAGGATACTGAAAACAAGTATAGAGACGAAGCTTTAGAGACTCTCTCAAAGCTTCTCAAATCTGAGGATGAAAATATTCGACTGCAAGCTGCTATAAATTTATTAAAACCCAAGGGATAATAATGTACCTGTTTTTTGACACTGAAACAAACGGATTGCCGATTAAGAGAACAGCACCTGTAGAAGATCTGGACAACTGGCCGAGGTTAGTACAGCTTGCTTTTTTACTTTATGATTTTAATGGTGCTCTAATTTCATCGGGTAATTTTATTATTAAACCTGACGGGTTCGTAATTCCTTCTGATGTGGCAGAGATTCACAGAATTTCTACAGAAAGGGCACTTTCTGAAGGCATTCCTGCTATATCTGTATTGAACGAATTTAGTAAAACAGTTCAAAACGCAAAATATCTTGTAGCTCACAATATGTATTTTGATAAAAGAGTAGTTGGGGCTGAATATTTGCGTTGCGACCTAGAAGACAGCCTGAAATATAAAAAGAAAATCTGTACAATGCACGGTACAACAAAATTTTGCGGAATAGGTAAGTGGCCGACTTTACAGGAGCTACATCAGAAACTTTTCAATGAAGGCTTTGAAGAAGCTCACGATGCCTCTGTTGATATTCAAGCTACTGCAAATTGCTTCTGGGAACTGAAAAAATTAGGAATAATCTAAAGAATAAAAACAGGTTAGCTGAAAACTGATTAGAGTAGGCAAAAACAGGTGGAGGAAAAGAAAATGGCAAAATATTTTTGCAAACACTGTGGACAAGAATTCTATGATGTAAGAACTCTTACGCAATATCCTTGTAGCGACAGTCCAACTTCGATGCATGTACCTTATGAAGGTGAGGAATCAAGCAAGTATTTTTGTTTTTATTGCGGTCAGGAATTCTCGGACATAAGGACTCTTACGCAATATCCATGCAGCGACAGTCCAACTTCGAAGCATGTACCTTATGAAGGTACGATTAAGGATAAATATTTATGCAAACATTGTGGTCAGGAATTCTCGGATCTAAGGACTCTTACGCAATATCCATGTAGCAACAGTCCAAGAAATAAACATGAACCTAGGCGGTAATCATGCTCTGGCTTTGTAATTTTCTCAATACAGGCGGGTTATTTTAACTTGCCTGTAATTTTCTTTTGGAATAATAACTAGATTTTCTAAACCAATCTATGATTACATTAAATCAAATAGAAGGAGATAAACATGGAAGAACAACTTAAGGAACTATATGAAAATGAATGGCACAAATTTGATTCTTTCCGCGCTGATGTTAAAGATGAAAATTTTTCCGGTCCGCTTTTGCTTGAATTGAAATCGTATCATTCACAAAAAATAAAATTACTGATTGTCGGACAACAGACGAAGTATTGGGCCACTCATTCTTCAACTCTAGATGATCTTCTTGATATTTACTCAGGTTTTAATCTCGGCAAAGGTTATGTTAATTCACCATTTTGGAATATAACTAGAAAGATAGAATCTATAATTGGAATTGATAAATATTCCTGTGCTTGGACAAACCTGAACAGATTTGATTATAAAGGTGCTGAACCTGAGGGAGTTATCCTCGAGAAAATCAAAGAGTTCGATTATTTGGTTAAAGATGAAATTCGTATTCTTAAGCCTGATATTTGTCTGTTTTATACTCATAACAAATACGATTATCGTTTAAGAAATCTATTTAATAATCTCCAATTCACAAAAATTGATAATTTGCCTAGTGATCAGTTTAGTAAATTATCCCATTCTGAACTGCCTGAACATACATATAGGACACCTCACCCTAACTCTATAAGGTTGAGAAAGTGGGAAAGTGAATTTTTGAATGCCATGAAAGAAATTCTTCCAAAAGTTTAATTTATCTGTCTGCGTAAGTTAGGTCAAACGAATTACAGGCTTAACTGCACTAGGCTCTAACATAGGCAAAATATCACTGACTGGTTTTTACGACTGGTGTGGTGCTTTTAGCCTTGACCGTTACCGGACATTGACTGGCTAAATACTCTCGATTTCGTGGGGGTCGGGGGCATATAGAGACTTTGTTATAACTTAGCATTTTATTGTTTAGAATATTGCAAAATACTCAAAACTATACTTATAGTCCGTTGAAATATTAGTATCATTTCTGCATATTTCAGACACTATGGATATAAGAATGAAATTGGGTAAAAGATAACCGCATTTAAGGATGAATACTGGACTGAGTCAAGAGAAATTCGCCCTTAAATGCGGTTTAGACAGAACTTATATCGCCGGAATTGAACAGGGAAAAAGAAATATTTCAATTGAAAGTTTAGAGAAAATTGTAATAGGCTTAAGAATTACTGTTCAAGAATTTTTTAAATCGGAGATATTTGAATGAAAGTTATTGATTTTGAGAATAAAATACTCTTTGAGTTGAAAACAGTTATTGAGAGTATTATTCAGAAATACTCTTCTTTAAATATTTCCGCTAAATCACGAGCTGGAGCAGAAATTAGTTCTTTCCTTGAAAGTGAATTTGTAAAAGAAACTAAAGACAACCAATTTTTAAAAAAATCTGAGGCATCTCCGAGTGGAGCTACAAAAAATCCGTGGGATGTAATGACATTTTTCTGTATTAATGGGCATGAAGAGTTGTTATGGATTGATTTTAAAGCAGTAAAAGTATCAAGTGTAGATAGCAATCCTGACATTGGAACTCCTGATAAGATTTTCAATTTAATTATTAATGGTTATTTTTATTTAGTTTATATCTTTGTTTATTATGAGGAAGAAAAAGACGGATTAAAATTTGTGAAAAACAGAGAAGGTGAATTTGTAAAAATTTATTTTCTAAAAGATATTAGTTCAACATTTAGAAGAAATCCCAAAAATCAATTGCAAGTAAATATTTCTGCAATACCAGAAAAAAGGACTCGAGAAGAATTTATAAACCTTTTGATTAAAAAAATTGAAGAAAGCCATCGGAGGCAAATTCATATTTCAGAAAAGGCTTTAAATGCTTTAGCAAATGGAGAAATAAAAACAAACTTGATAAAATTGAACGACATTTCTGAAAGCAAAATTAAAAAGATTTAATACTATCTAAAATACTTCCAATTTCAGAAGAACTATATCCGTAATAGCTGAAAACTAAAGAATTGATTTTTTCGACATATCTTTTCTTGTTATTATGGTTTTGAGTTTCATATAATTTAATAACAGTGTCAGATATTTTTTTTTGCAACTCCTCATCTTGTGGAATAAAAATCGTGCTTAAATCTGAAATTTTGATTTGTGGTTGTTTACCTTGTGAAAATCTAATAATATTCATTTGTTGTGAATAATATGTAATCAAATCTGAATTGATCCATCCGCACAAGAAATACAGAAATTCGATCGTTTTTGCGCTATTTGTCCTTAAAGAGAAAACATATAGACTGCTATTAGCAGAACTTCGACTTAAATCTATTGTTGCAATAATTGATTTAGCTGATTGACGAATATATATTTTTGGATTATCGTATATAACCGGTTCACCTAAACCTAATCTCTTTTTATTCTTAATTCCCTTTTTCTCTAATTCGATTTTCAAATTGTCATTTATATAGTCTTGTTGTGTTTTATTGTAATAAAAATACTTTGAAAAACTAAGATTACCATACTTTTCAGTGAGTGATTTAGAACCTTGATAGTAAGGGTAGATTAATTTATTGTCAATTCCAGAGTAATCTTTATTAGTAAATTTATCTTCCATATCAAGTAGCATCACACATGTTCTAAGATTTTTCTTGGGAAATAACTCTTTTAAAGTTTTATCTTTTTTTGAAAGTATTTTAGCTATTATTATTTTTGATATATTAGAGCCATTGTATCTGAATTTATATTCATCGTTTTTATTATACCATTCCATTTGTGGCACTGAATAGCTTAGTTTAGTTTTATGGTCAATAATTTTTACAATATTACTATGGTTTTCATCAGATTTTACTAACTTAATAATAACTTGTCCACTGGCTACATCAAAATCTTTTATATTAACAGTCAACTCTTCAATAATTGTATTTTCAAGCAGAAATTTTCTTGTGTATAGATAAGCAGTTTCAAAAAAAGCTAAATCAATTATGAAGCTCAATTTCCCATCTGTTTTTAGGAAATCCAAAGAATGTTCAATAAATAACATTATAAAATTAATTTTTCCATTTTTTACTGAGCTTGGAAACTGCATATAATTATTTAGATAAGTGATTCGTTGTTGTTCATTTCTTTTTTTATCTCTACGCCCATATAAGCTAATATAAGGCGGATTTCCAATCACATAATCAAAAGTACCATATAAATTTATGAAAGGATTAGAATACTGTTCATCAAACAAGCTGTTCTTCGCGGGGATTTTATCTGTAAAATCCCAAATAATCGAGTTGAACTTGCCTGTATATTCTACTTTAAATAAGTTAAAATATAATGATTTGATATTAGAGATAGTTTCATCAATCATGTCTTTTTGAATATCTACAAAAAAGAGACTCTTTGAAATAAATGAATCTATAAATTTACGATCCGGTAAAAATTCATAAACACTTGAGATTAGTTTTAGTAATAGTATTCCATGCCCACAAGAAGGTTCAAGTATTCGTTTATAAATTATACTTGAATCAATATCTACAATACTTAAAATGTTCTCAATCGAATTTATTGAGTTCGTAAAATAAACACCATCAATTTTTTTTGTGTTTTCTATCATGCTGTTTTCAAAAAAAGCCTGTTTCTCAATAAGGTTTTTTAAGCATGTAGATGGAGTCATTTTCCGCCTCAAAATAATTTTCAATTAAATATACACTTATTTATATTTGATTCCCATACTTTTTATATAAACTTTTAAACTATAATATCTCCCCCCGACCCCCACGAAATCGAGAGACTTTGGAAACGACCGGTAACATTAGCAAAAAGATATAAATTAGATTGGCGCATTTTAAGGGAATTATCCTTGACAGTATCAGTAACTTTTGGCATATTAAGTTCTTGTATTCTGTTCGTAGTTATAGTCAATCTAATTTTCATCCTTTAGCCTTGACCGTTGTAGGACATCGCAATTTGAAGACAGGAGAAATTACCATTGAGCCAAGTATTTGTGGAAATAATTAGAAAGAAGTTAATAATTAAGATCTTTGAAAACTCAGGAAATGGGATTATCTTTCTGCAATAGGAGTAATAATTTAGAGGTAAAAATAATGAATATTTGTGAAAATATTTTATTCTTGAAATACAGTTTAAATTGAATAAGTTTGGGATTATATAATTATGGAATATATTACAGAATCTGATTGGGTAGTTATTAATAAAGATGTTAATTTGAAAATGCTAGAATATGTAAAGCATTTTGTAACTCCAATTTCAAAAGTCATAGATCATAATACAGGGGAGCATTTCGGTACAGGTTCGTATTTGGAAATAGAAAAAACAAAATATCTAATCACTAACGATCATGTCGCTAGAGAAATAAATAATTCACCGTTAACTTATCAATTTCTAGACAATGAAGATATTTTTAAATTTACAAATCCCATATTAGCAAAACCTGATCCTATAGATCTTGCACTTGTTAAGATTGAATATAGTGCATGGGATTCATGTAAGCATAATTCCTTGGCAATTCCAATTGGTTGTTTTGCTCTGAATCATGAATTAATGGAAGGGGAGTTATTATTTATTTTAGGCTTCGCTTTTGAAAATTCAAAATTTTACTATAATTATTTAAATACTCATAGCACTCCTTATTTAACACAAGAAATAAAATTGCCTGAAAAGTTTGGTGATCCAAAGTTTCATTTTGGCTTGTATTACAATCCTGATAGAGCAATAAAAGTTAATGAAAAGTCAAAAGATCTTCCAATTCCATTCGGTATGAGTGGATCGTTAGTTTGGAATACAAGGTATGTCGAGAAGTATAACATGGGAAAGTCTTGGGCTCCATCCGATTCTCGAGTTACAGGTATATTGAGAAAATGGTCATCTGGCGATGCTTGTTTACACGCTACAAAAGTAGATTACTTTGATTTATTGAACATTCACGATGCCTCAAATAACATAACAACAAAAAAAGGAATTGAAAATGATAATTATAATCTTTGATAAAATAGGAAATGGGATTATCTTTCTGCAATTAGGAGTTTAATCTAAAAGGAGAAGTTATTAATGAAAAGTAAAGTTTTGTTTATTCTAGTGCTATCACTACTGTTAAACATTTCATACGCAAAACGGACGGCAATGCTCGTCGGCGTTCAGAACTATAAAGCTTTCGCCTCGCTTGAAGCTTGCCACGGCGACGTGGATGCAATGAAAGAACTCCTCGAGCAGGGCGGATTCGAAGATGATTATATTTGGGCTTTGAAAGATGCAAGCTACGGTGAAATGCTTACTGCTTCAGATCTTTTTTCGAATGTAACAGCATTTGCAAGAGGAATACAGAAAGGCGACGAAGTTGTTTTCTTCTTTTCAGGACATGGAATTGGTGGCTCTGACGGAAAAAACTATCTTCTCGGAGCAGACGGCAATATTGACAATCCGGAAAAGTACGGTAGTATTTCTGTTGAGGATATAAAGCAGATTTTAAAGGAAAAAAGTCCGTCCGAGGTAGTGCTCATAGTTGATGCTTGTCGAAACTTTGTAAAAAAAGAAGGTAAAGGTACTGGAGAAGAAATATCTGCAAAAATGAATACCGGTAAAGGTATTATAGTTTCTTCAACGATTGGAACTAAAACGATTACTCAATCCACCAAATCAGATAAAATCATTGTCAAGACTATTTACGCTGCAAGCGAAGGTCAGCAGTCTTTTGAGAGAAAAGACAAGAACAAAGGAGCTTTCACTTATTACATGACATACTTACTTGATTCTCCCAACTCTGCAATGGATATTGATATGTCTAAAGATGGTGTTATTACAATAGAAGACCTTGTCCAGTTTGCCGACAACAGACTTGGTGACTATACAAGATCGCAGGGACTACCTTCAATGAATCCTGTCTATCAGACCGAAGGTGGAATTACTTATGAACCGTTCAAGCTTTTCAGATACAATGCAGAAAAAGTAGTTCAAGAGCAAAAGAAAGAGGGTTCAAAACCGATTTTCCAATATGATGAGAAGGCAGAGCTAGAGAAAATAAAGAAGTTTACCGAAAATAAAGAATATCTCAAGGAAGAATTACCTGTTTATCAACCTAAAATCATTGAAAATAAAAAAATTGAAGTTAATAACACAGACCTTTCAAGTTGGGAACTAGCTCTTGCACAGGAACTAGAAATAAAAAAAGCAAAAGACGAAGAAGATAGGAAAGTAGCAGAGTCTAAAGAAAAAGAGCAAATCTATAATAATTTAAAAAATAAGTACAATACTGCAATATCAGATTTGGATAAAACTGAAGATATTTTCATAAAGCATGCTAAACTTGAAAATCTCAGAAATGAAATAAACACAGCTAAATATCCTGAAATTAAACAAAAATTATTACCACTTCTTGAGCCTATATATCAGAAAATCAAAGAGACTAAAATGGATACAGAACTAGGGCTTGAAAATTTAAAACCACAGTTTGTAAAAGATATTTCAGATATGGAAAAAATGGTAGAGTCAGACCTTAGTGAAGATCTCAAAGCGAAATACCTACTAGAATTTAAGAAGAAATGGGATGGTTATGCAAAAATTCAGAAAGATGATAAATTAAACAAAATCTATAAAAATATTGACATAAAAAAAAGTATCAAAACCAACACTGCAGGAATAGAATTACTTTTTATAGAAGCGGGTACATTCCAGATGGGCAGCACTGAGGAGCAAAATGAAATGCCTATACACGAAGTGTTTGTCGATAACTTCTATATAGGTAAATTTGAAGTAACTCAAACACAATTTCATACAATAATGGTAAATGATACAAGCGATATTAAAGATAATAAACCTGTCTTTCGTTTGTCGTGGGATGATGCAATCAGTTTCTGTAATAAATTAAGCGAAAGAGATGGTTTAAATACATGCTATACAATTTCAGAAGATGAAGTAAAATGTGATTTTAATTCCAACGGTTATAGATTGCCAACAGAAGCTGAATGGGAGTATGCTGCGAGGGGTGGACTCTCCAATCAAAGATTCCCGAATGGAGCTACAATTTCTCATAGTTCTAATGGAAAAACACAGGCGAATTATCACAGTTGGTGGTATAATGGAAAACCTAATTACAGTTACGATATTTCTCCTAAAGAAGGCGCTCACCCAATTTACAAAGATAGCCCATCTCCTATAGGTAGTTTCCCGCCGAATGGTTACGGTCTGCATGATATGAGTGGAAATGTCTGGGAATGGTGCTGGGACTGGTATGATGGTTACGCAAGTGAATCGCAAATTAATCCTAAAGGTCCAAGTTCGGGTTCTAAACATGTTCTTCGTGGAGGCTGTTGGGATAGCAATGCTGATATTTGTAGGGTTACATGCCGGTATTACTGGTGCAGGGGGATTTCGTGTAGCTCGGAATGTAAAATGATTTATTAAAAATTGAGGGTATTGAATGAGTACAGAATGTAAGAAAAAACCTAGTTTGAGAGCTGACCACGAAATAGTAAAATATTACAGATCAAGTGAAATTAATGGTTTGGGTAGAGTTTATTTAATTCTTATAGTAAATTTAGTCAATAATAAATTAGAAGGCGAAAATTATTTTATATTTAAAACTGGGAAAAATAGTATAATTAATGAAGCTCTTCTCGATGATATTTTACTTGAAACTATTTTTAATAGTAATGATCTTGAGTATTGCAGTTTAGAAGAAATCATAAATAAGTATAAAGAAGAGATTTGTGGATGCATACAAACATTAATTTTTTCGACATTTAAAGACAATACTAATAATTTAGAAAGCATAAGTGTTGTTTTTCAAGATTATAATTCCTCATTCTTTTTTTATGAATTATTTGACAAATTTCCGACTTCATTCTTCGATAAAATAAAAGTGAAAACTAATTCTAAAAAGTTCATTGAAAATATAGACAGATCCAAAATAATCAGAGAGACTGGCGAATTTATTAAAAATTTAAAGTTGGAGAATTAATTGGAGAAATCAAATAGATTTACATTTGGTGTTACAAGTTTGGTTGATTTGGCTAGAGAAATAAATCCAGAAATTGGATATTATGAATTTCACATTGAAGGTTCTATCGAAAGAGGATTTAGTATTAAGCTGTCTAATGGGAAAGTTGATGTATCAGTACAACTTGCTAGTGACTATGAAATAAATCCTGATAATATTTCTGAAGAGGTGATTAGAAATATTGCGCGTACATTTAGAAGATTGAACTAAAATAAATCAAGGAAAATTTATACTATGTTAAAAGTTATTGGAACAATACAATGTACAGGGAAAGATAATCAGGTTAGAGATTTTACCATTTTTGAACAAGATGAAAATCATAATAAAAATGAATACCATTATCTATTACAAAAAAATGTAATCTTTGATATGTCGGTTGATTCCTTTCAATTGACACTAAAGGAAATTGACAAAGTAAATCTGCAACTTATTAGTATTAATAAAAATGATGAAGAATTGTATGGAGCAAAAGGAATTCCTGAATCTGTACTGCCTTTTATTTCAAATCTGAAACAAAAAAATATTAAATCGAGTAGAACAAGAATTGGTATTAAAGGTGAATTTAGAACTGAAGATGCTGATAAGATGTGGAAGAGACTATTCGAGAAAAAGATTGCATCCTATGATTCAGATAACGATTATTACTATGTTTTCCCTATTAATCTCTCATTTATTAAATAAAACGTAGGTCATATCTATGTCGGATAAAGAAATGATAGCTTTATTGAATAACCTCATCCAAACTTGGGAAAACGAAGTTATTGAGTTCAAAGAAGCAAATGATAATTTCCCGACTTCGGATATCGGAAAATATTTTTCTGCTTTGTCGAATGAGGCTAATTTGCGGAGTAAAGATCGTGCGTGGCTGATTTTTGGTGTGCATAATAAAACTCGAAAGATTGTCGGTACTGACTATAGGATGGAACCGGAAAGGCTACAGAGTCTAAAGATGCAGATTTCGCAAAGAACAGAGCCGAGTGTTACTTTTCGGAATATTCACGAAGTTATCACAGGCGGATTGAGAGTGATTTTATTTGAAATTCCTTCTGCGCCGGTTGGTATTCCAATTTCATGGAACGGTCATTATTAT
>Ga0209417_1006418_pt1 | contig 12059 bp, 3 predicted proteins | sample RifGroF2_FD_184002 | JGI IMG/M metagenome (GOLD analysis project Ga0209417, IMG submission 184002) | Groundwater microbial communities from Rifle, Colorado, USA - Groundwater F2 (SPAdes) (version 2) | ecosystem: Environmental > Aquatic > Deep subsurface > Groundwater | place: Rifle, Colorado... | reverse complement strand
GCCAGCTTCTCTTCTTTCTGATTTGAGTAATACTGATGGTTTTCTACGACTTCATCCAGTTGGGAGATCAGCAGATTAATGTCGTTGTTGGAAGAGAATACCGGCAGTATTAACAGAAAAAGAAATACCGGCAAAACAAGCTGTTTCATACGCATGAATTTTTAGGAACCGGGAGAAATTTCTACAAATGTAGGAAAAACAATTTATCCAACATACTCATTCAGCCATTTTACAAGATCAGCCTCCGGGTCAATTCCCCGTTTATTTTCGAATCTCATAAACTGAAGCGTGATATCGATCTTTTAATAGTCGCAACATTTTTGGATTATGATTCAGGGAATTTTTTGATAGAAATAATTTTTAATCATGCATGTGAAATAAAATATCGTATCTATCAATGTGAAGTTAAATTGAAATGAAAAACAACTATGTTTCAAATTTACAATGATGTTGTGTCATATTTACATTTTTTTTAAATTCTTTTATTTTATATATAAAAATATAAATTATTGTAATTAATTTCATATTTTAAAAGTGCTGATAACTATATTTTATAATGAATTTAAGATTTGTCAAATATTATAGATATTTAAATAAATAAATTTAAAGTGTCGGTTTGGTAGTAAAAAATAGAATTTCAAATAATAAAAATCGTATGAAAACAAAATCCAGTTTATGTATGCCGTTCAGGTTGAGCAATTTAATCTTATTTTTATTCCTGATTTTTTCGTTGCAGGTAAAAGCAGGTGCTGATTCGTACTTCTCACCAACGAACAGGGATCAGTTAAATGTCACACTACCTTCGGGCGTTAATGGTTATAATTATGTTGATTTTAGAATTTTTTCTCATACTTCAACACCCTATTCCGACAGGATGAATTATATCACAATGTCTTATCAGGATGGTCAGGGACCTATTGTACAATTCATGGCCTACGGAATGGCAGATTTTGACAAAAATAACAGTAATCCTTTCTCATCGACAAATTTTGGTAATAGTCCGTCGACGGGTGTTGTAAACCATATAGGTTATGTAAACGGTTCGAATACGGATTTGAGATATTTGAATTTTCGATGGTACTATCCCTCGAATTTGGGGGGTAAAACAGTAAAATTTCAGTGTAACTGGAAATGGGAGTTGGATTGGTGGTGTTGTAGTAAATGGAGTTCCGGGATTGATAATAGTTTAAGTATTACTTTGCCCGCTTATAATCCGTCTCAGTTGTCAAATCCGCTACTGAAAGCAATTGACGGCTCAGCCGATGGCAAATGGTTTAATTTTAAATGGGACAGTTATGATGTAACACTTGGAAGCACTATACTGGAATTATACAGCAATAATACGTATACAACTAAAATTTATACCAGTCCTACGGCAACTGGAGTCGCAGGATCGGTAAATATGGCATTAGGTGCCTTAAATAAAGTGAATACGGTTTACCCACGCCTTGTTTTTACAACAGGTACCGGAAATGGTACAAAAGTGTACACAAAAAATATGAATCCGGTTAATGTAGCTGGTTTTCCAAATCCGGTACCAGGCACATGTAGCTTCGACCCCTGTACAAAAGCGACTTCTTTAAACTGGACTTATTCAAATCCGTCACAAGTAGATGCGAACTCCAAAGTGTATATTTATCGTAAAGTAAATGATGGGGCTAACTCTATATATACGCTTCTTACACCAAGTGGCTTAGGAATGAATGTCGTGTCTTACATTGATAATGATCCGGCATTGGCCTGGGATAAAAAATACACTTATATTATCAGAACGATCCCCAATATTCTAAACGCCACTTCGGTAAATTTTACTAAAACGGATGCACACACCTATTTGCCGGAATTGTTAGTGAAAACAGATATATCAACCTCTCGTCTGACAATTGACTTTAGTAGCTTTACTGCTGTAGGAAATATTGCAGTAGTTTCACCTGCAAAAGCAGCAAATGCAGAAATAAGCTGGAAGATGACATGGTGTACTAATAATCCGGCTAATATTACTATTCGACGCATAAATCTGATTAATTCGCTGGATGTCAAAGATTTTGTTGTGGCCGGAAATTCGCTGAAATATGTCGATTATACAGCTGTAAACGCAGTACCTTACCGATACCAATTGCAATTGGATAATAATGGAAGAATAGATACCAGTGCATGGAGGGACGTTAAAATTGTCGACAAAGCTAAATTTGTAAGTCTTACTACCTCAAAAGGAGTTTTAAATGACCGCATAAGGTTGTCATGGGAAATAGATAAGCCGCTTCTGAATGATAAATTTGTAATTTACAGGAAGATATACGACAATGGATCAAAAGTATTTAATTATGAAATGGTTGCCGAAAAGCAATCGTCAAATAAAATAGAAAATTGGGAGGATTTGTCTGTTTCTCCCGGAATATTATATCAATATCAGATTAAATCATATTATCAGCCTGCAACAGGGGATGCAGTGGAAGTGCTTACTGCGGATTCAGTGGGTTTAGGTTTTAGTCAGCCCATAGGAACAATAAGTGGTAATATCGTATTTGGTGCAGGCACAGCAGTCGGAGGAGTAAATGTATCGGTTGAGAATCAGGATATGGAACAGAAACTTTACAAAAGTATCGGGTTTAATAAACAGGGAACTCAATTTGGCGGTATTGCAAAGTTAAAAGCAGCAAAGCATGGTTGTATTGCCAATGGATTTACCTGGCAAGCCTGGTTAAAACCAGCGAACAGAACGCAGGTAAATGCATATATTTATGAGATGAGGAATGAGTATTCGATAAGACTGGATGGAAATGCCATAAAGGTTTATGTGAATGACAATTCTATAACGACTCCTCTTATTACCACTAATATTGGTGGTATTTCAGGAGATAAATTCTTCCATTTCTCATTAAGCTATAACAAAACAAGTCAATATCTGAAAACTTCGTTGAATGGAGTTGCAACAGACAGTGTTAAATTGACTACCGCTTATACCTGTAAGAACACCACAACTGCAGAGGCCAAATTAGCTTCGCCATACCTGTCGGTAAATGCTAATTTCGTGGGGAATATAGATGAGATGCGTTTGTGGAACAGAGCATTGACAAATGCTGAAATTCAAGCGAACTATGATCGCTATCTGGCAGGAACAGAATTGGATTTGATAGGTTACTGGCAAATGGATGAAGGTATTAACAGTTTTATTTTTGATAAATCGAACATTAGTAAAAGTTACAATGAGAATCATATTTCACTGGTTGGAGCTGTCACTTCGGATGTCGTACCTACCTTAGATCAATTGTCAATAAAAACAACTACCGATAATAATGGAAATTATATTATTCAGGGAGTTCCCTACAAAGGAAATGGCTCAACTTATCAGGTTGTACCATCATTGGGAACACATGAATTTGAGCCCGCCAAACAATTAATATTTATTGGAGGCACCAGCTCCGAAGTTCAAAGCAAAATCAGTTTCAAAGATATTTCTTCATTTAAAATAAGTGGTGATATCTTCTACGAAAACACCACTTATCCGGTTGAAGGAGTTGAATTTTTAGTTGATGGAAATACCTGTACAAGGGATAATGTAGTATTAGTTTCGGATGCCAACGGACATTACGAAATTGATGTTCCGATTGGGGAACATAAAATCACATTGCGCAAGAACGGGCATGTATTTGCCGATGCTAATGCCGACGCAACCCTTAAACTGGGCCTGAAGTATAATTTTAATGTGAATAAATCAAATATTAATTTTGTTGACCAAACAAAAGTAACATTGGTAGGCCGGGTTACGGGTGGAAACGTTCAGGAAACAAAACCTATAGGATTCAACAGAAGTAAAGCCAATATAGGGACGGCAGTAGTTAAACTACAGCCTAAACTGAAACAGAAATATACCTTAAATACCTTACCTGATTCGTTGATTTATAATAGCAATGATAAAGACATAAAAAGTATAGCTAAAGTTAAGAACGGTGATGATATTATAAGAATAGTAACCGACCCTGCAAACGGGGAATTCTCTGTTCAGGTTCCACCTGTTCCAATGATAGTAACAAGTGTAAGTGCAGGCAGTTTAACCAGTGGCGATTTTAAATATGGAAATCTGCCTCCTGTTGATATGAATCCCCTGATTTCCAGCATTGACACTATTCATAACGGAACTAAAGTTGTTGATGGAGTTACCACTACAGCAATAGATTCATGCAAATACAACCAACGATTAAATATCACCTACATTTCGCCCAAAGCAGAATTCATTATTCGTGATAAAAATTATAGCTGGAAAGCTTTTGGCGATAGCTTGTATAATTATGTAGATCCTAACAACCCGGCAAACAATAAAACTTTATCGATGGTAACCCGAAATACCAATGGAAATGCTGTTTACAAGACATCTTATCCGGTATTTACACAGGGAAACTATTATACATTCGATATTGAAGCATACGAAAAGTACATCAACCCTGCTACAAAGGATAGTGACTTTGTGTATCTTAAAAATGCATCAATCAGTATAGAAAACAAACTAAGTACAAAATCCGAAAAAACAGTTTATACGCTCGACTCTCTGGGTAGGTATACCTATAGATTTATGGTGGCAAATCCGAATATCGTTAGTCCCTATACAAAAGGAATGACAGCAAGTATTGAGCATAACGATGTTATAGAGCCCTGGACCGGAACTTTAAATGCGATAGTAACGGGAGCCGTACCGGTTGGCGGAGTCGATTTTGTGACCAAAGGACCCGATCAGGTAATTGCGGTTTTGCGCGACCCTCCGGGATCGAATAGTTATGCTACACTCGAAAAGGGATCAAGTGTGTCCAGCACCAAATCCTATACAGGTATTGGTAAAGAATCGACAGGCCATAAATTTATTGCCAATTTGGGAGGTGAACAAAGTATTGGCATTGGATTAATCATAGAAACTAAAAACAAACTGGATATCGGAGGAGGAATTGAACAATCGGTGGAAGGATCGGATGGTACATCGCGAACTGAATCCTATTCGTTTACCGAATCAATTTCCACTTCCTCTTCGACCGATTATATCGGAGCTAATGGCGATTTGTACATAGCCAATTCGTCTAATATCGGCTTTGCCAAATGTAATCAGTTGTCATTCTCTTCGACAGGAACTGTTCAGCTTGGTTCAAGTTATATATTTGTGCCAATGGGCGATTCAACTGCTGTGAGATATACGCAAAGTCATATTGTAAATACATTGCTACCCAAAATAAGAGAATTAAGAAATAATTTGCTGGATACTACCGCGATTAACACAACACCCGGTGCCAGCTCGAAGTATTATACCACTAAATCAATTCTGGATGATGATTTTGGTACCAACGGAACTTATACGTGGATACAACCTGCAAGATTTGATAAACTTTGTATTGACTCTGTGTTGTTTTACAACAACCAGATTAATAACTGGGAGAAACTAATCCGCGATAACGAAATCGAAAAACTGTATGCTTCAGGGAAATCGCCGGAAGGAAATACAAGTACCATAAAGTACAACGCGAAAAATATTTCGTTTGATGCAGGAGCCATTCTAGGCAACTCGTATACCCGTACTTCAAATACTACGAAAACACATACTGCTACGTGGGAATTGCAGGCTGTTTTCTCATCAGAAGCAGGTTTAACCGTAGGTGGATTTGGTTTTACACTTGAAAACGAAGCACAAACCGGTGGTGGTGAGGAAATGACAGACGAAGATGCCATCGAAAATACCGTAACCTATTCCTATACCCTGGAAGATGGCGATGCCGGGAACTATTTCTCTGTGGATGTATTTACACCCCAATCGTATACGGTAACTCCCAAAGCGAAAGTGCATTTGAACTATGACGGGAAAGACGAGAAAAGCTACGCTGTAAGTGATGTTGAACGCGAAGGCGGACCGATATTTGTCACACGAGGCGGTAATTCCTCATGTCCTTTCGAAGGGGAAGATGTAAGTTTGTTCTACAGAAATTCATCGGGCAACCCGGTTGCGTTAAATACCGCTACCGTTCAAATAGAAAAACCCGGTATTAATGTGCTTGTACCTTCAGTTACAGGAGTTACATCTGGCAAACAGGCTACTTATGAAGTTGATCTTCTAAACTACTCTGAAACTACCACCAGTTCCTGGTTTCAGCTGTCGGTTGACCCTGCTACGAATCCAAACGGCGCAATTATCAGCATAGATGGCACACCTCTTACGGAGCCTCGTTTATTCTTAATACCTCCAAAGCAGTCGGTCAGAAAAACCATACGGTTAAGTCAGTCAAGTTCGGATGATTTGAACTTCGAAAATATTAAACTGATATTCGAATCACCATGCGATGGCGCAATATCTTCTGAGGCAGTTATTTCGGCAGGTTTTACGCCTTCGTGCAGCGATATTACATTGCAGATAGACGACCGGATTGTAAATAGCAGTACAGGTGCTGACTTGAATATAGTATTGAAAGATTTTGACAAAAGCTACAAAAATTTTGCTGGCATGATACTTCAATACAAAGGAGTAAATGAGTTAAACTGGCGCATGGCAAAAGAATTTGTGCTTGATAGTGCCAAAATGAAACCTTCGGCGGGCTTTATCAAAATTGGTAGTAATGATATTAAAATCAGTTATAAGTTCCCGATGAATGATGAGCCGGATCAGGTTTATCAGTTCAGAGCTCGTACAGTTTGTGCCGGCGATGTGTATAATGAAACACCGATTATTACTGTAATAAAGGACATGAAAACACCGCAATCAATGGGATTGCCTTCACCATCAAATGGAATATTAACTCCTGAAACTGAGGCTTCAGTAACATTCAATGAGAAAATTCAGGTTGAAAAAATTGCCAATACTGATGTTCAGGTCTATGGCGTACTGAATGATTACCTACAGACAGATAATGTTGGATTACAGTTCGATGGAAATCAAAAAGCATTTACTGAAATGCCAATAAATTTACAAAGCAGCTTCACCATCGAAGGGAAGATGTTTATCAATCCTTCCAATGAAACAGGCACCATCTTCAGCCTGGGCGAAGGAAGTAATAAGATTGCATTGCAGGCTGTTGGAAGTAATTTAAAAGTTTCGGTTGGTGATGGTTTTACAAAACAAACCACCGATTTAAATGCAGATGCAAGCTTCCAATACTTTGCATTAAGCTACGATAACTACAGCAAAACTCTGGCGCTTATGTTGTGGAGTAATGCCAATACAACAAAACAAACACTTTTCAGCGAGGTGTTACCTGATGGAATTGTTCCAACCGGTCGTATCATTGTTGGAGATGGATTCAAAGGCTCACTTCGCCAATTAAGTGTTTGGAATGAACTGAGGTCGTATGCAACTATTACAGCCGACCGATCGAAAACTAAAACAGGAAATGAACTGAATTTAGCAGGATACTGGTTAATGGATGAAGGCTATGGGACAACAGCTATTGATAAAGCCCGTGGTAGAAACCTGACAGTGGGAAGTTCGTGGTTCATTTCACCGGCAGGATTAGCGACTGAACTGAAAGGTGCCAACCAGGTAGTTGTGAAATCCGGACATATTCCATTTACAAACGACAATGACTTTTCTCTTGAGTTCTGGTTCCGTGGTCAGGCAGGTCAAAAAAATGCAACACTTTATTCCTGTGTCGGAGACGAAACAGCGGCCAGCAAAAACCTGATGGTAGCATTCAATCAGGATGGAAATTTATCCCTTTCAACCAATGATAATTTGTACCAGCTGAATTCGGGAGTGGTACTGGACAATGCATGGCATCACTTTGCATTAAGTGTTTTGCGCTCCGGAAATACAAATATCTTTATTGATGGTATTCTGAAGTTCCAGACATCTTCAACTAATATTGGAGGAATGGCTTCTGATTCGGTAGCATTTGGAGCCCGTCGCTGGTATGCCACTGGTGCAACCAAAGCAACTGTTGATAATAGATTTGCAGGTTCAATAGATGAAATCAGAATTTGGAATAGTGCTTTGACAGGTGATAATATCCGGCTGGATATGCGTTCAAAACTTGCCGGAAATGAAACTGGTTTGGTTGCGTACTATCCTTTTGAACAAGTGAATAGCTCGAATGACATTGTTGAATCTGTAAACGATTTTTCAATTCCGGCTTATTCATTTATGGAAAATGGTGGAGTTGCTCTGGCAAAGAATGTTACTTTTACAAATAATACGCCTGCCATAAAGGCAACCCGTCCAAGAGTGAAAGTGAATTCTACCATCACTTCATCCGACAATAAAATTATTATAAATATCAATGAAGATGCCAATCGCATCGAAAATTGTGTTCTGGAATTTGAAGTTCAACGCATCATGGATTTGAATGAAAACAGATTGTCTTCCCCGTTAAAGTGGACAGCATTTGTAAATCAGAATCGTCTGAATTGGCAAACGGAAGCGGTAAATCTTAAAAAAGAAGTATTGGCACCTTTGACATTTGATGCAACAATAACAAATAACTCCGGTAAATACGAAAATTATGTCATAAGTGGTCTGCCGGGTTGGTTATCTGTGAATAAAACAACAGGAACACTTAATCCATTGGAAAAAACGACCCTGACTTTCACAGTAGATGAATCTGCCAATATTGGTGCATACGAGTGTGAGCTTCGCCTCACAGGAAGTAAGAATATCGATGAGGTACTGCCTGTTACTTTAAAAGTTACCGGCCCGCGTCCTGACTGGACAGTGAACCCTTACGATTTTGAATCGACGATGAATATTACTGGTAAAATTCAAATTGAAGGTGTTTATCAGGAAGATACCGAAGATGTTTTAGCGGCATTTATTGGAACGAAATGTGTAGGGATTGTTAGCCCTCAATTTAGTAAAACGCTCAATAGTTATGTGTTATACATGGATGTGTATGGAAACGAAGAAGATGCTGCAAAAGCACTCACATTTAGTTTGTGGGATGCCGGTACAGGACGTATTTATCCGGGAGTGGATGTTGTAGACGGTGATTTAACATTCTCTTCGGGTTCAACTATCGGTAGTGTTAGTTCTGCTAAAATATTTAATGCAATCGATAAATTGGAACAACAATTAGCAATCAGGAAAGGTTGGAACTGGATCTCAGCCAATGTAGTTAATTCATCACCTTCGTTGATCGATCAAATTAAGTCAGGTTTGGAACCCGATGGAATCATTATGAAGTCGAAAACTGCATTTACAAATTATTCTGCTGTAAATTCAGGTTGGTCAGGTGTTCTGACTTCCATCAATCAACACTCCATGTATCTGATTCGCTCCGGTCAGCCCAAATCAGTTAAAGTTATTGGTTCTATGGCCAAAGCGGTTGACTATCCGATAACAATTAATTCAGGTTGGAACTGGATTGGGTATGTACCTCAGTTTGTAACGCCGGTTAAGGAAGCTTTAAGTTCAATTAATGCTGTTGAAGGTGATCAGATAAAAGGTCAGATTGGTTTTGCAACCTATTCTGGCGGTAGTTGGAATGGCAGCCTGCAATACCTTGTTCCGGGTCAAGGATATATGTTGAATTCGGCTAGTGAATCTACAAGAACGCTGACTTATCCGTCGCAATATATTTCAAAATTAAACGTGAAGCGAAAAGTGACTAATGATCAGGTTATGTACTGGACTTATAACGAGTATGAGTATCCACAAAACATGACCGTTACAGCCATCGTAAAAATTGACGATTTGGAAATAGCGAATGAGAATTTGCAGGTTGCCGCATTTATCGACAATAGATGCCGGGGTACAATCAATCTAATTCCAGATCCAACAACAAACAGACATTATGCCTATATGACTATTTTAGGAGATGGTGTAACTGATTTAAATAAAAAAATAACGTTCAAATGTTACGATCCTACAAGCGGCAATGAATTGGTTGCTACTGATAATACACTTGGATATATTTCGGATAGTAATTATGGTGAAGCAACTAATCCGTACGTTGTTGAATTCTACACATTATCTTCCGATAATATGGATTTGACCAATAAGAATCGGGTAATCTATCCAAATCCGGTTATAAACACTTTAAATTTCAATTACAATCCGGAAGAAATCGAAATGTTGGAAATTGTAGATTGTACCGGCCGTACGCAGATGCTTACAGGTACTATCAACAAAAATTCAATCAATGTGGACAACCTTGCAGCGGGTATTTATACGCTACGTGTAACTTGCAATAGTAAAACTGACATCCATAGGTTTGTTAAGAAGTAATTTTTAGTCACGATAAAACAAAACAACCCCATAAGTTTCTTAACGAACTTATGGGGGTTTGTTTTTAAGGACCTTGTTTTAAGATGTTGTTAAATCCATTTAAAGAACAGTTCTATTTGCCAACGGTTTTTGTATAACATGGCTATTTTAAGTCTAATGGAGATAATTGTTTACAAGAAAAGTATATCGAAACTTTATTATTGATAGTTTGAAGTAAATAGACCAAAAATGTGTAACATATAACATTATGATGTAAAAAATGAGGATTAAATGAGAAATAAATGAGAAAAAAATTAGAGTTTGTTCATAAAAATTGCTGTATTATTGCATAATTAAAAGTTTAACAACTAAAATATTAATTTTAAACAAGTCGAATCGTATGAAAAAAGCGGTTATTCTGATTTTTATATCAGTGGCTTATTAATCTTATTAGCCACATTCTTACTTATAAGTTGTGAAAAAAGCTATATTGCTGAATATGTATATTTCATTGGTGTTTGGACCAATATCGATGGAAATTTATGAAATTAATTATCAATGAAGAACCAAAGATGTCGGGAAGCATCTGGAATATTGTGATGGATAATCGTGAGTATACAAAAGAGTAGATTGGAATGAGAATACTTGTCGGAAATAAACAGAAAATTACATTAACATCAAAAAATAAATTTATGAAACAAATTACATTTAACCTGCTTTTTTTCTTTCTGCTTACAGGTAGCAGCATTTTTGCTCAGGCCGATAGCCTGAGATATATAAACGGTTTCTGGTTAGATAGTCAGAAATTAAGTAATACCGCTGCCAAAGAAATGATAACAGAAAATGCCGCTGCATTAAAGGTATTTAATAACGGCAGAACTATGGAAGTAATCAGCTATGTTATTGGTTATCCCAGCGCTTTTATTTTTGGATATGATTTGGGTACACGATTAGGAGGTGGAACAGGCAATAACACCGTGTTGCTAGCAAGCGGAATTGGGACTGCAGTCGGATTGATATTTGGGATTGCAGCTGAGAATAATTATAAAAAATCGGTTATTATCTATAATTCCAGGCAAAAAGAAGCAACATCACAACTGAGCTTTGGTTTAACAGAATCCGGTGGGCTTGGATTTGTTTACAGGCTATAAGTCCATATCAAATTGATATAGAAATAACAAACATATCAAAACAATTCAGCTCAAATCGGATTGGGATATGTCCTCAATCGGGGTCCGGCTTTTCCTGACGCCATGCAAAAAACTCCAGTTCTGCTTACTTACTCAATTGGAGCTTATTTCGTTCTGTAATATGTTTTTAGAGAGATATATATCATGAAAAAATCACTTATAATTTTATTGGCCACATTCATATTTTTAAGTTGTGAAAAAAGCAATATTGCTGAACATGTAGATTTCATCGGTGTATGGACCAAAGTCGATGGAAATTTAAGAAATTAATTATCAATGAAGAGCCAACGATGTCGGGAAGCACCTGGTATCTTGTGATGGATAATCGTGAGTATACAAAAGAGTAGATCGGAATAAAAAAGGTTGTCGGAGGCAGCAGTCATTTTTTTTTACTATTTTCGCGAAATTTGCAAACCCATTTATTAGAGACTTGTTTCGATATTCCGAATTTAATTAGAACAATATTTTTACCACCATGAAAAAACTAACAATCTTAATTTTCCTTAGCGCGTTCCTTTATTCGTGCATGCCACCTGTTGTAAACAGAATGATTATGAAAACATATCCTAAAAAGGATTCTGTAACAGTCGTTGCGGTGTATTTTGATAAATCGGAAGTGCCAATTTCGTCGGAAAGCCTGGGAATAGTAAGTGTATATGATGGTGGAGCTTCAACAAATTGTGATTCTGTTTCGGTGGTGAATA
>Ga0209417_1006417_pt1 | contig 12068 bp, 10 predicted proteins | sample RifGroF2_FD_184002 | JGI IMG/M metagenome (GOLD analysis project Ga0209417, IMG submission 184002) | Groundwater microbial communities from Rifle, Colorado, USA - Groundwater F2 (SPAdes) (version 2) | ecosystem: Environmental > Aquatic > Deep subsurface > Groundwater | place: Rifle, Colorado... | reverse complement strand
CAGTCTGCGCTCAAACCGCTGAGCGGCTTTATGGGATACGGGTGTTAACCGGGACACTATCCCACCTTCCTCCGGAACTCGGATGTTATGACATCGTACTTCTTGGGGCTGTACTGGAGCATGTTAGTGACCTGACAACCGCGCTCAGTCAAGCCCGAAGCCTCTTAAAGTGGCACAGTATGCTTTACATTGAGGTGCCTGATGTAACCCGATTTGCCTCTTCGGCGGATGCCCCTTTTCAGGAGTTTAGTGTGGAACACATCAACTACTTTTCCGTGGAATCCTTACAGAACTTATTGAGCACCGCTGGCTTCGAGATGATCCAATCAAGGCAGACTTCGACAAAACAGGGAGAAAACATTGTGTCGCCTGAGCTCAAGGCGATGTTTCGCATGGTTGACAAACCGTCATCCCGGCTCCGGTCTCATGATGGGGAGACGGAGCGCGCCTTGGTTGGGTACATCTACAACTCTCGGGATGTCGAACGCCGGATTCACGCAGTCATCGCCCCATGGGTGCGGAATAGTAGAGCGATGATCGTGTGGGGCGTTGGTACCCATACGCAGCGCCTCCTGGCAACCAGCACGCTTTCCCAAGCCAACATTCGCGCATTTGTCGACTCCAACCCGCGGTACCAGCGAAAGCACATGAATGGCGTTCCGATTTTGCCTCCGGCAGCACTGAAGAATCGGCCCGAACCAATTCTCATTTCCAGCCGCTTCTTTCAGTCGGAGATAATTCAGCAGATTCGCGGCGAATTGGGGTTGGAAAATGAGCTGATTATGCTATACGATGTGTAGTCAGAAATTGGCACATGAAGCAGACCGAATGGGGTTTAAGAACAGAGGAATGTTGCCACAAGAGTGTAATTGAATAATTTTAGAGGTCTGAATAAGTCATGGTTTCTGAATTAAAACTTATTAGTGTTGTTACAGGATCCTACAACGAAGAAGAGAATGTAAAGGAACTGTATCAACAGGTAAAGGCTGTTTTTAGCGATTTACCTCAATATAATTACGAGCATATTTTTATCGATAACGCATCTAAGGATCGGACAGTTGCGATTCTTAAAGAAATCGCGCTAAAGGATCGCAGGATTAAAATCATAGTAAATACTAGAAATTTCGGGCATGTTCGCTCGCCATATCATGCGCTGATGCAGGCAAAGGGTGATGCTGTAATTGGTATTGTTGCCGATTTACAGGATCCGCCTATCATGATCAAGGAATTAATCAAGAAATGGGAAGAAGGGTACAAGATCGTTGTTGGCATTAAGGCTCAAAGTGAGGAATCACCGCTCTTCTTTGCTGTGAGAAAAGCATATTACAATCTCGTCAGCCGCCTTTCTGAGATAGAATTGGTTAAAAACTTTACTGGCTTCGGTTTGTATGACAAAAAAGTGATCGAAATCCTGCGCAGTATTGAAGATCCATATCCTTATTTTCGGGGATTAATCTGTGATATCGGCTTCGAAATGGCCTTTATTGAGTATGCTCAGGCGTCACGAAAAAGAGGTTTCACCAAAAACAATTTCTACACCCTTTACGATCTGGCCATGTTGGGTATTACCAACCATTCAAAAGTGCCTCTCCGGCTGGCGACAATGACGGGTTTTTTCGTAGCGCTTCTGAGTTTATTGGTGGCCTTGGGCTATTTTGGATATAAATTGATTTTCTGGGAAAACTTTCAGGTAGGGATGGCGCCGCTGGTCATAGGTCTGTTTTTCTTTTCATCCGTTCAACTGATCTTTATTGGTATCATCGGGGAATATATCGGCGCCATTCATACCCAGGTGCTGAAGCGGCCATTGGTCATCGAAAAGGAACGGATCAATTTCAATTAAAAGCGGGTAGTCTCTATTGAAACAGATACTCGACCACTTATGGCTGAATCATCAAACGAAGGTCCGCTTTGTCCTGGTTGGCGTCTGGAATACGATTTTCGGTTATCTCGTCTTTGTTGGGCTCGACTATCTGTTTAATCTTTTTTTCTCACCGCGCTATGTTGCCTATATGTCGGCGGCGATGCTCTCAAATGTGATTGCAGTCACCAATGCCTATTTCTTTCATAAGCATCTCACATTTAAATCTAAGACCAAAGGGAGGGCTGCATTTCGTGAATACCTTCGTTTTTATATGACATATATATTTACATCTATTTTAAGTTTGATCCTTCTCCCGATCTTTGTCGAATTGCTTAAACTGGATCCAAAGATCGCGGTTGCGATCATTACACTTCTTCTAACGGTCGTCAGCTACATCAGCCACAATAAATTTTCGTTCCGACAAGGGGAATAAAGAATAATTTTGGCGGATTTTCACGGAACCTTAAAGTTCTCCGCATTCAAGACAAAATGGACATCAACGAAGTTAAAAAGTTTGGCCTTTTGCATGAACAACGGCATCCTTGGGAACTCGCCCGCCTGGAAGTGATTTTTTGTTTTATTTGTAAAGAATTTTCTAAACCGCAAGAAAAGAAATTGACTATTTTAGATATCGGTTGTGGTGATACATTTGTTATTGAAGAACTATCACGAAGACTGCCTTTATCCGAATTTGTGGCGGTTGATAATGCTATGAACGATGAATTGTTGGCACTATTTAATGAGCGTAACAAAGATAAGGCCATTGAATTTTATAACTCTCTAAGCAATATAGAATTGCATAGGAAAACAGTAGATATCGTGCTTCTGCTCGATGTATTGGAACATATTGAAAACGATGAAAATTTTCTCCATGATTTACTTGATAACGAGTATATTGGAGCGGAAACGCTATTCTTAATAACAGTCCCCGCTTTTCAGTGTTTATATTCAGCACACGATGTTTTTTTAAAACATTATCGCCGATACAATAACAGTACACTACAAATATGTATCCTCAGATCAGGATTGGAGATTCGTAACCTGGGATATTTCTTTTTTAGTTTATTGTTCCCACGTTTTTTTAAAGTACTGTTGGAGAAAGTTATTCAACCACGTATAGAAAACGAAAAAGGAATCGGAGCATGGAATCCCAATCGTATAATAGATAGGTTGATAATTAAATTATTAGTTAGTGATTTTAAAACCACTGAATTGTTTCGCTTTTTAGGTATAAAATTTCTCGGTCTCTCAAACTACGCAATATGCCAAAAACGATTATCATAATTCCTTGCTATAACGAAGAGAATAGATTTTTAGCAGATCTATTCAATGAGTTTTATCTGAAAAGCGAAGTATGCTTCTGTTTTGTCAATGATGGGAGCAAAGACTATACGCTCCGGATGCTAAAAGGATTACAACAAGGCAGGACCGAACGAATTAATGTTTTGGATTTAAAGCGAAATGGTGGTAAAGCCGAGGCTGTACGCCAGGGAATATTACAAAGTATGAATTGGAAGAAATTTGATTTCATTGGTTATCTTGATGCAGATTTTGCTACGCCGTTAAGTGAAATTAATTACCTATTGCATCAGTTTGACAATAAGCCGGATTGTCAGGTTGTATTCGGTTCACGGGTTAAATTAATGGGGAGAAAAATCGAGAGACAAGTGCTGCGCCACTATTTGGGCCGCATTTTTGCTACAACAGTCAGCATGATTTTAAAGTTGCCTATATATGATACCCAATGTGGTGCAAAGATGTTTCGTATACAATTAGCTAAACAAATTTTCATCCAACCATTTATAAGTCGTTGGCTTTTTGATGTTGAGATTTTTGCGCGTATAATAAACCTTTATGGCTATGAACGGGCGGCAGCCGTGATGTATGAAGCCCCTCTAAATCAATGGTTAGAAGTTGGTGGCTCGAAGTTATCGTTTAAACCCTATTTGATCGCGCCTTACGAATTATTTCAAATAAAATTAAAGTATCTATCAGAACGGAATGTGGATATTTGATTTTACCTACTTCATGAAAGGAACTGTCGACGAATGAACGTACGGGGCAAAACAGGCTTGATCCTTTTATCAGGCTTCGGAATACTGTTGTTTATCTCCTTGATACCGCTGGGGCTGGTCCGTTTCCCGCCTCTGGTGGATTATCCAAATCATCTTGCACGGATGCACATCCTGACCTACCTTGACCCGTCGAACATTCTGAGCGAGTATTATCAAGTCAAATGGGCCATATTGCCGAATCTGGCAACGGATCTGATTGTCCCTCTCTTGGCAAAAATCTTTCCGCTGGAGATTGCCGGGCGTATCTTTATCGCGATCATCTTCCTGCTGTTGCTGTCCGGCACATGCGCCCTCTTCTATGCTCTCCACCGCTGCATTTCAGTATGGCCCCTGCTGGCTGTGCTCTTTCTTTACAACCGGGTTCTGCTTTGGGGACTTCTAAATTACCTCTTCGGTTTAGGACTGATGCTGTGGCTACTGGCAGCCTGGATATTCTTTTCAAATCGCCCGGTATATGCAAGAGCGACAGCCTTTATCATCCCAACGCTGTGCTTGTTCTTTTCCCATATTTTCGCTCTGGGTCTCTATGGCCTCTGTGTCGCCGGATATGAGTTTTCGGTCCACCGGCGCGGCGGTTTTAGGAATCTGGCCGCTGCATGGGGCGTCGGTCTGATCCAGTTCATCCTACCGGGCATCCTGTTTCTATTTTTCAGCCCTACCGCTCCAGCCGCGCAAGGCGATATTTATTACGGGAGTTTTTTCTATAGATTCGTCGCTGTGCTGTATCCGGTCCTTAATTATAATGACGCCCTGGACGTCGCTACGGCCGTGATATTGGGCGGGCTGTTTGTAACCGGAATCCTGATGAAGAAGGTCCGCATTGCCGAAGCAATGTATGGTCCACTGATCCTGCTGTTCGTCCTTTTCTGGATCATGCCTATGAATATTTTCACATCATTCAGGATCGAAATGAGGATTTCCATCGTCCTGGCCTTTATCCTTATTTCCGCTTCCTCACCGGCGCCGGGCGCTATCCGACATTGGCGGACCGGAATCGTCCTTCTGCTGGTCCTCTTTGGTGTCCGTACTACAGTGTTGACCAGCCAGTGGATTCGGGCGGATGAAATTTACTCGCAGTACTTGAACGCCTTTGAGCAGATTAAGCCGGGAGGCCGACTATTTACGGCCATTTCCTATCCCGGCGTCTGGAAACCCTTCCCGGTCCCGCTGACCCACATCCCATGTCTGGCGATCATCGAGCGGTCTGCATTCGTCCCTTCTCTTTTCGCGAGTCCGCTACAACAGCCGGTTCAGTTTACCGGAAGCTATGAAAAACAGAACAGTCAGTATTGGAATTGCAATTACGAGTACGGCAGAATGCCGGAAATGGAAAATATTTTGAAAAATTATGATTATTTTCTGATCGCTAATGAACACTATTTCCGGCAAAAACTAGACATATCATGGCCGGAAGTTTACCGGGGAAATAATTTCCGACTGTTGAAAGTACCAAGGTCCGGAGAGAAACATGAGGATTAGCCCGTCTTCCGCGGCTATAATTAACCAGGAGTTTCTTTACTACGACGCACTATTGCTAAGGCTAAACACCAGAGCAATAATGCCGTAAGTACAGGGAAATTTGATAAAATCGGATGCAAATTTGATAACTGCTTCCACAAGAGTCCATGCATGTCTGTAAGGATAAGCCCCAACAGTAAAAGTATCGCTGTCATGTCAAGCTTAAAATCATCCCAATAAACGATAATGAGGGCAAAAACGATGATCAGCATCGTCAGATGATGGTACCAGGTGAGGGGCGTAATCAAATGTGTTGTAACGATCAGCAGTGCAGCTTCAATCTCGAAATATCGCCGGTCAGCAGGTTTTATGGTGATTATACCTACTAACCCTGCGATGGCAAGGTATAGCATCAAACCAATCGGCGCCGAAATACCCGTAGTGGCGCGCCCTAACAAACCGTTCAGATTTTGGACTGTCAGGCTCATATTCAATCCGGAAGGAATTGCAATACTTAATCCTGATTTACCGATCAAAGGTCCAATTTGAGAAATTGTGGAGGAAATGCCAAATACAGCCAGACTGAGCATAGTTATAAGCAGAACGCCCAATAAAAAACCACCTAAGGCTTTCCACTTTCTACGCCATATCATAAGAGGGATGAGCGCAATTGCAAATGGCTTTAGCAAGATACTCATGGAGAAAATTAGCCCGCCTAAAACGTTTCTGCCGTGATGCAGATAATAGAGTGTCAGCACCACAGTCAACAACACAAACAGATTAACCTGACCCTGGTTCATTGTCGTTAAGACCGGGAAAAAGGCAACTGTGGATAATAGTATTACCCGTTGTTTCCATTTTTCGGTTGTGAAAGAGCAGAGGATGAGTCCCGAAGCCAAGGCGGCCACCCCGCTTAGACTAATCCAAATCGCAGCGCCAAGCCGCAGAGGTAAAAAAGATAACGGATAGACCACTAAAGCGGTCAGTGTCGGATATAAATAGGGCCCTACTTGTGTAACAATTCCTAATTGGCCAGCTATTGCTTCAAAAGCACTTGCCGGCAATGTATAAACGTTTTCGCCATTACCTAAGGCGTAAGCAGAGATAAGGTATATATAGTAATCGGTACATCTATCATTGAGAACGACAAATCCCATAAACCCCATGTAAAGCACAACACCCATTACGGTGATACCAATGAGCCATTTATCGTTTGTAAGCATTTTAATCATAATCTCATCCTCAGACTATTCTGTTGCCGTTGCCTTCAAGCCTTCTATGATTACTGCCCGCCGCGCACAGCAAGGGCATAAAAGTAATAACCCTTATAATAACTTCCGTCGTAACCGAAAGAAAAGTCCACGCCCCACGCGCCGTAGGGAATGCCCGCGCTTGTAGAAGACCAGTATTGGCCCGTTTTGATGTTAGGAAAGTAATGCGAATTAATAGCGGGGACAAAAGAATCGTGATTCACTAAAAAAATAAGTTCCTTAACGGTGGGTAACCGCCAGTCCGAATAGCCGCCAAATTTAGCAGTATTCAAGGCAGACAAGAAACTTTCCGTATCCCTCTCGGCATTTTCAGATCCGGCTTTCCCACCATTGGTGTTGGGGTTGCTGTCATACCAGGTATACGTGTTGTCGGCATCATGAGGATTGGCATAGTTCAGCACACCATCCATATTCTGCTTAACCTCCCAAATCAGACCTGTCACATTGTCCTTTACCATGGTCCAGAATCTTGCGGAATCCGGCAGGGGGTTACCATTTTTATCCAGTTTGGTATACGACTGGGAAATGTTATAAGCTGCATCCCGTCCGTAATACGCGCGACTCCGCGGCGAGCAGCAGACCTCATTCCCCTTTTTATCGTAACATTTCTTTTGGCGGTCATCAGGGAAAGACCCGGCATAAACATAGTTGCTACACCACAAAAGCAGTATTAAGCATCCCCAAAACCATACCCTCCCTTTTCCTTTCATGGCAGCACTCAGCTCCAAACAATCCCCCCACATACCGGATTATGTACCGGATCTAATTTTTTTCACTATTTGATATGTTTTCAGAAATGGTCTTATACAACTTGATAGCATAATGGTTCTGAGCCAGGGGACCGGGATGTGAATCAAACGGATTGAAGTCATCCCACTCGTTTATATCGCTTTTTGGACGAATATCGCTGATGATGTAACCATATTTTCGGGCAAAACTGATCACATCTTCTGAATTACTCCCTCTTATAAAAGCCAATATCAATTTGGCGCCTTTCTTCTCACCCATGTCATATATTTCGCCTAAAATCTTTTTTGTTACTGTATGTTGGTATTCCACGGCAGGATCTTTGTCATTCGATTCCTGATTAAATTTCCTGAACAATGGAACGTATTCCATTTCAAGCTTTCCACCATTTACGAACGCTTTTGGATGGCGAAATGTTGATGGATCTATTTTCAAGAAAACATCATTTTTATATCGATACTCTTTTAGTCTACTGGGTGCAGCAACATTCCGCACATTAAAGTAATCGCCATAGACGATCACAATGATTCCTGGGCTGATATTGTTTGCTTTCAGCTCTCTTTTTAGTTGAAGGTACGCATGCACATTGCCATAACCATCATGGGCATAATTTACTATCCGAAAATGTGGAAGAAATTGCTGGAGAAAAAAGGGAAATGTGGTTTCATCATTATTTCCCCAACCGTATGTGTACGAATCTCCAAATATCCAAATTTCTTTTTTTCCTTCATGCAGTTTTGGAGCGAATGAAGTGATTCTATTCCCATTTTCGTTGATTGTTGATTTAAATATATGATATTTATTAGTTATTTCATCTTTTAGCTCAAAGGTATAAGAACCCGGATAATCAGAATAACCCAAATATTGATCAGGGATAACCGGGGATTTCGGAGAAAAGGATATTTTGATATTGTTGTATGGATATAGGCGAGAATATATTTTATTTGCCGTATAATATGTGGTACTTGACACACCTGATTTTTTAAGCCAAAGAAAATATCCCAAGAATATTTCAATAATTAGAAAAGAAAGGATTATGGTGGCAAGGGTAAACAGGGTTTTTTTCACGGTAATCATCCTCGGTTAGCGCTTGGCCCAACGGACATACCTAATAAATACTTTTTTATTTCAATAAAGTATTGAGACAAACGTTTATAAAAAGATCCCAAGTTAAGGACATAATATCTACTTATCCCGTCTACACAAGCAATCCATTTATCCTCGCCATTTTTTTGGATATCTACGTGATGCATTCCGTAGCGATTCCACCCACTTTTACCAGTTTTTAATATAGGAGATTCTTCGATTTCATTCTCTTCATACGTTTCAGTTGTTAGCTCCGTTATTTCAAAAGCTAAAACCTGGTTTCCATATTCAGGATAGTCGTCCTGAGGGAATCTATATATTTTATTGTTTAAAATTAAAACCCTGCCTCCCGGCCGGGCAATATTTGCATCTTCTTTGACAATAGGGCTTTTGGGATGCTCCACCCAAACTCCATCAAGGTCTTTCGCATAGTAAAGCCGAAGAGTACAATTATCTATAGTTGTCGCCGTAAAAATCCACCATTTGCCATCATGATGAAATATTGATGAATCTATGTAACGACCCTTAAGCAAGGTTTTTCTAAATTCCCATTCATAAGGAAATTTTTTAGCCTGATATAGCCGGATAGAATCGGCGTGATAGCTTTCAGGAATCATATAGTACTCATTCTCCCACTTAAAAACATACGGATAAGACAAGTGAAATAATTCATCTAAAACGATTTGCTGATAACTCCAATGCGTCCCATCTTTGCTTTGTGCAAATCCTATATCTCCCTGATGCGTCTTAGAATTAAATACTTCAAAGAACATATACCAAGTACCACCTTCTTGAACCATAAATGGATCTGCAACAAAATCCGCTTTTACATCGGTAACATCTTTATAGGTTAAAACAGGATTATTGGCATTCTTATGTGAAAAAAGTTGAAAAGGCGAATCTCCTTCATAAATGCCAATAGATAATCTCGTTTTATTCTGAATAAAAGGTATTTTCCCCGTTATAACAATGATTCCTACGAGAAAAGCGAACACAAGAATGAGGATACCCAGTAAAATCTTAAGTTTGTTCACTGAAAATTCTTTCTATAAAACATCACCATTCAAGAGAGCCGTGACCAAGAATATTTAATCGAGAAATCCCGCGTCGATAATTTTGCGTGCGAATAGCTCATGGGCCCGCTCGTTCCAATGCCCGTCACTGCGCTCGGGATACTCGAAAAAAAGCTTATTTCCTGTGTAATCTTGTTGGAAAACCGGCTGCATGTCGATGACCGGGTGGCCGAGTTCGAGCGCCTTGAACAGAACGTACCTTCTCATATTAGAAAAATAGCTTTCCTCGACCTTCCTTAATTCAGCGGCATCGTAAAGCGGCGGCCTCATGCCGTCTATTGCGATTAAAATATTTTTTCTGGGAACTCCACAGGAATCTTTCAACATCTCAAAAAACGCATCTACAGCCCTTTTGGAATCGGCCTCGCGGCGGGAATCCACATGGGCATTCGTCTGTCCCACATACTCAGTTTTCCGCCCGGAAACAGCGTCCTTCATCCGTGTCCATATAATTTTCAAACGGGGACCTACCTGCAGGTTCGCATTGAGATACATAAACAACGCAGATTTTCTGAGAACTCTTTGAAGAAAGCTGACTTTGTAATCAACCCGCTTTAATGTAAGACCACCCGCCGTATCCTCGATAAAATAGTGATAACCTGCCAAGGAGCTGTATGCGAACAAACTTTCATCAAAATCGTTGCCGACCAGGAGAAATACATAGTGATCAGGATGGAATTCCTTCTTCACATAATTCGCATAAGCTATATAAGAGCTTAGCTGGGCGCCGGAGGCAGCAAATGCATAAAAACGGCGGGTCCCCTGGAATGTTTTGTTTAACAGCGCTACCGACGTCCGACTCTGATCCACCATGGCTGCCTCGATAAAGCTATCACCGATGACGGCTGTTAGAGGGGTCATTGCCGATGGATCGTAATCAATGCTGCTGATAAAGCCATAGTTATTGGATTTCAACCGGTTCACCAAACCAAAATCCCAATCCTTGGACCATGTAAACGAACGGTTTGGCTCAAACCGTCGAATGGGATTTTCCTCGTTAACCGGCAGCCATCCCATGCTCTCCTGGACGGGCAGCATGCGCAAGCCTACCTCAAGCAGAATTCCAATCGCCAAGTAAATGATCCCGATAAACAAGATTTGCCTGTATCGGCTCACTATCATTCTCCTGAAACGCGGTCATTACCTGGCATTTCCTTCATTACCCGAGAAATCAAGTCTCTGGCCTTCGAAATCATCAATAAATACTTGATTTCCTGCTTGGGGAGCATACGGAGGCGAACCCTGCATGTCAAGGAGATTTTATCGAACTTCCAACAATCACCTTGACATGCAAGACCGACAGTCCTATAGTTCCGCCCACAAAAAGGAAGTTGTTATCCAATGGTCAACGAAGAGAGCGCAACTGAAGACTACAGGCCATCCTTCTGTCTGGTTGCCCACAAAGCCGCAGGGGAGATGTTTGGCGGCAATCGAGGGCATATCGGCGGAGTCGAACGGCAGACCAGCCTCATGGCGAGGTGGCTCGCGGCGCACGGCTATGAAACCAGTTTGCTGACCGTAGACGAGGGACAGGCCGATGAGGAGATCGTTGACGGCGTGCGGGTCATCAAGATGTGTTCGGTTGACTCCGGCCTGCCGGGCTTGCGCTTCTTCCACCCGCGTTGGACCAGTTTGAACCGGGCCTTGCGCCGGGCGGATGCGGATCTCTATTACCACAACTGCGCGGAGTACGTCACCGGCCAGATTGCGTTGTGGTGCGGACATCATGGAAAAAAATTCGTTTACTCGTCGGCAAGCGATCTGGACTGCACACCAGGGTTGCCGGATATCAAGAAGTGGCGTGTTCGGGTGTTATACCGTTACGGTCTTATGCATGCCGACCGCATTGTCGTGCAGACTCGCAGGCAGCAGGGCATGCTTCGCGATGGATTCGGCCTGGAGTCCACCGTGCTCCCGATGCCCTGTCCCGGGCCTTCATCGACCGAGTACCAGGCGCCGGAGCCCCCGCGGTACGATTGCAGCCGGATTCTTTGGGTCGGACGGATCTGTCCGGAGAAATGTCCGGAACGGCTGCTTGAATTGGCCCGGCTCTGCCCGGAAGTGCACTTTGACGTGGTGGGTCCGGCGGATGGCAGTGAGTTCGCAAAGGAAATCTGCGATCGTGCCCGCGCCCTTCCGAATCTGACTTTATATGGCGCGATGCCGCGAGCGCGGATGCCAGAGTTCTATCAGCGTGCCGCGTGTCTTTGCTGCACATCCGTACTGGAAGGCTTTCCCAACACATTCATTGAGGCGTGGAGTTACGGACTGCCCGTTGTCACAACATTCGATCCCGACGGATTGATCGCCAACCGCAGGTTGGGCATTGCGGCAGAAGACGCCGCAGGTTTGGCCGCCGGAATCCGGCGACTCATCCAATCTCCGGACGAATGGCAGCAGGTCTCCGCTCGTGCACGCCGTTACTATGTCGAGAACCACACCGTGGATGCCGTCATGCCCAGGTTCGTTGGGATATTTCTGGATGCCCTCGGTG
>Ga0209417_1006414_pt1 | contig 12071 bp, 14 predicted proteins | sample RifGroF2_FD_184002 | JGI IMG/M metagenome (GOLD analysis project Ga0209417, IMG submission 184002) | Groundwater microbial communities from Rifle, Colorado, USA - Groundwater F2 (SPAdes) (version 2) | ecosystem: Environmental > Aquatic > Deep subsurface > Groundwater | place: Rifle, Colorado... | reverse complement strand
CGCGCGCAACAGCCTCCCGCCAATATTGCTGGTTGCTAACCAAAACGCGTTCTTCGCGACTGTCTGTTGGGTTCCAGAATTAACCAGCAGAAATTTTTTGACTTTGGCGAACATACTGTTATATTTTATCTATTATGAAAGGAGTAATTTTAGTAGGTGGCATGGGTACTCGCTTGCGGCCGGTAACATACGAGATCCCCAAGCCCTTAATCCCTGTTCAGAAGAAGCCGATAGTAAACCATCTTATAGACCTATTTCACAAGCATGGCATAGACGACGTAGCGCTTTTGGCGGCTCGTATGCACGAAGCGGACTTTAATCGTTGGCAAAAAGCTTGGGACGATCACTTAGCTCAGAGAAAAGTTAGCATATTTTACGAGGAAAAACCACGCGGCACTTTGGGAGGATTTGAATTACTGATAGACTGGCTGAACGGAGAGAGTTTCGTGGTCACGAACGGAGACGACCTTAAGGATGTAGATTTTACCAGCATGATAGATCTGCACAAAAGGGAGGGCGTTTTAGGAACGCTGGCGTTGATAGAAGTAGAAGACGCGCGCAGTAAGGGTGTGCCGGTGAGGGAGGGAAATAAAATAATAGAGTTTTTAGAGAAACCGGAAAATCCACCCTCTAACTGGATAAATGCCGGGACCTATATTCTGGAGTCGGAAGTTTTGGACATGGTGGATTTTGGGCAGGAATATCTGATGATAGAAAAAGATCTTTTCCCGAAGCTGGCCGCGCAGGGCAAGCTGGCGGGCTTTGAGATGATAAACTCGCGCTGGTACGATTGTGGAACTTTGGAAAAATGGGAGAAGGCGATTAAGGAGTGGGAATGATAATGAGAAGTAGTAGATAGTAGTGAGTAGTAAGTAAATTAGAAAAACAGAAAGCCGCATTCAGTAGATTTTGGCCTTGAGTTCGTCCTATCTAGATAACGCATTCCGAACACCCGTTTTTAGGTTCATCTTGGGTTGCCAGCCAATGATCTTTCTGGCGAGCTTGGCGTCCAGAGAAATATGCTTAACTTCGCCCTTACGGAAAGGTTTGTAAATCGGTTGTCCGGAGAATCTAAACTCCCGAGAAACGGCGTCAAAAATATCCTTGTCGCTTACTCTTTCGCCCCACCCGATATTCATCTTCTTGCCAGTCCCTTTCTGAAGTGCGAGCATGTTGGCGCGGACTACGTCCGAGACAAAAACATAATCGCGAGTTTTACTGCCATCGCCAAAAATAATGGGCCGTTGCTTAGCGCGCATCAGCCCGCCGAAGATTGCCACTACGCCCGCTTCTCCCTTGGGATTCTGGCGGGGGCCGTAGACGTTAGAATATCTGAATATTACAAACTCAAAGTTATGTTGTTTAGCATAGTACTCTATTAAATCTTCGCCCAGTTTTTTAGATAAGCCGTAAGGAGAAAGAGGATTGACCGGGGTTTTTTCGCTGGCGGGCAAATTTTTCGGTTCGCCGTATATCGCTCCGCCAGTGGAAGCAAAAATAAACCTGCGCACACCACGTCCGTATTTACCGAAGTTGTTTAGAATATTAGCAGTTCCTAGAACATTAACTTCCAGGGTGGGCAATGGGTTGCGCAGAGACTTGGCTACTTCTGCTATGGCGGCATGATGATTTATTATTTCCGGACGTTCTTTCTTAAATATTTTTTCAATCGTAACGGAATCACGAATGTCCGCTTTGTAGAACTTAGCCTTTTTGTTTAAGTTCTTGCGGAATCCAGTTAGAAGGTTGTCTATCACGACCACCTTGTGGCCAGCTTTAATATAGGCGTCTACGATGTGGCTCCCAATGAATCCTGCCCCTCCTGTAACAATAATTTTCATGATGTTTTAAATACTAAATCCTAATATCTAAACCCTAAACAAATTTTAATGTCTAATTTCAAATTTTTTAAACAGAATTCCATCGCTTAATATTCCGAACCTTTGGATTTTAATATTGTTTAGCATTTAGGATTTAGTGCTTAGGATTTATTTGCTTGGTTTCACGAATAGGACCTTTATGGTTTTTATAATAATAGCCAGGTCAATAACAAAGGAGCGATTCTTGAGATAGTATAGATCGTAAGAAAGCTTCTCTTTTACATCTTCTAAATTAGCGTCTTTAGAATGATGAATTTGTGCCCAGCCGGTCAGGCCCGGCTTGATTAGGCTGCGCATTTCATAATAAGGCACCTCGGTTTTAAGCGTTTGAATGAGCTCTGGTCTCTCGGGTCGGGGGCCAACAAAAGACATATCTCCCTTGAGAATATTAATTAGTTGGGGCAGTTCGTCCAGGTGGCTGGCGCGTAACAACTTGCCCACCGGTGTTTCGCGCGAGTCGCCCGAGGGCGGGCTCCAGGTAGGACTACTGGAGTCCGCGTCCGGATTTTTGGCCTTCTCGTTGTACATTCGGCGGAATTTATAGAGCATGAAAGGTTTGCCATGCCGACCAGCCCGTGTCTGCTTATAGATAAGAGGTCCGCGGGAGGTAAGTAATATGGTGGGGATTATCAGTACTTCTAGAGGCAAAAATATTATTTGGGCCACGGTCGCGATCAGAAAATCCGTTCCGCGCCTCATAAATTCGTATGTGTCATGGGTGCCGGTAATATGCTCCAGGAACCACTCCTCATCTATCTCGGATAGGGGTATCTTGTTGAATATGGACTCATAGAAAACGGGCAGGTCTTTTATCTCCAAGCCGTAATCAATTAATTCAAAAAACACCCTTTTTAATCTTGGATCGCGCAAAACGTCGCGAGGCATAACCAGCGTATCCGCGGAATTACTACGCGCTAAATCTTTCCAGTCGTGCATTTGAGCGGGCAAGTCTCCAGAGGCTTGCACCCAAGCACATACTTCGTATCCCAGTTGCGGATTTTCCTTAAGGAAGCCGAACAACTCTTCACTGGCTTGGTTGTCTCCAAATAGAATTATCCGGCTCATTGGGAACATGGAGCGGGAGATGCGGTTGAACCATTGCCGCCAAAAGGTTTCCAGTATAAAGAAAAATATTAAAAATATAACCAGGTTGGTTTTGGGGGTGATGCCGGAAGAGCGGGTCAGGTAGAAGAACACGGTCGCGAGTAGCGCGTTAACCGCAAGGCTAACGGAAAGAACCCGAAAGAAGTCCAGACGGTTGCGCAACCTGCGGAAATCGTAGAGTCCGGCAATATAAAAAACTATCAACCAGACCAGAAAAACGGCGCTAAAAGGCAAGAGGTGGGGGATAAAGCGAGTCAGCCACTCCGCCCTTCCGTAGCGGACGAGCACGGTAAGCGCGAGAGACGCGAATAAGACTATGAGATCGCCCAGAATAAGCAGAAAAACACGCATATTATTTAGCCAGTATAGCCAGAATTCGGCTTGTGGACAAGTAAGTGGGAAATTATTAATTAGCCTAATTGCCCTAATTCCTGCCTGCCGGCAGGCAGGTCAATACCCCCCAAGCACATCTAGGTCAATTAGAAATTTATTGAGACTGTGCTATACTCTTCGGACAAAGAATAAAACAAAAAATATGAACGAAAACAACGAAGGCGGAAGTAACGAAAGAAAAACTATCATTTCCCTCCCGATAAGCATTTTAGCGGCAGCGATACTTATTTCTGGCGCCGTGATATATTCCGCCAATCAAAAGGGGACCGCATTGCCTCCCTCCGCCGGGGATCCGTCCGCGTTCGCGAACGGAGAGGAACAGGCGCAGACCATAACAGTGTCTCCAATCGGAGAGAGAGATATTGTTATGGGAGATAAAAACGCCAAGGTGACGCTTATTGAGTACGGCGATTACCAGTGTCCATTTTGTGGTAGATTTTTCGCTCAAGTGGAACCCGACCTAATAGATGACTATGTTGATACCGGGAAGGTTAAGTTTGTATATCGCGATCTTGCTTTTTTGGGTCCCGAATCGGTCGCGGCTGCGGAGGCAGCGGAGTGTTCCAAGGACCAGAATAAGTTTTGGCAGTTCCATGACGCTATCTATATGGAAGAAATTAAGGACGGTCAGGAACACAACAATAACTTAAACCGGAATTTGTTCGTGAAATTGGCCGGGCAGGTAGGGATGGACACGGACGAGTTTGTGAAATGCTATGACAGCAAGAAATATTCCCAAGTTGTGGCGGAGAGCGTCCAGGCCTCGCAGAGGGCGGGCATAAATTCCACTCCCACTTCGTTTATTATGCGAGCAACCTCGGAAACGGCCTCGTTTATTAAGCTGTCTCCTAACGTTGACGCGAAAGAAAAGAATGGCAACGGCCAGGAAATATCCGGCGCCCAGCCGTTCGCGGCCTTTGTGGGCGTAATCGACGCCTTGCTCAAATAATCGCTGGCGTTAGAATAAGAACATGTCTTCTTGGGTAGAGATTATAATCGGAGTCTGGCTGATAGTTTCGCCCTGGGTTTTGGGCGCTAGCGGGGTTACTTTACTATTATGGAGCAACACCGTCTTGGGCGTAGTCCTGGTCCTAAAGGGGCTATGGCTTCTCTACGGCCAAGAACCGATAAGTAAAACCAATGGAAAGAAATAATCGGAAAAACGTAAAGATATACACCCTGCCGACTTGCGCTTACTGCAATTTGGCCAAGCGCCTTTTTGCCAGGCACGGCGTGGTTTACGAAGAGATAGATGTGCTGGGGGACGTGGTGGTCCACGAAGAGATAAGGCGCAAGACTGGCCAGCTGGGCGTGCCGGTTATAGAGATAGAAGAAGAGGTTTTTGTGGGCTTTGATGAGAAAGCGATAGAGAAGGCGTTGGGACTGGGATAGGACTTAGGACTTAGACTTTAGAACTTAGCGGGAGCCTAAGATGCAAGACGCAAAATGAACTCATACAAAGATTTGATTGTTTGGCAGAAATCTTTTGAGTTAACGAAAGAAGTATACCGTTTGACTGGTCAATTTCCGCAAGTTGAGCAATATGGACTAACTTCGCAATTGCGTAGGGCAGCGGTTTCTATAGTTTCCAATATTGCGGAGGGATTTAGTCGGAAATCGTTACGGGAGAACAGGCAGTTTTTCTCCATAGCCTATGGCTCAACTAGCGAAGTAGAAACCCAATTATTATTATCGAAAGACCTAAATTATGCTGTTCCCGAGCAGTATCGCAAATCAGAGAGTCTTTTACTTGAGGTTCGTAAAATGTTAAATTCCATGTTAAGTAAATCTAAGTCCTAAACACTAAGTCCTAACTACTAATTCATGTATGATTTGATTATAGTCGGTGGGGGCCCGGGTGGTGTATCTGCCGGCATATACGGGGCCCGTAAGAAAATAAAATCGTTACTTATAACCGAAACATTCGGCGGGCAATCTATCGTCTCCGCGGATATCCAAAATTGGATTGGCACTAAGAATATTTCAGGACTAGAGCTGGCCAAGACGCTAGAAGAGCATCTCCGCGCGCAGGAGGGAATAGACATTAAAGCTGGCCAGCTGGCCACGGAAGTTTCCGAGACGCCAAATGGACTCAAGGTTAAGACCTCTTCCGGAGAGGAATTTGAGACCAAGTATTTGCTCTGGGCGGCGGGCAGTCGCAGACGCAAGCTTAATGTGCCGGGCGAAACGGAGTTTGACGGCAAGGGCGTGGCTTATTGCGCCACTTGTGACGCACCCATGTTCGGAGACAAAGACGTGGTGGTGATAGGCGGCGGCAACTCCGGCTTGGAGTCGGTGGTGGACCTCTTGTCTTATGCCAACAAGATCTATCTTTTGGAATATGGCGACGTACTGAAAGGCGATTTGGTTACCCAGGAAAAGATAAAAGCCAGCTCCAAGGTAGAGATAATTTTGAATGCACAAACTCTCGCGGTAACTGGAGATAAGTTTGTGAACGGTTTGAAATATAAAGACAGGCTAAGTGGCGAGGAAAAATATTTGGCAGTGCAAGGTGTCTTCGTGGAAATTGGCGCGATGCCGAACTCTGAGCCGGTTAAAGCTTTGGTGGGGCTTGATAATTACGGTCAGATAATTGCCGACCCGCGCACGCAAAAAACCTCCCACGCCCGTATCTGGGCGATAGGGGATGTGAGCGACGTGCTCTATAAGCAAAACAATATCTCGGTGGGCGACGGGGTGAAGGCACTGTTGAACATTTACGAAGAAATTAATAAAGGTCAATCGGCCTAGTTCAGAAAGGAGCATGCTCATGAGCAAGAGCTTGAGCTAAAATGAAAAACAAACAACCTATTCGCAAGCTTACTCGCGTTGGCCGCTCTCGTTCTCTGGCGTTGGTTCTTCCGGCGGAATTCGTTAAGTCTTTGGGTTGGCGGGAACATCAGCGACTTTCGGTCCGTAAGTCCGGCGGAGCCATTGTGATTCGCGACGCCAAGACTAATCGCAAGTAGCTCAGTCCGGAATTTTAAATAATAAAATAATATTGGGAGGTTCTAGTTGCGCCGGCCGATTTTTGGGCATATTATTTTGAGCCAGAGGAGGCGGTCAATGAAGCTTCTAGCAGGGTGCGTGTTGACGGGCGTGCTCGTTGCGGGTCTTCTGCTCGCATTCACGGGGGAGAGCGAGTCGGAGCGAAACTTCCGCGTGGTTTTCGGGGTGGACGCCCCCAAAACCGAGGCGGACCGGATTCGTACAAGACCAATCGTCGCGCGGCGATTGGAGAGAGCGGTGCAGAGGGTGGCGACATTCGCTATCGCGCACGAGAGCGCCAGGAGACGCCCTCTCTCCCCGGATGAGACCGAGCAGGCGCGGAAGAAGACCATCGGCCTACTTCGGATTGGTTCGGAGGTTGCCATCCAGGAACTCTATTGGGTGATCGTTTTGGCGAGGGAGTTCCGGGTGCTTGAAGAGGGTGACCTGGTCAAGCATCGGGAAGCGAAGACAAGAGGAGACGAGAGCCGACCGATTCGCGGTCGGCTCGCTCTTTTCTCTTGACGGATAGGCCTAGTTTGGAGTAAATTAGCAATCGTCGAGGTAGACTGCTAATAATAATAAAAATGAATTTTAAACCACTATCAAATCACATCTTCTTGGAGCCTCTGGAAGACGAAAAGGTCACCAAGTCCGGCATCGTACTGCCCGAGACGGCCAGTAAAGAAAAGCCGACCCGTGGAAAGGTTCTGGCAGTAGGCGAGGGCAAGCGCAACGACAAGGGCGAAATTATCCCGATGTCGGTCAAGGTTGGAGATATGGTTCTTTTTAAGAAATACGGTCCAGATGAAATAGAGATAGAAGGTAAGAAATATTTAGTCGGAGAGGAGGAGGATGTGCTAGCAATTATAGAGTAGTAGTTAGAACTTAGTCGTTAGGACTTAGCCCGGAGAATGGCTAGACGACTACATCGACACTAATGGCTAATAACTAAAAACTAAATCTTAATCAAAATGGCCAAACAAATTTTATTTAGCGAGAACGCTCGCGCGGCGATGAAGAAGGGTATGGATAAGTTGGCGGACGCGGTCCGCATGACGCTCGGGCCCCGCGGCCGGGCGGCAGTGATAGAAAAGGGTTATGGCGCCCCCCAGGTGACTTTTGACGGCGTAACCGTGGCGAAAGAAATCAGCTTTGAAGATAAGTACGAAAATTTAGGCGCGGAATTTATCAAGCAGGCCGCGGACAAGACTAACGATAACGTAGGAGATGGCACGACTACTTCCGTGGTTTTAACCCACGTTATGATAGATGAGGGCGAAAAGGCTATTCGCGAGAAGGGTTTTAACGTCATCCATCTTTCGGAAGAATTGAAGAAGGGCGTAGCGAAAGTGATAGAGGGCTTGGAAAAGCAGAAGGAGCTTATTAACGACAACAAAAAAGTGCAGGAGGTGGCAACATTATCCGCCAAGGATTCCGAAATCGGGACCTTGATCGCGGAGGTGATGGGCAAGATTGGCAAAGAGGGCGTGGTCACGATTGAAGACTCCAATACTATCGGCAACTCCTACGAAATGGTGGAGGGCATGCAGTTTGACCGCGGTTATGTTTCTCAGTATATGGTTACCAACCAAGAGAGGATGGAGGCGACGCTCGAGGATCCGTACGTTTTAGTAACCGACCGCAAGATTTCTTCCATTAATGACTTGTTGCCTCTGCTGGAAAAAATAGTCCAGAGCGGTAAGAAAGAATTGGTTATTATCGCGGACGAGATTGAGGGCGAGGCCTTGGCCACGCTTATCGTGAACAAGTTGCGCGGTATCTTTAACGTCTTGGCGGTTAAGGCCCCGGGTTTCGGCGACCGTCGCAAAGAGATGTTGCAGGATGTGGCAATCGTAACCGGTGCGACCTACATTTCCGAAGATCTGGGCAAGAAGTTGGACGGTGTGACCTTGGAAGATTTGGGCCATGCTAATAAAGTTGTTTCCAACAAAGACAACACCGTGATCGTAGCTGGTAAGGGCGACAAGAAAATGATTGAAGAGCGAGTTGCCCAGCTCAAGGCGCAGATCAAAAAGACCGACTCCGATTATGATAAGGAAAAGTTGCAGGAGCGTTTGGGTAAGCTGTCCGGGGGAGTGGCAGTTATTAAAGTTGGTGCCCCAACCGAAACCGCCCAGAAAGAATTAAAGCAGAGAGTGGAAGACGCGGTCGCCGCGACGCGCGCGGCAATGGAAGAGGGTATAGTCCCGGGTGGAGGTATTGCGCTCTTTAACGTCGCCTCCGGTCTCTTGGGCGAGGGCAAGGACGAGGTGGCGAAGACCGCCTATCATATTCTAATGACCGCGGCGGAAGCGCCTCTACGGGCGATAGTCGCGAATAGCGGGGAATCGCCGGACACAATCGCGCGCAAACTTAAAGACCGCAAAGAGAATGAGTCTTGGCGGGGTTTCAATGCCGTCATAAATGATATTAGCGACCTCAAAGAAGCGGGAATTATTGATCCTTTGAAGGTAACCAAGACCGCCTTCCTGAATGCCGTCTCGGTTGCGAGCACGTATCTTACGATCGGCGCGGCCATAACCAACATTCCAGAGAAGAAGGAGAATCCTATGGCGGGTGGTATGCCGGGTATGGGGGGAATGGATTATTAAGAAGAAGTTAGAAGGTAGAATTTAGAAGATGGAAGGTGGAATGTGGAAGGTGTTAGATAGGCGGTCCGCCTGAACATAAATCAAAAACTCCCCGTGGGGAGTTTTTGATTTACCTGTAAAAATATTGACTAGGCGAACTGTTCGGAATATAAACTAATCAGACGGGCCATAGCGAGCCCATTCCCAGGAGGAAAATCGCGATGACACCAAAGAAGATCGGTCTGATCATGCACAGCAGTTTCCGACAGTGGCTGGAAGAAAATTCGTCCAGCAATGCGCCCCGGGTGCGTCGGTCTCTGCTGGAGGTTTGGATGGCGGTTCAGTCGGTCGTCCTACTGAACACTACTCCCTCCCTCTTCATCTCTACCGCGAATTACGAGAGCGCGATCTACCTGTTCGACCCCCACTATGCTCTAGCGCGTGAATTCAGCAGAGAGACGAGCTTGGCCTACCGTGTGGAAGGGCACGTGCACTACGGGATACTGCCTGGCGTGATCACCCTGAGGGTGCTGGCTTTTCTGAATAGGGTCAAGCAGCCCTACTACCGCACAGATTTGCTGGTGGGCAGAAAGAGCGGCACGGTCAGTCTCGGCGGCCACGGCGCGGCCCCGGAGAGCGGCATCTCCCTCTGAGTTCCGAGTCAATAGATGAGGCGCGTGGGAGGTTCTAATAAAACCAATAGCACCACGCGCCTTTTCGTTTTTAGTAGTTAAAAGTGTTCCAGCCCCGCTTAGTGCGAGGCTGGTTTGGTTCTGCGCCTGCGGGCGCCTTATGTTTCAAGAGCCTTTTCCAGGCGTTCGTTCGCGCAACTGTCCGAGCAGAACGGACCCTCTTTGTGTCCCTTTCTGCCCTGGCGTCTGGGAGGGAAGTAGACATACCAGACTACGGCTCCCAGTGACATCTTCCTTCTCCGACAGCCCCGGCATTCTCGGTCGGAGGGCAAGATTCCGGTCTTGACTTCTGGATCAGGAGAGTTGGAAAACACGCGCGCCTCCTCCTCTTTAGGCAGCATCTAATGGCGGATCGCCCGCCTGCCATTCCAGACAGCACTTGCGGCTGCAGAACGGTCCATCGCGCGCCGATCCGCCCGCGGCGGAGAAACGAGCTATCGCGGGAGGGAATCGATGGCCCCTCGGTTAAGGATATGGAGAGAGCCCTGGTCCCAGAGGGCAAACTCGCGGACGTGGGGGCAGTCCGGGAAACGTAGCACCAGGACCTTGAAACTTCGATTCTTGGCGAAACGTGCCAGCGCCGATTCCGTCTCGTGTCCTTGCGCCGTGGCCCAGAGAATGTCTCCCGGCTCACAGATCTGTGCCGGGAAGTTCTGGCAGGGGAAAACACCCGTAGATTCCCAAGTTCTCCTCATGCGATGGAAGGAAAGGTTGATGTCTGCCTGCATCGCCGAGCAGATTTCCGCTTCGCCGGAAAGCACGGTCAAGCGAAGCGTATCGTTGGGTTGGAACCGTTCAGTCCATAGGCAGTTTAAGAACTGCATGATGGCTTCCCGCCACCGGAACGATTGGAACTTGTAGACCTTGTCGGCGTGGACTTCCAGGCCGTACATAGGCCGTTCCCTTGCCTCGGCCACCTCATGCTTCTTAGGCACGTTGGGCTCCTCTCTCTAGGGATTGTTGATATAAGGCGCCTGACTCCGGGAATCGGAGCGGCGCAGTAACTGTGAACATCCTGCCTCCAAGTTCATAAAAATGCAAACCACCATATTTCTCTGGGACTTTTATAAGAAGGCCCAAGATGATACAATCTTCATATGATATATACACTAATAGTTCTTGTAGTTTTAGCGCTCTTGGTCGCGACCATATACAATCGGCTGATAACTCTGAAAAATCGGGCCAAAGAGGCGCTTTCTGACATAGACGTCCAGTCCAAGCGTAGATACGACCTGATTCCTAACCTGGTTGAAACCGTGAAGGGCTACGCCGCGCACGAGAAAGGGTTGTTGGAAAACGTAACTGCGGCCAGGACCGCGGCTATGAGCGGAGGCTCCGCTCTAGACCGAGCTAAATCGGAAGATACTTTGTCCGGCACGCTTAAATCTCTTTTCGCGGTAGCGGAGAATTATCCAGACCTGAAAGCCAACGTGAATTTCTTAGAACTCCAAAGGGAGTTGTCTGATACCGAGAACAAGATGATGGCTTCCCGCCGTTTCTACAATTCCACCGTAAACGACCTCAATACCGCGGTTATGAAATTCCCAACCAATCTTTTGGCGGGTATGTTCGGTTTCCACGAGGAAAAGTTTTTTGAGTTAAGTTCCGCGGCGGAAAAAGAGCCGGTTAAGGTAAGCTTCTAAATTAGAACTTAGGACTTAGTGATTAGAACTTAGAATTTAGGACTTAGGAATTAAAAAATAAAATAATAAATATGGCGAATCCGGATATCGTCAAATACATTAGCGAACAGCTCCAGAAGGGGATAGCGCTTGGTTTAATTACGGATAAGTTGCGTAGCGCGGGTTGGAAAGAAGCCGACGTGCAATTAGCGCTTAGTTCTTTGGGGGTGAATTCCGGTTCCCCGGTTTCTTCCGACTTGCACCAAGAAGCCGCTTCCATTAAGAGTCAGCTAAAATATCTCGAAAATCGCCTAAGCAATCTAGAGGCCAAGCTGGGGGTTCGCAATAAGATGCCGGAAAATGCCACGACCTATGTGGCAAGAGACGCCTTCCTGCCCGCTATGGCGGAAAAGTCTGCGCCCGCTCATTCTGGGGTAAGTCTGGAACAGCTCCATGAGCCGGAAAGATTAGAGAGCAAAATCACCGGGAAGTGGTTCGCGGCCCTGGGTATTCTAGCGATTATTTTTGGCGTCGCCTTTCTCTTAAAATACGCTTTTGATAATAATATTATCGGAGAGACTGGACGGGTAATTCTGGGCGTCCTGGGTGGAGTAGTACTGCTTGCCCTGGGAGACTTTTTGTCCCGCCGGGAGAAGTACAGGCAATACTCTTTCTTCTTGAGTGGAGGCGGTTTGGCGATACTGTATCTTTCGATATATAGCGCCTTTAACTACTACCATCTGATTTCCCAGGCTCCAGCGTTTATCTTTATGGTGATTGTGACCTTGATAGGCGCAG
>Ga0209417_1006411_pt1 | contig 12073 bp, 13 predicted proteins | sample RifGroF2_FD_184002 | JGI IMG/M metagenome (GOLD analysis project Ga0209417, IMG submission 184002) | Groundwater microbial communities from Rifle, Colorado, USA - Groundwater F2 (SPAdes) (version 2) | ecosystem: Environmental > Aquatic > Deep subsurface > Groundwater | place: Rifle, Colorado... | reverse complement strand
GTATAACGTTTTTCTGATTCAAGGATTCTGCGAGCTTTACAGTCTTTACAGAAATATTGTTGTTGTCCTGAGCCATTATGACCGTTTTTAATTATTTTTTCGCTTCCGCATTTTGTACAAAGTCCTAGAAATTCTCTCATTTATCTGTCCTCCTTTCTCAAGGAAAACAGATTTTATGAAATTTTTAATCCGTCACTTTAACTTATGCCACTACCTTTATTTTTACTATTTTACTGAGGGGGCTGCGAAGCAGCCCCCTCAGTTTTTTGGGGAGCAGCGCATAGCGCTGCTCCCCAAAAAACTATAAAAACAAGTTACTTTTTAATCATTACCAATTAAGGTATCATTAGAGAATTGGGGTAAATAAATGAACTTAAAAAGCATATTTAAAATAGCTGGATTAATAGGACTTATCACCATCCTGAGCAAAGTTATAGGCTTTTTTAGGGATGTAGTCATAGCTGGCGCCTACGGCGCTTCTATGGAAAGCGATGCATACTTTTATGCCTATGGAATACCGGCTATAACATTTATTATCCTTGGCGGGCTGGGTGGACCTTTCCATACAGTCACAGTTTCTGTATTTTCTAAAGGTAAGGCAGAAGAAAAAGCCCTTAATACATTCCTGAATATGACAGGAATTGGCTTTATTGTTATAACAATATTTGTTTTCTTTACCTCTGGTAATATAGCTCCAATCATTGCACCTGGCGCAAGCGCTGAGTTGCATGCCATGATAGCCGAGCAGCTTAAAATTATGTCACCTATAATATTTGTGGGTGGGATTGTAGGCATATTATTCGGTATTTCCAATGTGTACAATAAGTTTCTGCTGACTGCTATTAGTCCTATGGTTAGCAGTATTGTAATTATAGCGGCTATCTGGTCGGTGGGCGGCAAATACGGAGGACTGCTGTTAGCATGGAGTACCTTAATAGGCGCGGTTTTGCAGCTTGTGATCCAGATGCCCGCTTATTTTGCTTCAGGTTATAAATACAGGTTTGATTTTGATTTAACAAATGAAAAAGTTAAAAAAATAGGAGAAATTCTTTTTCCTGCAATACTAGGTTGTTCTATAGGCCAGCTACATGTATTTATTGATATGTTTTTCGCTTCGCAGTTGCCGGAAGGCAACTGGTCTGCAATAGGTTATGCTAATAGGATTTTCCAATTCCCGGCAGGTGTTATTATTACAGCAATGTTGGTTTCGATTTTCCCTACTTTATCGCAAATGGTAGGAGGAAAAGACTGGGCTGGACTGAAATATTATGTTCATAAGGGCTTGAGCTCGCTCTGGTTTGTCACGTTTCCTGTATTGATTTTTATGGCTGTATTCAGTTATGAAATCATTACAATTATGTTCCAACGGGGTAAGTTTGATCATAATGCCACTGTAATGGTTACCCAGGCCCTGTTTTACCTGTCTTTTGCAATAGTTTTTTATGCTGGAAGAGACACCCTTACTCGGGTATTTTATGCTTTTGACGATACAAAAACACCATTTATCATTGCATTTATCTCGTTATTTATAAAGGCTGTGCTTAACTTTATGCTTGTAGAACGATTTGGCATAGGTGGTATTACACTTTCCACCGTGGCTATATCCGCTATTAACGGATTATTGCTGGCTATTCTCATAAGGAAAAAAATAAACCTTGAATTTGGAAAAATGATGCCTGATCTTGGAAAAATAATTATTGCCAGTGTTATAATGGCTATTATTGCGTATGGGACAAAAACTATTCTGGGACAAATTTTGGGAGAAGAGAAGTTTTATATGGCGCTTAACGTGATGTTGAGCTGTTTCGTGGCGTCAATTACTTATTTTGTTATAGCTATAGTTTTAAAAGTTGAAACTGCGGTTCAGTTTTGGGGGAAAACATGCACTTTGATAAAAAAATCTTAAAGTTTCTACCTGCTTTAATATATTTTATTTTTATCTGGTTATTATCCTGTAATCAGCTTCCATTTGAGATTGGAAAGGTTGATAAGTATTTTCACGTAATGGAATATGCAGTGATGGGCTTTTTGCTTTCGTTTGGTTTTGAATTAAATAATCAAAATTTTATAAGACTCGGCAAATACTGTTTCCTTCTTGCGATTTTATCAGGTGCTACAGACGAAATCCACCAGTGTTTTGTGCCGTGGAGAAGTGGAAGCTGGGGTGACCTGGTTGCGGATGCGATTGGGTGTACAATTGGAATGGTGGTATGGCTAGGTTTGGTTAATATAATTATCAGGAGTAAATGTCGTGGAAATACACACAAAAACATATCAGACTAAAAATGGCCTTATAGAAGGTGTGCAGGTTAAGTGGGCAGGTTTTAGCCTGTTATTAGTCACGGGTAGTAAAGGTTTTTTAGCTTGCGGAATTTTTGACCTGGAGGCAATTGAAAAATTTGGCGCGGCGGCGGCTATTGTAGAAAGCACGCCGGAGAATCCTATTGGGAATTTAGACAGGTTTCCTAACAGGAAGATAACTAAAATCAACAAACGAGCGGAGGCTCTGGGTATTAAGGTTGGAATGGATGTAACCGAGGCCTTTGAGCGAATAGCATAACTATAAGAAATAAGGAGAGGTGCCAGAGTTCGGTCTATCGGCGTCGCCTCGAAAGCGAATGGGCCTCAGGGCCACAAGGGTTCGAATCCCTTCCTCTCCTTGTTTAAATTTAAGATTTATTGTGTATAATAAAAAATATGAGAAACCATTATGTTAATAAACTTACTGAAAATCAGTTAAAAAATATTCCTCTATTTACAAACATATCTTCTGATATGATACCAATATTACTTGACTTAATTCAGGTACAGGAATATAAACAAGGTGAATATATATTTATTGAAGGCAATGAGGCAACAAAAATTTATTTTATAATCGAAGGTTCTGTGCAAGTTGTAAAAAATAATATAATATTCCCGGAAGAAAAGTGCCTGGCAGAATTAATTGCTCCTGATTTTTTTGGTGAAATGGCTTTAATAGATAAAGGTAGGAGATCCGCAGCTGTAGTAGCAAATTCCATGCTTATTGTCGCTGAATTAAGCTATGAAAATTTCTTTAAAATTTTCTCTAAAAAACCTGAGCTGGCAATGTATATTTATAAAGGTATAGCTTTGGAACTAAGTATGCGTATAAGAAACCTCAACTGCAAGTATACTTATGTGTGCTAGAAACAGTTAAATTTTAACTGCTGCCTTTTTTCTTAAGATAAAACCAGTTAAAGCAGTTATGCCAAGAATCATAGAGGAGGGTTCTGGAGCCGGAACTGTCGGAGCAACTGGGGTGATGTCAGCCGTCATTCTCATATCAAAATAAGTACCATAACCATGGTCTTCTGCCAGAACAGCTATTTCATTTTTGCCAACATTGAAAAGAGTTGGGCTTAGATTGTAATTAAATCGCCAGTCATTTGCGAATGCCTCTATTTGCTGCTTTGCAGCAAGATTTCCATTTACAAATATTGCAAAACCATTATCAATACACACACTTAATAAAATATTATCTAAAGTGCCTTCAATATCAATTTCTTTGATAAGAGCCAGGTCTGTTCTTTGAGTCCAATATGTATTATAAGTTGCACGGTTTCCAAAAGCCGACTGCCCCTCCTGGCCATTTTGCAGTAAGTTATCCCAGCCACTATATGTTGAATAATTTACAGAATTCCATATTGGTCGTAAATCAAAATTTAATGTTTCATATTTGTAGGTATCGCCTGAACTGATAACACTAGCAGCATTTGAAGGGAGGCTAAATCCCACAATGACAATAAGAGTGGTTAATATTGAAATAAATTTACGCATGTGGATATCCTTATTATTAAAACTTTATTGCTAAATTTTAATTAAAAATAAAATTTAAAAAAAGAGCTTTTTAATAATTATTTACAAATATTCTTATTTTTTTCAAATTTAAGTATAATTATTTTTATTAAAATATGGAGGATTGATTATGAAAAAACTAAAAATTATTTCAATTCTGGTGATAATGTGCTTTGCAGCTAATGCATTAACTGCAAATGCTGAAATAACAAAAAATAACGTTTATATAGCTAAGGCTAAACAGGATTTTGTTCCTCCGGGTCATGGTGGTACGCCTCCAGGATTAAGTAAGACACCTCCGGGGTTAAGCAAAGTGCCGCCAGGGCAGGCAAAGAAACAGCAGCCACCGCGCACATTCTGGGGAAAATTAATTGACACCATTTTATTCTGGAGAGACTAAAAATCCTCTGAGAGTCCTTAATTTCTTACGTAAAATCAGTGAAAATATAATTGCGCACATGAAAAGCGCCATTGCAAGGCCAATCCACAGCCCGTATACTTCAAGGTTTAGCTTAAATGCAAGGTAAGCCCCAACAGGTAGTCCTATAAGCCAGTAACCCAAAAATATTGTTACCATAATGGGCTTTGTCATTCCTAACCCCCTCAACGCCCCTGATAAAGTAACCTGTGCTCCATCAAATATTTGAAATAAAGCAACTATAAATAGAAGGGCGGCCCCAGTCTGTATGATTTCCACATCCTGAGAGAAAAATTGCATTAAACTTTCAGGAATAAAAAAGAATAGTGACGCAAAACCACTCATTATTAGCATTGAAATTATCATGCCTGCATACAGGTTTTCCTTTATGTCCCTATAATTCTTTTCCCCATAGGCATAACCAACCCTGACGCCAAGCGCATTTGATACAGCAAGCGGGATCATAAAGGTTATTGAAGCAAAAATTAAGACTATATTATGTGCGGCTACCTGAATAATGCTGATTTGCCCTGCTATTACTGTTACAAGGCTAAACGCTGACATTTCAAGAAACAGGCTTAAGGCAATGGGATAACCTATTCTTACGACTTCCCGCAGATATTTGAAATCAAAATGAATCGCATTTTTAAGATACTTTCCGCAGTATAAAACTAACGATGCAGCCATTGCTAACCTGATTAGGAAGGTTGCCACCGCAAGACCGCTCACTCCCAGAGACGGAATCGCCCCGTATCCAAACACCAAAAGCCAGTTAAGAACCAAGTTCAACAATATGGCAACAATTGAGGCTAAGTTAGGGAAAAGCACCTTTTCATGCGCCTGTAGAAATTCCTTTAAAGCTTGCCAAATAAAGGCGAAAGGGAATGAAAAACTGCAAATAAGAATGTAATTCTGGATATGCGGTACTAAACTTTCTTCAAATCTAAGTAGTGGAATCAACGGAATCATTGATAAGCCCAGAGCCCCAAAAATGACGGACAGAATTAATGAATAAAGCAGGGTAATTTTTAAAAGGTTGCTTATATCGGTTTTTTCGCCGCGTTTTTTGGACAGGACAGGGGAAATGCTGAATAAAAGGCCGAGTCCGATCAGGAATACGGTATTTATAAAGGCAGTGGCTATACTAATGGAGGCTAATGTGTTTGCGCCATGGCGCGCTGCAACCAGCACATCTCCTGCGCCTAAAAGCATTTGGCCGAGATTGCCCATTATGATGGGCAGGGCAAACATCAGTAAACTTTTTCCTTTTTCAATGTATGATTTATAGTTAGCCATACTATATTATTTGCGCAGAAAAAATATTAAGTAAATCTAAGTTTCTGCTATGATAAAGTTGTTTACATGGCAGGAGAGAGAATATGCAAAAAAATATCCAGGGGACACCGTTTATTATAGTAGCAATAGCAATTATTGTTTTCTTAATGTTTTTAAATCCTATTTATTTTGTACAATCGGGCGAAAAGGCTGTTATTAAAAGGTTTGGAGTAATCAGCCAGGATACAGTTGATGAAGGAATGAGATTTAAAACACCATTTATTGACGAAGTCATAATGGTGAATGTCAGGCCTCAGACAGCAGAAGGTGAAGCTCCAACCTACACAAAAGATAACCAGCCTATAGACATTTCATTTAAAATTATTTATTCAATTCCTGAAGCGGAGGCTGCAAATTCCGTTATATTATACAAAGGTGACCCGTTAAACAGGTTTGCTTCCCCAAAAATAATGGATGCGATAAAAGCAGTTGGCGGAAAATATACAGCATCTGAATTTGTAACGCAAAGGGAAATAATCAGGAAAGAGATCGTTGCTCTTGCGAGAGATGCTGTCATAAATGAAGAAACAAAGACCAAGGCAATAAATGTTATTGACATACCCCTTACAAATGTTGATTTTGACGACCAGTACGAGGCTGCAATTAAAAGAAAACAGGTAGAACAACAAAAAGCCCAGCAAAAGGAGTATGAATTACAGGCAGCAAAAAGAGATGCGGAAATTGTAGTTGCAAAAGCCAAAGCAGAAGCGGAAGCACTAACAATTACCGCCCAGGCAATATCCAAAAACCCTTCAATTGTAAGGCTTGAAGAGGTTAAAAAATGGGACGGCCATTATCCATTAAACGCAAAAGTCATTGGCGGCGGGGCAACAATAGTTGATACAAAATAATGAAAATCGCATTAGCTCAAATAAATACTAAAGTCGGCGACCTGGCCGGTAATACAAACATCATAATCCAAAATATAAACGCAGCAAAGGAAAAAAACGCTGATCTGGTTATATTCCCTGAGCTGTCTATAACAGGCTATCCGCCGCGTGATTTGCTGGATTTTGAGTGTTTTATTGACGATAACCTGAAAGCACTAGAAGAAATCAGAAAAAATACTGTTAATATCTCTGTAATAGTGGGCTTTATAGATAAAAATGTAACAACTGAGGGCAAGAAGTATTACAACGCCGCAGCATTAATCCAGAATGGGGAAATAACTGCAAAATATTATAAAAGGCTGCTGCCTTTTTACGATATATTTGATGAAACAAGGTATTTTGAACCTGGAAAAGATAACGTAGTTGTTGAAATTAAGGACAAAAAATTTGCTTTAACGATTTGTGAGGATCTTTGGAATGATAAGGATTATTGGAAAAGAACCCTTTATCATACCAATCCGGCTAAAGAAGTATCAAAACTCAATGTTGACGGAATTATTAACATTTCTGCTTCGCCGTATGTCCTTAACAAAGAAAAAGACAGGTTTTCTATTTTTAAAGGTCTTGGTATTCCAGTTATTTACGTGAATCAAGTTGGCGGCAATGATGACCTTATATTTGACGGCACAAGCTTTGCAATGGATGCAAAGGGGGAAATAACAGCTTTATGTCATCAATTTCAGGAAGATTTAGTAATAGATGAACTGCGTCCGCTCGCACAAATCGAGGAGGAAAGGATATTTAATGCTTTATCTCTTGGTTTAAAGGATTATTGCCGTAAAACCGGGTTTAAAAAAGTGCTTCTTGGCCTGTCAGGCGGCATTGATTCTGCTGTTACTGCCGCAATTGCAGCAAATGCGCTTGGACATGATAATGTGCTTGGTATAACCCTGCCGAGCATGTATTCAAGCGCAGGCAGTGTTAGTGATTCAGAAAAATTGGCTCGTAATTTAGGCATTGAATTTAAGGAAATCCCTATAACCGAGATGTTTAACTCCTATGTAAAAGGGGAAAAACACATGGACCTTGCTGAAGAGAACCTACAGGCAAGGATCAGGGGAAACATACTTATGATGTATTCAAACAGGTATGGGCATTTACTATTAACTACAGGTAATAAATCAGAAATGGCCGTGGGGTACTGCACTTTATACGGCGATATGTGCGGTGGGTTAGCGGTGTTGTCTGATACACCAAAGGTTATGGTTTACAGGCTGGCGAAGTATATTAACAGGAACGGGGAAATTATTCCGCAGGACATAATAACGAAGCCACCATCAGCAGAATTACGGCCAGATCAGAAAGACCAGGATACATTACCTCCTTATGAAGTACTGGACGAGGTATTGAAGGAATTTATTGAAGAAAATAAATGTATCAGGGAAATATCCAAAAAATACCCTGAGGAGCTGGTTAAAGATATAGTTAAAAAGATAAACATGTCTGAATATAAGCGCAGGCAGGCAGCGCTCGGCTTAAAAGTAACGACCAAGGCATTTGGAACAGGGCGAAGATTCCCTGTTGTGCAGGGGTATGATTTTATGGGTTGAGCATAAAAGCCTGGTTCAGTTTTACAAGTTTTCTAAATACGTTGTTGAAAAATGCTTCAATTTTTGGGCTGGGTCGGTCTATGATGTGATGAACTTCTGTTTCTATGTTGTTTTCAGTTGATTTTGTTTTAATTTCAATAGTCCTGTTGGCTTTTTGCTTTTTTATTCTTCCAGGTTTATTTTTATTAGGTTTATCACATCTTGTTGACAATAATTTTACTTCTCTCCCGTCTTTTAAGGTAATTACAGTCTTATATGTATTTACCTGATAACTTAGATTTATATTAGGAACTGCAATTTGTTCTTGAGTTATATTGTTCAGCGATTGTAAAGCTTCCAGATCGGTTTTTACATCAGTTGGTTTTGGGGTAGTTGTTTTTCCCTGGATAATTGTTTTACGTGTTCCTTTGAATGCTACGTTGTTCATTGATATATGGTTTATCATTGTATTCTCCTGATTCCTCGATTTACAGTTGTATTAAAACTCCTGAATAAAAAAATTAACAGCTTTATAAAATGTTTTACTTTTGTTCACGTTTTTAATTTGGTTTATAATTCAAAGTATGTTAAGAGAAGAAATATGTAAACAGGTTAATCAGGCGGTTAATCAGGCATATCCTGATATTACAGATACATTAATTATTGAAAAGCCTAAAAATCCCGAACACGGTGATTTTGCGGTGAATGTTTCCCCGCTCGCCAGATACGCTAAAGTGCCGCCTGTAAAAATTGCTGAAACCATCGCACAGCACATTAATATAGATGATGTTGAAATCTCAATCATAGCTGGATTCATTAATTTCAAGGCTGGAAAAAGCAAATTAAACCAGTGTGTTGAAAAAATAATGACTGAGGGTGAAAATTTCAGCAGGAATAACCTCGGCAATTCCGAAAAAGTAATGCTGGAATATGTTTCCGCTAACCCTACAGGCCCTATGCATATTGGTCACGGCCGCTGGGCGGCTACAGGAAGTGCGCTTGCTAATTTACTCAAGTTTTCAGGGTATGATGTTTTTCAGGAATTTTATATAAATGATGCCGGAAACCAGATGAATAACTTGGTGGAATCTTTTATAATCAGGATTTATCAGGTAAAAAGCTATGGTTTGTCAATTCCTGAGGATGAAAAGGGTAAGAAAAAGTACTATCCCGGTGAATATTTAATTGATTTGGCCAGAAAATATACTAAGAAAAACCCGGATAAGTTTAAAGAAATCCTTAAATACTTTAACGTGCCTGAATATATTCCGGAATTAGGCAGCTATATAATTGCGGGTAGTGAGTATGCTTCCAGGGTAAATCAGCCGAAATTATTTGCACTATGGAATGAACTCACTCAATATGCATACCAGAACATACTTGACCAGCAAAAAGAACTCCTCGCTCGTCTTAGAGTGAATTTTGACAACTGGTTCACTGAAAGCTCCCTTTATGAAAAAGATGAAGTAAAAGCAGCCATCCAAAAACTTGAAGAATCCGGCAAGCTTTATGAAAAAGACGGGGCTGTGTGGTTTAAGTCTTCTGATTACGGAGATGACCAGGACAGGGTTATTATAAAAAAAGATGGGACGTATACATACTTAACCGCAGATATTGCATACCATTATGATAAAATCCGGCGGGGATTTGAGCGGCTCATAAACATCTGGGGCGCAGATCATCATGGATATGTGGCAAGGGTGAAGGCTTCAATTGAAGCAATGGGCAGGGACAGCAACTGTCTTGAAGTTCTGCTTGGCCAGATGGTAAATCTGGTTATGTCCGGTGAGCAAGTCCGGATGGGGAAAAGAACAAAAATGATAACCCTTGAAGAGCTTGTAGACGAGGTAGGTGTTGATGGAACACGCTACTGGATGATCATGAGAGATATTAACACCACTCTTGATTTTGATGTTGATTTAGCAAAGTCGTGCTCGGATGATAATCCTGTTTATTATGCTCAATATGCGCATGCTAGGGCGTGCAGCATCCTGCGAACTGCGGTAAGTGAGCGGGTTGATCGGGAAACAGGCGAAGTTTTGCCGCCATTGATGCAATCCTTAGACTTTGATAGTAGGTTCGATGCTTTATGGAAGGAAGAGTCTGAACCAACAAAAAATTTAATCCTGCGGCTGGAATCATTTGAGGATGTTGTATTAGTTGCTGCTAAATGCAGGGCTCCGTATATGATTGCAAGGTATATTCAGGATCTGGCAAAGGATTTCCATCATTTTTACACGTTTACGAGGGTTTTAAATGTGGAAGAGGATGTTATGAAGGCTAGGTTGCGGCTTGTGCAGGCAACTAAACAGGTACTTGCAAATGCTTTTGCTATTCTTGGAGTTTCTGCGCCTGAGCGGATGTAGGTTAAGATTGTTTAGCTATATTTAAATTCAGGACTCCAGGTGGTGAAAGGCGTTTTAGAGTCATATGCGCTTATTAATTCCCATTTTTTATTTGCTTTACCTAAAACCATGACTAAATCGTTATCGCCTCTTATAATTCTTCCATTAAAACCTTTTTGTTTATAAACAGTACCCTTTTGTAATGCTTCTAAAATAGCTCGCTGACCCTCTATACGTCCCTCTTGAATGCGTGTAAAAACTCTTTCTATAAAATGAGGATGTACTCCAAGTCTACCAATTCCCAGTTTTTTAAGAACTTTCAGTGAATTATTTTCAAAAAATCTTAAAAAATAACTTCTAATCGCTCCTAATTCATTAGATATTTTTTTACGGTGATTTACAACTGATTTTATGTTCGTAGGAATAACCTGGGCTCTTGATGTGAAAGATAATTGGTTATTTATCTGCCTGTTTCTTGTATTTGTTGCTAGAGGGTTAGTAAGGATCCCGGTATATGCATTTAAATTTTCAAGAACCATGATAATCTCCCAAAACTTTTTCCTGACATTAGTAACAAAACAAGTGAATACAAAAAATTGCTAGTATTGTTAGTCTGCATTTTGGGACTGGTAAATTTTTTTGTTGGTGCGAGGCCGAAGGCCTCCCATCAACCTTTGAGGGGCAGGCGAAGCCTGCCCCTCAAAAAGTATAGTTACTACCTTATTATTTCTGAATTTTTGAAATAGTTGTAAAAATAGGTTAGACCTCTATTAGAGCAAGATCAAAACTCAAAATAGAGGTCTAATAATATTATGAACACAATTGTACTATTCATCAAACAGATATTAGCATTCGGCAATTTCAGAATAACGGACATTTCAAATAAAGCACGTCAGGAGTTAATGACAGCGTTTGAAAATATTAAAAGGATTGATACTGTTTTCATTCCAGAATTAATAAAGCTGGCAAAGAAGCATAAAGGCAAATTGATTATTGATAGCTCAGACAATCCTAAGTATGGACTGAAAAATATTTGTAGAAAGATGAAAAATCTCAAGACAAATGGATATCATTTTGGATTTAAAATCGTATTATTCTTGTGGCAAGTGGGTGATTATCGAATACCAATAGGTTTTGGTTTGTGGCATAAAGGGAGTGGGTCTGTTTGTGATCTGGCATTGGCTGGAATATCTCGTTTAAGAAATGAATTCAAATTAAAACCCATAATTGTATTAGCGGACGGTGAATATTGTGCAGACAAAGTTGTAAAACGACTTAGTGATTATGGATGGGCATTTGTATTCAGATGGAAATGCAATAGAAAGTTATCAAATCAACAGATAAAACCTAGAATTCCTCGTGGTTACGGTAGTTCCATAGGAAAGTTAAAGAACAAGACAAAAGTAAAAATATTTAGACGGAAAAACCGCTTCTTTGAAACTAATAGAATGCTTTATGAAATGCAAGATATAGTCAGGCAGTATAAAATCAGGTGGAAGATAGAGGAAACATTCCGTGTATTAAAATCATTGATAGGAATACATCGCTGTCAGCAACACAGTGTGAAAGCTCAAGAGATATTCTTATGGATGTGCATGATTACTTTTTCCTGTTTGGAGCGAATGCGATTGAATTTCGGAGATTCCATCTATAAAGCCAGGGCCAATGTCATCTTTCAAAACATCAACTTGGATAATTCAATAATCAACGAGGTTTTGGCTATGAATTGAAATTCAGAAT
>Ga0209417_1006410_pt1 | contig 12074 bp, 10 predicted proteins | sample RifGroF2_FD_184002 | JGI IMG/M metagenome (GOLD analysis project Ga0209417, IMG submission 184002) | Groundwater microbial communities from Rifle, Colorado, USA - Groundwater F2 (SPAdes) (version 2) | ecosystem: Environmental > Aquatic > Deep subsurface > Groundwater | place: Rifle, Colorado... | reverse complement strand
CAACTGCAGAGCGCAAACGTAAGCGTGCTGCCGCTGTTAAGCGTTCGCACAAACAACGCAATAAGAGTAATGAGTTGTACAGCCCACCTGATTACACATAAAAAATTGTAATTATTTCCAAAGATTGAGCCGAAAATTAAACGGCGAAGGGTATATCGTGTTTAAAGATAAAGTTTATAAAGACATGACGGATGCGTTGCGTGCTAAGGATCCCAAACGTTTGGCAGCATTGAGATTATTTTGGGCAGCAATTCGGCAAAGAGAAATTGATGACCGTATTGTGCTTGATGATACGCAGGTTTTATCTGTGTTAGAGAAAATGCTCAAGCAACGACGCGATTCGATCGAACAATATCTAGCTGGTAACAGACCGGATTTGGTTGCGAAAGAACAGGAAGAAATTGATGTTTTAGCGACCTATTTGCCACAACAATTAACCGAAGCAGAAGTTGTAGAGTTAATTAAACAAGCAATACAAGATAGCGGCGCAAGTTCTGTTAAGGATATGGGAAAAGTTATGGCGATTATTAAAACCAAAACGCAAGGTAAAGCGGATATGGGCAAGGTTAGTGGAATGATTAAAGAAATTTTGAATTTTAAATTATAAATTTCAAATGGATGAATCGTTGCGTGATAGTTTTTAGGAATTAAGTTCGTATTTGCAAGCCGTAGCCGCAAGCCGTAGCCGCAAGCTTTAGCTTGCGATATTAATAACTATTATATATTTTATATAGCATAAATCGTAACGCCGACTAAAGTCTGTGGCTACGGAATTAAAGTTCGAAATTTTCCTCATGTCCATACCTCGTTCCTTTATCGACGATATTTTAGTCCGTGTGGACATAGTCGAAATTATAGGCACACGGATTCGTTTACGCAAGGCAGGCAGTAATTTTGTTGCTCCTTGTCCTTTTCATAATGAAAAAACCCCTTCCTTTAGCATTAATCAGGCAAAACAATTTTATTATTGTTTTGGTTGCGGCGCGCATGGTGATGCAATCAAATTTTTGATGGATTTTGATCATTTGGATTTTATTGAAGCTGTAAAATCTTTGGCAGCTCATCTTGGTTTAGAAGTTCCTGATGATAATATATCTCTTGAGAATCAGGCAGTACAGTTACAACACAAGAAATCCTACGATTTATTAGCTAAAACAAGTGTTTTTTATCAACAACAATTGGGTCGATCAACTAAAGCAAAAAATTATGTAAATTCACGTGGATTGTCAGAAGAAATTTGTCGTCGCTTTATGATTGGTTATGCACCGGCGGCGCGCAGTTCGCTTTTACAAGCGGCGCGTTTGGCAAAAGCTGATGTTAATTTACTTTGTGTTAATGGTTTATTGGTTAAAAATGATGCTGGCGAATTGCACGATCGTTTTCGTGATCGCATTATTTTTCCGATTCGCAATCGGCGCGGCAATGTAATTGCCTTTGGTGGACGCTGCCTAGGGAATGATTTGCCGAAATATTTAAACTCACCTGAAACCGAATTATTTCATAAAGGCGATGAACTATACGGTCTTTATGAAGCGCGTCATGCAACGCAAAAGCTGGAAAAAATTCTCGTCGTTGAGGGTTATATGGATGTGGTGGCTTTGGCGCAATACGGGATAAATTATGCTGTTGCGACGATGGGAACGGCGATTACGCCCAAGCAGGTGCAGTTGATGTTGCGTGAAGCGGAAGATATTGTTTTTTGCTTTGATGGCGACAACGCGGGACATAAGGCGGCTTGGCGGGCTTTGGAAATTATTTTACCATTGATGCGTGATGGTTTGCAGGCGCGTTTTCTTTTCTTGCCAGCAGGTGAAGACCCTGATAGCTGTGTGCGCAAAGAGGGGCAGGTAGCATTTTTAAATTATATAAATAGTGCTATGCCGTTGTCGGACTTTTTGTTCAAAAGGCTTGGTGAGCAAAGTGATGTTAACACTATTGATGGGCGTTCTGCTTTAGTGCGAAACGTTATGAATGTATTGCATAAAATGCCACAAAGCGCCTTTAAAGAAATGTTGCTGCAAAAGCTTGCTGTGATCGTCAGAATGGATATTGCTACATTGAAAAATTTAAATTTGGATCAATTGCCGAGTAAGGAACAGGTTGATTCTGGCAAGAGGGGAAGAACAGCAAGGAGAGGGTACATGCCGAACGCCATGGAAGTAGCGATTAATTTATTGCTGCATCATCCACGGTTAGTCAGGGAAGTGCCAAGCCTGGAAAAAATCAATAAAGTCGATTTACCTTATAAAGAATTGTTATTTTGGTTAATTAAGTTATTGCAGCAAAAAGAAAATATTTCATTAAGTGCTATTTTGGAGCAATGCCAAAAGCCTGAAGATGTGAATTTTTTAGCACAACTTGCCGTGCAAGCTCCGTTAATAGCTGAAGATGGTCTAAAGAATGAGTTTTTGGGTGTTTTGCAAAAGTTATATTTACGGGCTGATGAGAGGGAAATTGAACTGTTGTTACGTAAAGCACATCGGGAAAGTTTGAGTGATGATGAAAAATGTTTATTGCAAAAACTGATAGCGGCGACAAGGGATAACTAAAATATTTTGCATTTTTTTAAACTTTCCCCACGGAATTTTTTTAATTGTGCTATATATGTGAACAGGTTATAAAAACATATCTATTACTATTAATTATTTAATTATTGGAAAAAAAATGAGTACACGTGAAGAACAGAAAACAGTGGTAAAAAAGCTTATTTCGGAAAATAAAAATAAGACCATAACTGATAGTGACGTTAATAATATTTTACCGCAAGGCGTTGGTACTGAATGGATTGAAGAGTTTTTCAGTGTTATGAACGATATGGGGGTTGAGGTTAATAACGCGAGTGGTAACCCCGATGAAAGAACAGATGTAAGTGAACCGGTGCTTACATCTCCAATTAGTCTAACGCCAGCTGCGCCTGTTATTAGTGATGAAGATATTGGTTCCACAACCGATCCTGTGCGGATGTACATGCGTGAAATGGGTAGCATTCCTTTGCTTAATCGTCAAGGAGAAATAGAGATTGCCAAGCGCATCGAAGAAGGAACACGCTACATGTTGTCAGCTTTGTTAGGATTTCCCGGCATTATTGAATCTATTTTGAGCGATTATGATAAAACTCTGACCGGTGAAAAGCGTTTATCAGATATTTTAACAGGTTTTGCAGATAGCGATCTTCCTGATATAGAAGCAAAATTGGTTCATGAAAGTGATGCAGCAGAACATGAGAATTTAGATGAAAATTTTTCTTTGGAGGTAGATTTACCTCTTGCTGAAATGCCCCATCCCATTGCTTTAAAAGAAAAGAAAGAAGAAAAAAAAGACCTAGTAAAAACAGGCGAAAAGATTGGTAATGAAGATGAAGAGGGTGAAGAAGGTGAAGGCGGCGGTGGCGATGATTATGATTTGTTTGAAGCAGGTCCTGATCCTGAGGAAGCGAAGAAGTACTTTACTGAGCTTCGTGAATTATTCGGAAAATATATCAAATCAGTTAAGAGAAATGGCAGAGGGCATGCTGCAACTTTGAAACATCAGGCTAAATTCACTGAATGTTTCATGAAGTTTAAGTTGACGCCAAAAGAATTTCAAAAACAAGGATTAAAGCTGAAAAAAATATTGAGTCGCATTAGGGAGCAAGAGCAAATTATTGCGGAAATTTGTACCAAAAAGGCAAAAATTGCTAAAAAAGTATTTTTAAGTTCATTTGTTAATCATGAAACTGATTCCAAATGGTTAGATACCGTAATTGCCAAACATAAAGATAAAAAAACTATTCTACAGGAAAATAGTCATAATATTTCTCGAGCACAAAAAAAACTAATAGCAATTGAAGATGAAACCGATGTAACAATACATGAAATCAAAGAAATTAATCGTCAGATGACGATTGGCGACACGAAGGCGCGGCGTGCTAAAAAGGAAATGACAGAAGCAAATTTGCGTTTGGTGATTTCGATAGCTAAAAAATATACTAATCGTGGTTTGCAATTTTTGGATTTAATTCAGGAAGGGAATATTGGTTTGATGAAGGCGGTGGACAAATTTGAATATCGCCGTGGTTACAAATTTTCCACCTATGCGACATGGTGGATTAGGCAAGCTATTACTCGCTCAATAGCCGATCAGGCGCGTACTATCCGTATTCCTGTGCATATGATTGAGACGATTAATAAATTAAATCGTATCTCGCGACAAATTTTACAAGAAACGGGACAGGAGCCAACACCAGAAGAACTCAGCAAGATTATGTTGTTGAGTGAGGATAAGATTCGCAAAATTTTAAAAATTTCCAAAGAACCGATTTCTATGGAAACGCCAATTGGGGATGATGATGATTCTCATTTGGGTGATTTTATCGAAGATAACGCTACTTTGGCGCCGCTTGAATCGGCAACTATGTCGGGTTTGCGTGAAGCAATTACCGAGGTTTTGGATACGCTAACTCCGCGTGAAGCTAAGGTTTTGCGTATGCGTTTTGGTATTACCATGAACACTGATCATACCCTTGAAGAAGTTGGTAAACAATTTGACGTTACCCGTGAGCGTATTCGTCAGATTGAAGCTAAGGCTTTGCGTAAATTGCGTCACCCTAGCCGTGCGGAAAAATTACAGAGTTTTTTGGATCATGAAGAAGGGTAGGGATGAGGCAAAGGAATGAATGAAAGAATTTTGGTATCGCTTCGCGACGCTGTTTGTGATTTTTTAATTCTAGCAATTTCTCCAAGACATGTGGCTACATAATCATAATTATAATACCCGAATTTTTAGAGATATTACCAATTGCAAAAATAACACACTGATCTATAACGCGATTTAATTAACATATCTTTGTGATTTTGCCGAAAATAAAAGACTGCACTAGCTTTCAGATAGTTACAAAATTTTCCGTATAACGTTTGAATTTTGAAAAATCATATGAACCAAATAAGTACACTATTTTCAAAAACCAAAATTGACCCATTGTGGTCTTTTTCTGAAAAAACACGAAAAGATACAGCTTACATTACACATGGTTATCACCGTTATCCTGCTAAATTTATCCCTCAAATTGTTTCTCGTTTAATTGAAAAATATACCCATAAAGGTGATCTAATTGTTGACCCTTTTGGAGGTTGCGGAACAACATTAGTTGAATCAAAAGTAATGGGAAGATCGTCAGTGGGTGTTGACATAAATCCTGTTGCTGCACTAATCACAAAAGCAAAAACCACTCCAATCGATTTAAAAGAAATTGAGGAAGCATTTTCTTTTTTAAAGGAAAAATTGGATACTTACAGTGAAAGAACGGAAGTAAAAGCATTTGAGCATGAAAGAATTGATTATTGGTTTAAGCCAAAAGAAAAAAGAGAACTTGCTTTTATCTTCACTGAAATTTCAAAATTAAAAGATCAAGATATTAGAGATTTTTTCTATTGTGGATTTTCTAATATTTTAAAAAATTGTTCAATTTGGCTACAAAAAAGTAACAAACCAACTAGGGATCTAAATAAAAAGTCCTCCGAACCAATATTAACTTTTTATAAACAAATTAAAATGATGCTAAGGGGGAATGCTCGTTTTTACGACTTGTTAAAAGAAAGAAATTGTCTGGAAATACCGAGCCAAATTTATTGTACAGATGCGCGGACAATACCAGTTGAAGATGATTCTGTTAGTTTGATTGTGACATCCCCGCCCTATGTTACTTCTTATGAATATGCTGATTTACACCAATTACCTGCTTTGTGGTTTGAGTATACGAAAAATTTAAACGATTTTCGCAAAAGATTTATTGGTACTTCCTCTCACAATAAAAAAGATTTAATTCTAAATAGTTTCATTGCTGATAATATTCGGAAAGAATTACAAGGGTGTGATAAAAAAACTGCCGAAGAAGTTTCAACTTATTTTAGTGAAATGAATCAAGTTTTTACTGAAATGAAAAGAATACTAAAAAAAACAGGAAAAACTTGTATTGTTATCGGCAACACTAGCTTAAAAGGTGTTGAAATTTTAAATGCTGAGGTTTTTGCGGAGCAATTACAAAACCTGGGATTTAAAATTGTTGAAATTATTAAACGAGAAATACCATCCAAAAACTTACCTTCGGTGAGAGACGAAAAGACTGGCAAGTTTGCAAAGATAGACGATAAAAATAAAGTTTTGGCTTATCCAACTGAATATGTTTTGATAGCGGAAAAATAGAGTATGAATATCAGCGATCTTATTAAAATCTACGATAGTAAAAAACAAAAATATGGCGTGCAAGCTTATCGTCATATTTCGAATGTTTTGAAAGAGGCAAAAGAAACACATAAAAATGACTTCAAAGGCGATGATCATGAACAATCTTGGCGTGCGTTTAAGGGGAAAAACTTAGAAAAATTGATTGAGTATATTATTACCGATGAAGTTAGGGGGTTGGGCTTAGAAGTTGTTAATGGCAATAAACTTGAAAGAACCAAGGGAGCAAATTTATCAAAAGAGCTAAATTTAGTAAAAAGAAATTTGATTGTTGATTATGGAGAATTTGGGGCGCATCTTCCCGATGTGGATTTAATTATCTACAATCCCAAAGCAAGCAATGTTGTTGCTGTATTATCAAGCAAAGTTACGCTACGTGAAAGAATTGCTCAAACGGGCTATTGGAAAATGAAACTTGCCGCTGATGAAGTTACACAACATATCAAAGTTTATTTTGTAACACCTGATGAAGATGGAACGCTAACTATTAAAAACCCAGCAAAAAAAGGGCGCGCAATTGTAGAGGTAGATACAGATGGTAGTTATGTTTTAAGCGAAATAAATATTGAAGAAAGTAAAAAAGTTAAGATGTTTGATAAGTTCATTGATGATTTGAAGAAGTTGTTGGGGTAATAAAATGTCTAATTTTAATATCGCTGACTATTTAAATAGCGACAACTCAAGCGGTCGCTACGCTAGACAAATTGAGCGGCTAAGAAAAGGTGTGAACGTTGGACGTTTCCACGATGCTACGGATAAGGCAATAGCAAATATTAATAATAGCATACAGTCTTTTGTTATATATGGAGATCCCCAAAGTGGTAAAACAGAAATGATGATTCTGCTTACTGCAAAACTTTTAGATGCAGGTCATAAAATAATCATTGTTTTGTTAAATGATAATGATAACTTGCTAGAACAGAATTCGGAAAGATTTGCGTTTTCAGGTTTGGATCCCACCCCTAAAGTTTTTACCGAAGTCATTGATCCAAATATTATTATCGGTAATCAAGAATGGGTGATATTTTGTAAAAAAAACTCAAAGAATCTGCAAAAATTGATTGATAAAATTGGTGGTATAAGATCAAAAATAGTTATTGATGATGAGTGTGACTATGCAACTCCGAATCAAAAAATCAATCAAGAAGAACAAACTAAAATCAATAAACTTGTTGAACATTTATTGGGTGATGGGGTATATATCGGAGTTACGGCAACCCCTGCTCGACTTGATTTAAATAATACGTTTAACAATGCAAGTGTGCATTGGATATATTTTAAACCACATGAAAAATATACTGGGCAGGATACATTTTTCCCCATAAATGGTGAACCACAATATCTTTTACAACTTTTGCCAGATGAATATGATGATCCAAAATATCTGAGAAAAGCATTGCTCAGCTTTTTTGTAAATGTTGCTTATTTGAATTTAAATCTAACAACTGAAGAAAATGAAAAAAACTACTGTATGCTTGTTCATACGAGTGGAAAAAGAGTTGATCACTCTGGTGACTACAAGCAAATTATTGATGTTTTCAATATTCTTAATAATCAATTACATAAGGATTATGCAAAGCTTGTGGAGAAATTATTTAATATTGTTAAAAAACGGTTTAACTCTGGGAGGGAAAAAGAATTAGTACAATATATTTTGAAAAACATTGGACGTAACAAGGTTGTTATAATGAATAGTGATAATGATAAAAAGAGTTTTAATTATAAGGAAGCAACCAATCCAGTGGCATTGTTTACAGTTGCAATAGGCGGAAATATTATTTCTCGGGGTGTAACTTTTGATAATTTGCTATCAATGTTTTTTACACGAGATGTAAAACATAAAATACAGCAGGATACGTATATTCAGCGAGCCAGAATGTTTGGCGCAAGGGAGACTTATTTGAAATATTTTGAATTAACAATACCTGAGAAACTATATTCAGATTGGCATAAATGTTTTGTTTTCCATAGACTCTCGTTACAGTCAGCTATTAGTGGGAATACTCCTGTTTGGCTTGAGGATAGACGAGTACAATCAGTTTCTTCTGGAAGTGTTGATAAAGCAACAGTCGGTATTGACAGTGGTGAAATGAGTTTTGCGATTTTTACGTATTCACCAAAAATTGAAAATGTGCTCAATGATTCGGGCGGTCCATTTCAAGTTATTGACAAGCTGCATAATTTTTTAGGGAATGATTGTTTGCCAAAATTTTTATTGAAATTTATTAAAAAATTTAGTCCTGATGGAACAAATTCACTGGCGATACATAAAACAACCAATATATTAAATCGTGGGGATGATGTTAATAAGGAACTAATTTATCGTGCTAAAGGGTTTATTGGTAATTCAGAGCTAGAAAAAGATAAATTTCCTCATGCGATTCACCACATTAAGATATTTTATAGCGATAATAAAGCACGTGTTTTTTATAGATATATTGAAAATGTAAAGTTTTTAAAAAATAAAAAAAATCATGATTTATGAAAAATTTTGAATTTTTCCATGGAGCAGCGATTGTTAAGGTGGTTTATTCGAATTACTTTAAAATGATTGAGAAATTTGGAAAAAATAATGCGTCCTATTTGCTCGATGAAAAAATAGGACTTTATATTAAATATTCGCAGAAAAGGATGTCTCCATGGGTTTTTACTTTTGATGAAGAGCATGTGTGTGAAATAAAAGACTTATTTTCTTTATTGGGGAATGTGTTTATTGCTTTTGTTTGTAATGATGATGGAATTCCCTGTATTGACTGGCAAGAATTTAGTGCGATAATTTCAGTCGAGAATAAGAATTATCCGAAGTGGATTCGATGCGATAGAAAAAAGAATGAAAAATACTATGTTTATGGAAGTGATGGAGATTTAAAGCATAAAATTGGCAACAGTGAGTTTCCTAGTAAATTAAATATTTATGAACCTACAACTTGAATCCACCACTCTCTGGGATTTCCCGAAGCAAAGCTATGGTAATACACCTCATGGCAACAATAAGTATAATGGTGTTACACCAGCATCTGTAATTTGGAATTTACTACAACGCTATACTAGACAAGGTGATCTAGTGGTTGATCCGATGTGTGGTAGTGGTACAACTATTGATGTTGCTCGTGAACTAAATCGAAAAGTTATCGGGTATGATTTAAATATCATTCGTCCTGACATAATAAAAAATGATTCCCGACAAATTCCGTTACAAGGCAACTCTGTTGATTTTGTTTTTATTGACTCGCCATATTCGAACAATATTAAATATTCTGATGATGAAAAATGTATCGGTAAAATATCGTGCGAAACAACGAAATTTTACGATGAATTGGAAAAAGTAATGAGTGAAAGCGCACGAATTTTAAAACCAGGTAAGGTGATGGGTTGGGTTATTGCTGATCAATGGATAAAAAAGAAATTTACCGCAACAGGTTTTTTACTTTGGCAAAGATTAGAAAAATATTTTGAACCAATTGATCTAATTTGCCTAACTAGGCACAATCAAACATCTAATACCGGTCTTTGGCATCATCGAGCCCGTCAGTTTAATTTTTATTTAAGAGGTTTTAAATATTTATTTATAATGAAAAAACCTTTTTAATATGTAATTTTACTTCCCGTAAAATTACTACAGTATTGCGTTTTTTCATTGTGATTTTAAAATGAGGGAATGTTGTCACAATTACATTTTTTGCTGTCTTTTGCCGTAAGCAAGCACGCTTCCGATCTGCATTTATCTGCTTGTAATGTTCCATGGTTAAGAATTGACGGAGTTTTGCAATCTCTAACAGATGCGGATGTTCTTAGGAAGGAACAGCTAGAAACGATGTTGCATACGATCTTAAATGATCAGCAATCTTATGAATTTAAAAAGAACCTGGAAATAGATTTCGCTTACAATGTCACAAATTTAGGGCGTTTTCGGGTTAACATTTTCCAAAAACATGGTGGTATAGCGGCGGTTTTTCGTGTTATTACCAAAAAAATTCCTTCCTTAGATTCTTTGCAATTACCCAAGGTTATAGAGGGTTTTTCTCGATTGGAAAATGGTTTGGTGCTTATTACGGGACCGACGGGTTCAGGAAAAACCACCACTTTGGCAAGTATATTGGATTATATTAATTGCCATGAGGCTCGCCATATAATCACTATCGAAGATCCAATAGAATACGTGCATCAAAATAAATTATCCCTTATCAACCAACGCGAAGTTGGGCGCGATACTTTAAGTTTTCAAAATGCATTGCGGGTGGCATTGCGTGAAGATCCTGACATTTTATTGGTTGGAGAATTGCGTGATTTAGTAACGATTCGTTTAGCTTTAACTGCTGCCGAAACGGGGCACTTGGTGTTTGCCACTTTGCATACGTTTTCAGCGGCTAAGTCTATTACACGTATGGTTGATGTTTTTCCGGGCAATGAGCAAGCTTTAGTGCGAACTATGTTAGCTGATTCGCTGCGCGTAGTTGTGACGCAAATGTTATGTAAGAAAAGTGATGGTGGACGCATTGCGGCAACAGAGGTTATGTTTTGTACGCCGGCAATTTCTAATCTAATCCGTGAAAATAAAATTTCCCAAATTAATTCACAAATTCAAACAGGTGCTGCTTTTGGTATGCATACTTTGGAACAGGATTTACGGAGGTTGGAGATGGAGGGAGTTATTGTTGAGAGCTTTGAGTAATTTAAAACGTCATAATCTATACTCTTCGCATTTTGGTTTTCCGCGTTGTTGGCTTTCTCGCTCGCTTGAGTCATGTATGTCTAATACTGATCTTGCAACGTTTTAGTGGACACTACAAAGAGAAGTGGTCTTTTGTTGTTGCCATTGCATTTCAAATTTAGCTGGAGAAAGATAAGCTAAAGTTGAATGTCTGCGTTGGCGATTATAAAACACTTCTACGTACTCAAAAATACTTTGCTTTGCCTGCTCTCGACTACGATAATTTTCAAAATATACCCATTCCGTTTTAAGTGTATGAAAAAAACTTTCCATAGCAGCATTATCATAACAGTTGCCCGATCCGCTCATGCTGGCTACTACTTTATGCCATTTCAAAAATTTCTGAAAATCTTGGCTAGTATACTGGCTGCCACGGTCTGAATGGTGAATTAAACCCGCGGTAGGTTGTCGATGTAATATGGCTTGCTTTAGTGCCGCCAATACCAAATCTGCAGTCATCCTATCACTCATCGCTAATCCAACTATTCTGCGCGAAAACAGATCCAATACCGCTGCTACGTATAGCCAACCTTCCGCAGTAGCTACATAAGTCATATCTGCCACCCAGCGTTGATTAGGCTGGATAGCTGTAAAATCTCTTTTTAGCAAATTAGGAGCAACTTTTGCTTTGGGATTTGCTTTAGTTGTTACCTTAAAGCGCCGCTTCATCTTTGCCTGCAAACCATTTTTACGCATCAACCTTGCAACTCTTGGTCGCGAACACGTTTCCCCCTCAGACAGCAACTCAGCATGGACTCTTGGACTACCGTAAATTTGCTGGCTATTTTCATGTATGGTCTTGATTTTAACCAATAATTGCTCGTTTTCCCTACTTCGCAATGAGGGAATTGCTTGGCAAAACCTATAATAACCACTGCGCGATACTCTAAGCACAATGGACATCCTCTCAATACTAAATTCATGGACATTTTCTTGCATAAATTTATATTTCATTTGCGCAGTGATGAGAAGATGCCCAGCGCTTTTTTTAAAATATCGCGCTCCTCTTTCACTATCGCCAATTCCTTGCGTAATTGCGCCATTTCAACTTCGCTTGGCTTTAAATTTCCTTTACCAGGAAAAGCATCATTAGGAGCCTGCTTGTAAATATTTATCCAACCAGCTAAAGTTGCTATAGGCACTC
>Ga0209417_1006406_pt1 | contig 12080 bp, 15 predicted proteins | sample RifGroF2_FD_184002 | JGI IMG/M metagenome (GOLD analysis project Ga0209417, IMG submission 184002) | Groundwater microbial communities from Rifle, Colorado, USA - Groundwater F2 (SPAdes) (version 2) | ecosystem: Environmental > Aquatic > Deep subsurface > Groundwater | place: Rifle, Colorado... | reverse complement strand
GCTATTTGAACTGTTTGATAAAAATCCATCAAACTTGAAGTTCACTGTAAACTGGACACTGGCGGCAGCCACCTTTACTCGATTTCAATACGCACGTTGCCAGTAGTTTTTCCCTGAATCGCTTTACTGGTTCAGCATACCAGACATCGCGCTGAAAATCTTCAACCGCCAACATATTGACTGGCTGATAACCAGGCTCATTCTCCGTAAAACTACAATGCCAAAATTCACCATTCACATTCACGTAACTACTGAACAGGTCACTTTCACAGCTTTCCGCGCATTCAATCAGTTTTCTTTTGGATGCTTCGTCGATATTCAACGAGTCCAAAGAATTGACGAATCTTGCGGCAGAGCAGGAGTCGAATCCGAATCGAATGTTTCGTTCAAGACAGAATTTCACCAATTCGTTATACTGTTCCTGGTTTGGCGCGGTATAATGTCCTTTCGCTCGTCCTTTCGGTTTACAGGTCAAAAATACCACAGCATTAAGTTTTGTCAAACGTTCATCGTTCTGGATATCTTCCAACACCTCATAACAAAATGGCAACGTCTCGTTCGAAACCATCAGGTGCATATTGGTTTGCCTGACACCCAGATCCAAGAACGTCTTAATGGTGTTGTAGCAGATATTCTTGTCTGTTTGGTAACATGAAACCGCCAATGCACCAACAAGCTTCGCGCACTCAATTGCAAGTTCTTGCGTCAGGTCAATACCCGATAACGTGAAGTTCGGCGCGATACCAATTTCACGACAATAACGCATCATAGGAATGAAATCGGGATTTGTCTGAATCCCTGTGACTCCTATCGCAACTTGCCCTAGCGTTTTCGGGAACTTATCAATGATTTGCTTGAATGTTTCTAGTGACATATTGACTGGTTCACCAGCAGTATTATTCTTATAACATGCGCGACACCCGCCTTTAACGCCTGCCTGTGGACAACCATTTACTGAAATCTCTATGTCAAGAATTTCCGGGCCAATCGGGTTCATGTCTGGATCATCTTCACGTGTTGCGCCCCAACGCACAAAATATCCTGTGTTCTTATTGAGTACGGAATGGAAGTCTCGACCAATGACCACTTTCTCGGCCTTGGTGTCAACTACCATATATTTTCTGCCATCAACTTCATACGGAGTCTTATTCAGTCTCATAACATCTCCTGTCAAGTGTTTGTTTATTGTCGTTCACGGAACACGTTCATGGAAACAAAAGCCAGTGTAATAGTATAGCGTCCATGTATCCAATAACAACCATGAAACTTAGCATCAGAATTATTAGAATCGCCACCTCACTATAGAACGTGGAATTAACATCCTTCCATGGAAAACTTCTCTTCAGAAAGATCACTCCATCGAACAACAGAAAGTGCGATGCTATTACGAATATAAACCCAAAGATATAACCAATCATCATTAATGTAACAAACATAATAACTCCTCTACAAGCATAATAACACACATTTAAGAATTGTCAAAACAGTATTATTCGTCATAATACCTGGTGATGGCTGGACCACCATTAGCCATTCCTCCCCAAACATACAAATATCTCACGCCCGTGTTTTTATCCACACAAATAGTAGCAGTAACCTCCCTTCTATCAATTAGTGGAAACATTTCACCACACTGAAAAAGTGATTGCGGTTGTTCTACTAATTGTTGGTTAGAATCACAATTACAACCAAGAAACAGCAAAGGCAATAACATAACTAGATATTTCATACTACTCTCCATTCTAAACTACTTTACCTTAACCACATATGCCGTTACCCCGACAGCCTGGTTTTGTTTCACAAATATGTCAAATGCCACGCGCACACATCTGACATCAACACATTGTCATCGAATCCAACATAATGTAACAATACCCTGCTGGACATCGACATATCACCAACCGTCAAATCGGTTCGTGCAAAAAACTCTCTGTTAAGATTCCAACAGTCAATAGAAAACTGCTTAGCGCGATTGTATGGTATACTCAAACCCCGCGATGGATCTACATATGGGAAAAAATATGGAGCACGTGCAATTTCACCATTGGGAAGTTTTACAACAAGACCACCATCATGACTTCCAATCAAGAAATCCCTACAATCCCCAATATCAATAACTCCATCTTTGGCAATTGCAAGTGATTGCACACGATTGATTTTAATACGTTCAGATAACAAATTCACAACATAACGAATCGTCGCGCCAGACGCAATATCGTCATCAAACAATGTATAGGTGCCAGATGGAATATCATTGATTTGTTGTTCTAACGGCATACTGCCTGGCCTTGCAATGAAACCAATACGATTGGGGCTGGAGACATGAAAAAGCCTACTAAGTTGTAGGTTACAATCTGTCTCAATAAGTGGATCAAGACTAATTACAGGATTTTTACTGTTTAACAAAACAGCTTCGGCTGTTGCATACTGATCAAATATGTCACTAACTTCAACATCACAGCAAGCGAACTGTTTTTCGATGATAGAAACAAGTCTATCTCTGAAACTATTCCATAACGAAATACCAATATCCCAATCCTGAACTGAGAAACATTGTTCGTCTCTCATTATGATTTTACCAGGTAACGATTGCTTTATACTGTGAAGTATTTCAATCGATCGCTCTGGAATATCTGACTCATCGCCAGCACGAATCTTACTGGAAGCGGCAGCACTATGACCTTCTGTCCACATAATTCTATCATGTTGATTTAACGGATGCCGCTTATAGTGTTCTGTTTTGTCGTTACCAGGACGTGATACCACGATACAATGTCCCATACCCGCGAATGTAAGACTAAAGTTTGCCAGGTCACCGCCGCAAACATATATGACAGTTGGTTTGTAACCAATGTGTCGTTCAAGATATCGCTCAAGATGAGTAATGCAATCCGTGAAATTGACATCTCGTTTTGTAACAAGGCTGCCCCAACGATCGACCATTAACCAATCTGATTCTTTAATAGCTGCTTCAATGATAGCAATTCTTGTACAAACATCAAGCTCACCACTACCGCATTTGACACTAACATATTCATCATGTGCTGGCGAGATGTATCCACCAATCACGTTGAATCCATATTGTTCAGCACATTGTTTTGCTGTTTCCATCATTTCAAGGTGACCGCGATGGAATGGCGCAAACGAACCAGTAGTCATCAATATTGCTGGGTTATTGGTATGACAATTCGATATTTTGTCGAGAGCTGTGCAGATATAATTAGGATCTGTAATTGGTTCATGCTTATCCGAAGTATCCTCAAAGAAACCAGCTTCTTTAAGAACTTCCCGATTGCCCGCAAGACGATACAAGAAGCTATAAAACGGATCCCGTTCAATTTTCCACATAACTATTCTCCTAAAATTATCAGGAGAATAGCACACATTTAGAAAATGTAAAGGAAATTAGATGGCTGGGATGAGATCTACACTTCTACAACGCCAAGATGGCCCACATTGATAACTTTAATGGTTCCAATGGTGGCTTCCTTTTGTCGATGGGAATGCGATGATAACCCAAGGATGGTTCTCTTATCGTGATAGATACTTTCGTCCGCGCCATTGAAACAAAGCCACCAATTACGGTAATCATATTCTGGCGATTTACCATATAGTAAAAATTCTCGTCCTGGCGAAACATGCGTACACAGTACAATATTTTTGTTATCATGCACACATTTGGTCCAATCATCAATCCTGCGACGTTTCAATAACTGAAAAAAACTATCAGACGTAATGCCATTAACACGGCCATTGTATTCTTCTTGAAACCACTTATCGGCGGATGCCTTCACGTCATTATATACAACAGGAGCACCATCTGGATTTGTTTCTGGTTCAACATATCCCGTTCCATCATACCACGCCATATTACCAGTAAAAGCGATATTGCCAACATAATATGGTCCACAATCCAGGACATGAAATCCATATGGAGTCAAGATATCCTGAACATTGTTGGCATAGTTAACAATTGGTCCATGAAATATCTTCAGTTCATGATTGCCAACACACCATATTTTATGTCTAATTGGTAAACGAGATAACGCTTGGACGTATCTATGAAAATCATCCATTTGTTCTGTCGTGGCATAATCATAATGTGTTTTGTTTCGATATCCGAAATAGAGAATATCGCCAGCGCAATAGAATACATCTATTGTTTCATTGGATGCGATAGATTGTGCATCTTTCAATATACACTGATATCTGTCGCCCCATCCAGGTTTATGGATATGCGGATCAGCAAGGATCATAATTTTCATGGGAATTACCTTAATAAATGAGGAAAGTATAAAACATTACGGAAGCAATCGCTTAGTTCCGCCGCCCGATGGAAGTTTGGGAGTAGCAGGCGAACCATCATCTACCAGCGCAATAGTCTTATGTACTGTCGCGATATTTACATCACCATATACGGTACCACCTTGGCGTGTATTGAGATCTGCTGTAAAGGTATCATATTTGCCAACAGTCTTTGACAAACTTCCCAGCATGACATCAACAACCCTACGACTATCATCAAGTGCCAATACACGTTGTTTACCAAGCATATTATCCCATTCTGCACGAATAGAATCTGTGGCATCTGTTCCATAAGAATTTGTGATGGCAAACACACAGAATACTTTCATACGAATGAAAAGACTTTCGAATGTTTTCTTCGTGTCAGCTGGAATCTGTTCACATTCACCGAATAGATTCTTGAACGCATTGGCGTCAATATTTGTGTCGATACCCTCATCTGTGATGAGATAAAAATATACATTCTTTGCGCTACTGGTATCAACGCTGGTAGCTACATATGCTGCTACCATTTCTGGCGATTCTACCCTATTGCCACCGCCCCATGCATTCAAATCAAGAGAAGCAAGGTAGCTATCCAGGATTTTATCAGAACCAAAACGAGTTACCTCAATCTTATCGTTATACCGATGATCTCCGAAACCAATGAACAATATTTCCAGGGAATTTCCTAGATATTTCTGTGCCTCTCCATACAAGAGAGCAAGCCTATTCAATATCTCTTGACGCCATTCACCCATCGAACCAGTGACATCAAGGCCAACAATGATGACATTATCAGCTGTTGACTTGAGTTTCAATCCCTTTGGATCTAATGAGATTGTTGGCGCAACCTTTTTTACAACAGAAACATTTACAACAGGCGTAGCTGGCGCGACATAATCACTATAGTCATCAGCATACGTATTTGGGTTCGTATTTGTAGAACGAACATATGAACTTTTCGACGTGCTATTGTATGAACGATATGCTCCAGAATATCCAGTTCCATAGTTATCTGAATAATCATCGGAACGATCACGACCACCCCAACCATAATTTCCTGACATTGCAAACTCCTATCATAGTATTTTGTTTACTTTACAATCTTACCGTTTCTGAACTTGAACTTTTCACTACATGTCGTCTTACCGAAAATCTCCTTTCTCAGTTTGTGCAAGCGATTGCGTAACTCCCCTGTGTTTTGAGGTCTCGCTGTCGGATCTAATCTACACATTTCATCAATCAAATCTTTCAACTTCTGGTTCATATCCGCTGGCAACGTTCCATTACCAGGATCACCACCTGCCATATAACAGGCAACTTTGCCAAGCGAATAAATATCACTTGCAGGAATTGGTGGTTTTCCGATACCAAACTCTGGAGGCAGATACAAAGGTGTACCACCTATTGCTTTCGATGTCTCGTTTGGAGATGTAGCTGCTACACCAAGATCGATTATTGTCGCCAGGTGTTCATCTACGTCAACAATAATATTGTCTGGCTTAATATCAGAGTGTACTATGTATCGATAGTGCAAATAATCCAATGCGCTCAAACAACGATCCAATATCCAACAAATATGTTCATCATCAATAGAACCACTATCGTCAACTAACGAATTAAGAGGCTGACCTTGTATATATGACAGAATCATCATTTGTCCAAAACTGTCATCTTCAATATAATCCAAAAGACACGGCAAATATGGATGCCGTATATCTCTAGATTGCTTTGTCTTAGGCAACATTCCAGCAAGAATCATCGCCTCACGGCGAAATAATGACTTATATTCATCAACACCAGTCTTCTCTTGTTTGATACACACTTGGCGACCAAGTATCTTGTGTTTGGCAATATATGTTCTTCCGAAGCTTCCTTCTGACAATTCTCTTACTATCTCATAGTTGCCGACACAAACACTCATGTCAATCTCCTATCCAGATCCGCCTTGATCACATCAAAGTCATCTTTTGATGTAAAACGAAAGACACGGCCCCATCTGTCACGTTGTATCTTCTGAAAAATGTTTTCAAGAATAGATTCTGATTCAGAAGAATCACCAACAATAACAACATTATTACTGACTATATCCATTCTTGATAGAATCCATTCTCCGACTAACAATACGATTTTTGCACTATGACGTGTCAGGATTTCCCTGAACTTTCTTTCCATTTGTAATACAACGTCTGGCATGCTATAAATATCACACTTTTCACATGTGTCAAAGATATTCTTAATTGTTCGCCCAGCATGAGAATTTTCGTTAATCAATGATTTTAACAGTCCTGTTGGTGTCATCGCAAAAACATTATGGGGATATGCCGATATAAGCATATTCATAAATGTTTCTGTATCGTCACCATACAAACCAAGATAAATACGATCATTAACTTTACGTTGAAGCAACTCATTTGCATCAACGCCAACATATTTGACTACTGGCACATTTTTTGCCACGAAACCTTTTATCAATGTTGAACTAATCAACCTATGTTCGGGTTTCGCGTCAATAAAGACCGTCTTGTCACTGATTCCTGGAAGAACTATTTCATGAATTTCCATGGCAGATAATTCACTCTTTTTATCGTTTTCATCTCTGATACCACGAAACAAAACATCACAATTCTCTCTCAAAAAAATGTCTGTTACTATTGAACGTGATGTAGTGATAATATTGGCATTCGAGATACCTTCAAAAGCTCTCTGTGCCATCTTGGCACGTGTTTTCAAGTCAAACATATACTGTGATTCTTTGGACATGCTATTACATATAGCAATGATCAATTCATCACACTGCGATGCAGCTTGTTCTGCCACATCTCGATGCCCAATGTGTGGCGGATCGGCTGATAGTGAATAAAGTCCACGTTTAAAGGGAATCACTTATATGCTCCACTAGATTTCATCATGGATAGTTATTTCTGCGCCTTCTGGTAACGTATTTGTGAAAGCTCCGCACCAATAGAACTGAATTACTTTATTTCCATTAACCTCTATAGCTTTTACAAGGAATCCATCAGGATAATATTCTTTACAACCGTCATACCTGCCACCTGGCAATACAGTATGGACTACTTTATAAAGTTTTGACGACCGTGATTCATCATACGCATCAGTGCTGATGGTATGCTTTTTTGTTTTTACGACATGATATCCATCTTCGTCATATTCAATCTTTTCAATCCACATGACATCTTTGTTACCACTCGTGCCAACCCAAACCTTATCTTTTGCCAAAATAAGATTCTCATCTTTTCTGGTACAATCATAATATCCAAGCGCGAATTTGTCGCAGGAAATGATGTCACCAGCTTTCAAAGAATCTTCTTTTCTACTATAGTAGAAATTAGCAACGGTCTTCATCTTCATAATACCTATATAAGTTAATTTACTACGGGTTCAGTTCATCGCCATCAAGTATCATCCATTCGAAGGGCTCTTCATGAGAAGGAATATCTCCAACAATACTACGAACCATTCCACGAACATCATTAACGAAAGTATCGAACTTTTGGCTCTTGCCATCTTCGACAACACGTTCTGAATAATAAAAATCAATACTATCAGTATATGACGGCTTTACTACTCCCTTTTTATACAAATATTCGGCAATCTCGTAACCTATACCATTTCTGCAACTCTTCACAGCTTTTGGCTTTCCCAATTTATTTTCGGCATATATCTTCAACCTGTCCAAAAACAATCCAAGTCCACAACTGAAATCACCATCAATATAACGGTAAGCAGGAATCGCCACGGGCTTGATTTCCATAATTTTTCCTTTCACTTGTTCGGAAAACTTTTGTCGTGTTGTGAAAATATCACGCTTTTTGAAAATGTAAAGGAAATTAGAATTGAGAAACGGGACCATCATATGCGTAGCCATGTTTACCGAACCATTGAATTGCATCATTGTCTGGCAGGTAAAGGTCATCAGTGCAAGGTAACTTTTCAACAATTTGGCAATATACGCACCAGCCTGTTAGCAATACTTCCATACACATATCAACACGGCTACACAAATGTATTGCATAGTCAACAGCAAGTGGTGGCAGCTGGATCATCGGCATATTCATCATCTCCTGGCCCTTGCTTACTGCATCCATTTTATATCCTTTCATGTTGTTACGGTTACTTGAATCGTGTCAACATATGGGGTTCCTCTATAATCATCATAGAAACCGCCATCTTTTTCACTGATTACGTAATTAACATATATATTTTCGACAGGAACATTAAGTTCCTTTGCGAATGCCACCTTGATTTCATCAGGAGAAAATTCGTAAACAGTGATCGTGCTTTTAGGTGTTAACTTCATGCTCATAACCTTTCCTTCTCAATATAAACCAGCAAAACAACCATCATCCACTTACAAGATTTGACATGAATTTCCGCCAGTACTTGACATTCTCAATCGACGTGTTGATTGCCTTCTGCATACCATCCTTGTATCCAATATACCATCCTTCACAAGAAGCGTAAACAATACTTCCCAGCGCAGCAAGCGGAATACCAACAATCAATACTGATGGAAGGGCAAAGAATGCCAAAAGTGACAACATAATAGGTGTGTCCTTGAAATAATTCCATAAGTGTCTGAGTGCATTCGGTATGCCCTTAATGCTATATCCAACAGTCAATCCGAAAATCGGAATCGTTTCAATAGCTATCGAGGTAAAACTTGCCAATACGCCACGGATTGCTTCAAAGACCTTGATATCAAAAGTCTTCTCGCTGCCATCGGGCTGGTAACCGATAAGCCAATCTGTACTATCCGCTACAATGTTATCGAGGTCTTTTAGGCTTGATGCTACTCTGCCAAGTATGTCTCGGTCTTTCCTTCTCGCTTCTGGAAGTGATCCCCAAAATCCTAAATACATTCCATAACCGAAACCGACGACAAGTGCAACAGCTGGCATCACCGCAAGTCCAATGGGCGATACAATCGTTATGGCTGTCTTGAGATTAGGACCAATATGCCTGGTCCTATATAGGGCACGATAAGTATTGAATAATCCCCTGGGATATCGTTTTAAAAGTATTCCTGTCACGCCAACAGCTTCAATAACCCCGACAGCTGGCGACACAATAGATGATACCAATGCCCGAAATATGGAAATGTCATCATTACGCATAAATTTTCTCCAATTTGATTCAAACGATCATGTCGATACATAGCACACATTCATAGAATGTCAAATGAATTAAACGTCAAACGAATCTTGCTTTCTGGTTTTCATGGCCTTATTGTTGTAATCCTGGCAAACGTCAATACAATTCTTACTGCAAATTTGGTCAGAATGTGTGTCGTGCCCAACAAACCAATCGAAACGTTGTTGACGAAAATCATCTGTCATCTTGCCAATTGGTTTTCCATGTTCTCTAAGATAGATGATGCATGGATAATGATAACCATTCAAGACCGCAATATCGTCAATAACAAGTGGACACTTATTGCTATCGTGGGCTTGAATGCCTCGCATATTTCGTCCGTTATTGAAGTTGTCGATGCGATATCGTAGAATCGGATGACGTGACAAAATATCTTCCTGGATAACTATTTGTCCAAGTTTATGATTCCATTGCGCTGAAGTAACAATCCTGATGTCAGCTACACCAAGCTTATCCGCAAATGACACTATGTCATAAAATTCCTGCATATTGTCAGGAGTCAAAACTATTCCAACCGTTACATAGGTTAACTTAGAAAGAAACTCAATATTGCTGACAACTCGTTTCCACGAACCTTTTTTGTTGCCCGCCATCATATCGCCAGTTTCTGCACAACAGGCATCAAGCGAGATAGAAAAATCGTTTACACCAGCATCAAACAATGAGCGATATAATTCCTGTTTCGCAGAACCATTTGTTGACAATGCTATGCGTTCGATATTCCTAGAACGTGAGTATGCAATCAATTGCACAAGATCTGGCCACATTGTTGGTTCGCCACCTGAAAAACGGATATTACGCAAACCATTATCAGCCCACATACCAACAATTCGTTTTGCCTCGTCAAACGAAACATCTCCTTTTTGACCTTCAGCTGGCCCACGACAATAAGGACACTTGAAGTTACATCTATCGGTAAGTAGCATCTCAGCACGCCACAATGGAGAATCAATATTTACATTGTCAGCCCGTTCATCACACAGCGTATAAAATCCGATATTTTCTAGCATAATCACCTCAAAAGGAAGAAAGAACATCAAAGTAAATACTCAACATACTGTAGAATTCATCCCATGCACGATACCGTTTTGTTGTCTCAACAAGTTCCAGATAATTCTTAGTGTATTGTTGAAAACAAGTTACCAGCTCATTAACATCTAATTCTGGAATATTATCTTCTATAGCATTGCTGACTGGATCTGGACACGCGATACCTTTCTCACTAACCTGTTCTGGAACGCCACCGCTGTTACAATACAATACTGGTAAACCTGTAACCAATCCATGATTAACAGTCTTTGGCGCGGCATCACGATAAGCAAAACAAATCATGCCATCCATGCTTGCCAAAACGCTATCATATCGTTCCTGGTATCCAAGCGAAATAACATTCAATGGCAACGTAATATCAGGTAACGTGCCCACTAGATAAAACTCAGCATCAACATTCCTAGCAAGGCTCAGTATCGCGTTCAACCTTTTTTCTGGTCTGCCCCAATGGGTAGCAACTGCAACAAATCTTCTTGGAAGTTTGGGATAACCTGCCATCGGCTTACAGCTAAAATCAAATGGATCAGATTTATTCAGCGCGACACAACAGTTTGGTAATTTTCCAACTATCTGTTCATACGACCATCGTGAAAATTCCGAAATAAATATAACATTATCTGCTTGTTGTGCGGCTAGATTATACTGCTTATTGCGTTCTTGCATGTCACGCTGAAAATATACTCCATCCATACGCTTAACAAGTGGTATATTGTTGCCAACGACTTCAGCTGGAAACACATCATTTGTGAAAATGACATCAGCATCTTGCCACTTGCCGACGAAATAGCAATCAAAAAGACTACACCATTGTTTCAGGTATCTCACAATGTCATTTTCACGTGGTCCACCTAAGCACCTAGTGACTGGCCGTTCTGGTGAATTAGAAGCATCGAATATCTTAATCATTGCCAACCGCCCGTTACTTTACGTTCCATGACATCGAAATGAACAGCTGGACTTCCGACGCGATACTTATGAGAATTCTTTCTATGGATAGCCTCAATCGCGTTACTGTTCTTTACAAATTCTTCCATTGCATCTGCCGAAAGAGCATAATAGAAGTCAGTCTTATTCGTTGCAGTGTCGTTCAAGAAAAAATGATACAGTTCAAGAAAATCATATGTGGAACCAAACATCTGTTCATCACATTGTCCATTCCAAACATCACCCTTTGGTACTTCATTGACGACAATTTCGGGAATGTCCAAATATCGAGCGACCTTGTAAACTTCCGATTTATGAATATCACTAATCGGTTGTATGTCCACCATTGCATCACTCGCCTTGCCAAAGAAACCGATATATGCACCTTCAGATCTATTTGTCGTGCCCGATACCAATGCAGAGTTATCGCCCATATCCTGAAGTAATGCCGCGATGTAATACAATGCAGGAGTACGAATAATAGAGCTAATCTGTCCATATGCCCAAGGTTGCCTGGTCAGACCGTGAGAATCTTCAACAGCCTTAGCGGTAATATTCAAACCTTCTGATAAATCGCATTCCCATACATCGATTAATCCTGGATAACGTTTTGATACACTTCCGATAACTTCACGTCCACGCAT
>Ga0209417_1006405_pt1 | contig 12081 bp, 10 predicted proteins | sample RifGroF2_FD_184002 | JGI IMG/M metagenome (GOLD analysis project Ga0209417, IMG submission 184002) | Groundwater microbial communities from Rifle, Colorado, USA - Groundwater F2 (SPAdes) (version 2) | ecosystem: Environmental > Aquatic > Deep subsurface > Groundwater | place: Rifle, Colorado... | reverse complement strand
AGGGTATTATAGGGTTAAAATTTTTACGCGTGTGACCGAAGATGAAAATAGCCCCTTGTATAACTTGACTAATGATGACAGGTTTTATGTTGGTGACAATATAGTAGCCTTGGCTTTTGGGATTCCTGATACTTTAGTGCGGGAAGAAAAACTTGTCGCAAGTATCGAACGTGTGGGTGGTCTTAAAGGTTGTTATGGTACGAGTGTGCTACCACCTTATCCTAATGGATACTATCATAAGCGAATGGATAATCATTGCTACTGGAATGGCGATATCTGGCCAGTGCGCGGAACACGGTTTGCTGTATGGTCGTACAGGAATGGATATCCAGAACTTGGGTGGAAGGTAATTGCCAAACAAGCCAATTTGGCTACCAGAGATAATGGCTTTTGTGAGTTTTATGAAGGCGAAGGTAAAATATCTGAAGGACTTGGAGCTTCTCAAAATGCTTTTACTGCCGCACCATATATGCATGCCGTTATAGAAGGGCTTTTCGGCCTTGTTCCTGATTATCCGAATAATGTTGTCTATATTCATCCCTCTTTAACTCGCTCGGGACGTATTCAATGCAGACTGGGAATGCATACTTTTGACTTTAAAGTTGAGATAGACCAGATAGCCAAGTTTATCAATATGGCAATCGATACCACTTATTCCGGACAAGCGGATTTCTGTATCCTGCTCCCTAATAGTTCAGAGCAATGGGAAGTATACAAGCAGAAACAGAAGATTTCTTCAAAAATAAAAAAGAAGGGAAATGCTGCATATCTTGTTTTTGACGAGAAACTTAACTCTGGTAATAATGATTTGGTGATAATTTGTAATAGAGAGAGAAATAAGGATTAAATGCTATGACAATGGTCATTCTGTGTGACATTGAAAACTTTAATTAGCAGGATGTTAAAAAAAATGTTTTTTTTGAGAGAAGTTAAATGAATGGTGTAAATACGCCTAATTGGAAAGCTTACTGGATATGGCATAAAGGTGAGCCGGACAAACCAAACAGATATGTGTACTTCAGACGATGTTTTTCTGTGAAGAATCCCTTTGAAAAAGTTAGATGTTATATATCTGCGGATACATCCTACAAACTTTTTGTAAACGGTAAATTTGTTGGAAATGGTCCTGTGCTGACGGAACCAAGATGGCAAAGTTATGACAGTTACGACATTAGTAATTTTATATTACAGGGAGAAAATGTAGTCGGTGCGATTGTGTTTCATCATGGCAATGGTATAGGTAATCCGGATGGCTTGACATTAAACTGGAGCAGGGGCGGGTTTTTGTGTCAAATTGACCTTGAACATAAGGTAAAAGACGTTGAATCAATTATAACTGATTTTTCGTGGGATGTTCTGGAATCTTCAGCTTGGAATAAAGATGCACCGATGATGGATAGAATGGCATTTGCAGAAATGTATGATGCAGGAAAGGAACCGAAAGGATGGCTGGAGTCTGGCTTCTCGGATAAGGAATGGGTGCCTGCTGCGGTTATCACCATTGACCAGGGCGTAAAGCAGTGGGTACGTAATTCTGCCCCATCTGAAGTATTGCCATGGATACAGTTGGAGCCGCGTCCTATACCATATTTTGAACGGCACCAGATGATCCCAAAGGCTATTGTAAATGCCGGTGAAGTACTTGAAATGGCGGAGACAAATCAAAAAGATGTTGCGGTCAGGATGTCTCTTGAACAGATAAATCCTTTTCATCATGTTGCAATTGAAAATATAGAAACATTAATTGGTGCAGGTCACAAGCCGGTAATAGTAAGACCGATGGATGATGATGTTTCATATGATGATTTTGCCGGAGTGTACGACCCTGTAATTGTATTGGATACAGGTAAATTAATCAATGGCCGAGTCTTTTTGGATATTGAAACGCATGAGGGAGTGGTTATTGATATAGGATATGGGCAAATCCTCGTTGACAACAGAGTCATTCCTTATCTTTCGAACAGGACTTTAATGGCTGATCAGTATATCACTAAAGATGGCCGCCAATCTTTTGAAACATTTAACTGGCGCCATTTCCGTTATGTTCAATTGACGTTCAGGAAAATGAACAAGCCTGTCAAAATTCACAAGATAAAAATGATATCAGAAAGTTATCCCGTTGAAAGAAGGGGACATTTTGAATGTAACGATGAAATGTTGAACTGGATATGGAAAGCTTGTGTGGAGACATCGCACCTTTGTACCTACGACAGGTTTATGGATAACCCATTCAGAGAAAGAAGAGAATATACCGGTGATGTGCTTAATATTCTTCATGGTATTTATGCCGGATTTGGAGATTTGGATATTATCAGGAAGTACTTCATTGATATTAAAAGAGGGCAATTGTCTTATGGGATGTTTTCTACGGCTGTATTAGGCCAAAGACGGGAACATAACCGTATATTTTTAACCGGTGGTCTTTTTCTACTCAGACTATGGGAGTATTATGAGCTTTTTGGAAAAAAAGAAATTTTAGATGAAATGTTTCAATCTATATTGTCTTTCATAAAACACATCGAGGGATTTACTGATGAGACAGGGTTGATACGTAAAGTTCCTTATCCCGTGTTTATTGACTGGTCTGATATTGATTTAAATGGACAGAATATTTGTCTGAATGCAGTTTTTGCTCAGGCGATGAAATCGCTGTCTAATATTGCAGATGTATTAGGTGAGCAGGTGCTTTCGGCTGAATATAAACAAAAATCACAAAGACTGTTCAATTTGATTTCCAGACTGTTTTGGAATGAAGAAAAAGGAGTTTTTGTAGATGCATTGACAGATGGTGTCCAATCTGAGCATATAAGCGAGCATGGTAATTTTCTGATGATATTGTTTGGTTGTGCGAGTTCAAAACTAAATCAGCGTATACTCAAATACCTTAGCGGGCCTTCGCTTTGTATTGGTCGATTGGAACCGTTATATTATTGGGCATCAGAAGCTCTTTTTAAAATATATGAAGGAAAACAAGCTGTCGATATGATGAAACAGCGATATGGTAAAATGCGTAAACAGGGACTTGACACAATAAGTGAATTATGGAATTTGTTTGGAGAAAGGTACGAGGGCAGGTGGCGCAGCCGTGACAGCCGTTCTGCTGTTCAGTCTGGTGGTGTCAGCCCTGCTTATTTATTAAGTAAATATGCGCTTGGTATTTCACCGCTGAAACCGGGATTTCAGGATGTTTTAATAGCTCCTCAATTATGTGCTTTAAAATGGGCGAAAGGCACCTGGCCATCGCCTAAAGGTGATATCCATGTTGATTGGAAAAATGACGGGAACACGTTTGCAATAGAGTGTTCCTTGCCATTGCATACAAAAGGACATTTGGTTCTGCCTCCTGAAGTTTTGCCGGCAAATGCGATAGAAGTTAACGGTAAGGAAATTGAAGTTAAAGTAGAAACTATTCAGATATCAGATAATACAAAAATTGAAATTGCTTACTAAGGAAGAATTTCTGTGGATATTACGGTGTGTTTTAATAATGTTATGTCATTCAAGCCGGCTGATCGCATACCGGCTATAGAACTTGCAACATATTGGGATAAAACTATAGAGAGATGGTATAAAGAAGGTATGCCGGGAGATTATAAGTCAGACTCTCAGGTACATGAATACTTTGGTTTGGACCGTATGTTTCGGAAAAGATTTCGCGCAACCAATGCGAACTGTCCTAAGCCGGAATTTCATGGAGCGGCTTTGATAAAAAATACAGAAGACTATCATAATCTAAAAACTTGTTTATTTCCAAAAGAACAAATCGACAAAGCGGAGCTGGAAAACTATGCTATGTTACGGGAAAAATATCAAGGAGTTTTCTGGGTGCAGCTCGATGGTTTTTTTTGGTTTCCGAGAGTGCTTTTTGGTATAGAAGCCCATATGTTTGCGTTTTATGATAACCCTGAACTGATGAAGGAGATGAATGCTGATATTTTAGAATATAACCTATGGTTGATTGAGGAAATTTGTAAAATATGTGTTCCAAATTTTATCATGATTTCTGAAGATATGTCCTATAACAATGGGCCGATGCTGTCAAAGAAAAGTTTTGATGAATTTATTGCGCCTTATTACCGCAGACTTATTCCGCATATTAAAAAACACAATATCATGCCCATTGTTGATTCTGATGGTGATGTAGCAGAACTAATCTGTTGGCTCGAAGATGTAGGGGTTGAGGGGATTGCGCCGCTTGAGAGAATGGCCGGAGTGGATGTGGCCAAAATTCGGCAAAATCATCCTTCATTAAGAATGATAGGCGCTTTCGATAAGACAATTATGCAAAAAGGATGCGATGCGATGAGAGCGGAATTTGAAAGATTACTGCCTGTTATGAAGAAGGGCGGTTTTATTCCATCCGTGGATCACCAAATTCCGCTTTCGATAAGACAATTATGCAAAAAGGATGCGATGCGATGAGAGCGGAATTTGAAAGATTACTGCCTGTTATGAAGAAGGGCGGTTTTATTCCATCCGTGGATCACCAAACTCCGCCAGATGTTTCATTAGAGAATTATCGCTGCTATGTTTCATTGTTGAAAGAATATTGTCAAAAGGCAGTTTTATAAGAAAATCAGGATATAGCCTCCGCCGCTTAAATGTTAATAAAAATATGAAAGTTTACAAGATATAAAGGTAGTAAAAAATTAGAGGTATATTCTGTGGATACATCTGTTATGCATAAATATGACAAGAATAAAATGAGTATAGATTTTAGTCAAAAATATCCAAATAACAGGACGATTAACATCGTTTGCCATGGCCATAGTGTTCCTGCCGGATATTTTAAAACTCCTTTGGTAAATACTTTTGATTCTTATCCGCATATGCTTCATAGATTATTGAAGAAAAGATATCCTTATGCAGTTTTCAATGTTATAGTTACAGCAATTGGAGGTGAAAATTCTGAACAAGGTTCATACAGATTTGAAAAAGATGTGCTTACTCACAAGCCTGATATTATTCTTATAGATTATGCACTAAATGATCGACGCATAGGACTTCAAAGGGCTAAAACAGCTTGGGTATCTATGATTGAGAAATCAATAAAAAATAATATTGTTACTATTTTGCTGACCTCATCTGCTGATTCTACTTCAAATATAGATAATGATAAAGACCCGTTAAATGAGTTAGCTGAAATGATTCGCCAGTTATCTACAGAATATGGAGTATTTCTTGCGGATAGCTTCTATGAATTTTTCAAATATTATGAAAAGTATGGCTCAATTGACCTCTTCATGTCTCAACATAATCATCCTAACAAAAATGGCCATAGACTAATTATTAAAGCATTAACAAAATGCCTAAAAAAGCAATTAGGAGTCTTGTGATGAATGACTTATATTTGGAAAAAACATTTGGATTAGAAAATAAGACCGTAGTGGTAACAGGTGGCGGTGGTGTGCTCTGTGGAGCCATTGCTGAGGCATTTTTACTGTCGGGGGCTATATTTTGGAAGAACTGTTAAATGAATTTTAAAGAGCTTAATGATGATGTCATCTTTGGCAAGTCCGGTGGCAAAATAATCTGGCAGCCGCGTATTCAGTGTTGGTATGATGACAAGCTTTTTGCTGGAGAAAAACTACCTCAGCCGTATGATGGTAACGATTTGCCGGGTATCTACCGTCTGCTTAATTGCTCTGCGCGTCCGGAAAACAAAAAAAATGGTTACAGTAAAGCATTTCGTCGCATAGAACATCCTAAAGTAGAAATTGTAACTAATAGGATAGATGAATGGGTTACACAAATAGTCACAAAAACACCGATTGGTGAACAGGTAGAAACACAAAAATGTTCACCTAATAATCCAGGTCTGATTCATATTAAGTGGCCTGTTGAAACAGAAGATGAGTTGAAAGTTGCTGTTTGGCGAGCTGAAAATGCAAGTTGGGAATTTGATGAAGATGTCTATCGCCAAATGTGTGATTACTGGGGCGACTTGGGTTCACCGACGGTAATGTTTCCACGCGTAAACATCCAGGATTTGTATATAAATACAATGGGAGTTGAGAAAGCTATCTACGCTGTTTATGATTGGTGTGATTCAATAGAAACTTACTTTAGAGCCTTAGATGAACTCCATGATAGATTAATAGATGTGATAAACAATTCTCCAATAAAAATAGTAAATTTTGGAGATAACTTGCATTGTGGCACTCTTCCGCCTCATCTTTTTGAAAGATATGTTCTGCCGGCATACCACAAGAGATGTGAGCGTCTGCATAAAACAGGGAGATTTATACATGCCCATTGGGACGGTGACACTAAGGCTTTGTTGCCTTATGCTCAGCAAACAACTCTTGATGGAATAGAGGCAATTACTCCCAAACCACAGGGAGATGTTACCATTGAAGAAATTAAAGAATTTCTTGGAGATAATATGTTTTTATTAGATGGAATTCCTGCGATATTGTTTGATACAATCTACCCGGTAAATATGCTTAAAGAATTTACTTATCGTCTTATAGAACTATTTGCTCCTAAACTAGTACTTGGCATATCTGATGAATTATCCTCTACTGGCGATATTGAAAGAGTCAGAGTGGTAGGAGAAATTGTAGATGAATATAACAAAAAATTTGATTGATATTAACTATTGTTCGAAATTGAAATATGTAAAAGGAGTTTAAAAAGTGGAACAAAAGACTCATAAGATTTCATTGGATTTTCTCAGAGATTTTTGTGTCAAGGCAATGCTTAAAGCTGGGATGCGTCGGGAAGACGCTGAAATTACTGCAAAAGTATTAATAACAACTGACACATGGGGAACATTTACACATGGTACTAAACAGCTAAGAAAACTGCTGAAAAACTTTCGTGATGGAAGAATGAATCCCAAAGCTGTGCCGGAATTGATTAAGGAAGGTGCTGGCTGGGTATTGTATGACGGCCATCGTGCTATGCCGATGGTATCATCTGTTCTGGCAATGGAAACAGCTATATCTAAGGCCAAAGAGACAGGTATTGCTTACAGCGTGGTCAAAAACAGCGGACATTATGGAGCCGCAGGATATTACGCAAATATGGCTGCCGAGAAGGATATGTTTGGAATCAGTATAACCAATGTTGACCCATGTATGACTGTTCCTGGCTCGAAAGAAGCCATATTGGGGACAAACCCCATAGCTTATGCCGCTCCTGCCGGAAAAGAAAAATCTGTTTTATTAGATATTGCCACAAGCATTGTAGCGGCGAGCAAGATTTTCAAGGCCAGAGATTTGAATCAATCAATTCCTAATAATTGGCTGATAGATAAAAATGGCATCCCAACTACCGACCCGACTGATTATCCTGCTGTGGGAGCAATTATGCCGATGGCAGGGCATAAAGGTTATGGAATCTCCCTGATGATAGAGATTTTAACCGGAATATTGTCTGGCGGAGCTTTTGCCAAAGATGTTCCCTGCTGGGTGCTCGAATCATCAGAACCTGTAAATCAGTCCCATACTTTTATTGTGATAGACATTAACCCGATAATGCCGATTAACGTATTCAAACAGCGTATGGATAGTTTAATAAATATGATTAAAACATCTGCCAAAGCTGAAAGTACAGAGAGAATATTCCTACCCGGCGAGATGGAATGGGAACACAGACAGAGAGTTCTTGCCGATAATATGCTTTCTTTGCCGGAAGATGTAATAATAAGCCTTAAAGGATTGGCTGATGATTATGGTTTGGATACAGATGGTGTTTTAAAATAATACCCAATATAATATATTTTTTAGTATATTTTTCTGAAGGAGTAGTAAACTTGCATAAATTTCGGGAAGTACATTTGATTTGTAATGCGCATCTTGATCCTGTATGGCTTTGGGAATGGGAAGAAGGAGCGGCTGAGGCAATATCTACTTTCAGAACTGCTGCAGAACTTTGTGAACAGAACGATACTTTCATTTTTAATCATAACGAGGTAGTGCTCTATAAATGGATTAACGAGTACGAGCCATCCCTTTTTAAGCGTATTCAAAAACTAGTAAAAAAAGGCCGGTGGCATATAATGGGCGGGTGGTATCTTCAGCCCGACTGCAATATGCCAAGCGGTGAGTCGTTTGTTCGACAGATTTTATTGGGGAAAGCCTATTTCAGAAAACACTTTGGTGTGGAACCAAAGACTGCGATAAATTTTGACCCATTTGGCCATAGCCGTGGTCTGGTGCAGATACTTGCCAAAAGCGGTTATGACTCATATTTGTTTGGCAGGCCTACTGCATATGATAAAGCCTTTCATCTTGCCGGGGACGATTTTATCTGGGAAGGTTTTGATGGCTCACAAATACTGGCGCATCGTTTTGAGTTTCCCTATAATTCCAATCTTGGCGGTGCAGCAGGCAAACTGGAAAAATGGATCAGTGAGCATTATGAGCAGGATATTTCTGCTATGTTATGGGGAGTGGGCAATCACGGTGGTGGAGCATCAAGGATCGATTTAGAAAACCTCAACGAACTCATAAGGGGAAATATCAATTGTACTATCAGGCACTCTACGCCTGAGGCTTATTTTAAGAATATAAATAAGAAAAAGGATAAATTGCCATGTCGCTCAAACGACCTAAACCCCTGGGCGGTGGGATGCTATACTTCTCAGATTCGTATAAAACAGAAGCATAGACTTTTAGAAAATGAGCTTTATTCGTTGGAGAAAATGGTTTCTGCTGCATTTGTTCAAGGCTTCATGGAATATCCTCATGAACAAATTCATGAGGCGACATGCGACCTTATGGTTAGCCAGTTCCATGATATTTTACCTGGATCGTCTATTGAACCGGTAGAGGAAGCTGCTTTGCGGCAGATAGATCACGGTCTTGAAATAATCTCGCGATTAAAGGCCAAAGCATTTTTTTCACTCGCATCTGGCCAAAAGAAAGCTCGTGACGGTGAAATCCCAATCCTTGTTTACAACCAACACCCTTTCAGCGTAAGGCAGAATGTAGAATGTGAGTTCAATTTGCCGGATTTCAGACGGGAACGCAAAGATTTCACCTGCGTTGATGTGATAAATAAAGACGGTCAAATTATATCGCAGGTTGAGCATGAGCAAAGTTTACATCCATATGAATGGAGAAAGCGAATTGTTTTTGATGCGGAACTTGAGCCAGGCATGAACAGGTTTGATTGCCGCCTGAGAATTGTGCCCAGGAAGTCGGTTACTAATCTTAAGGTCATACACAACAAAATAGTTTTCAAAACCAAGGAATTACATGTTGAAGTTAATACAAGGACAGGTTTTATTGATCGATATCGGATCAATGGCGCCGACTTTGTAGGCAAAAACGCTTTCGAGCCTATCGTAATTGCTGACAATAACGATGCTTGGGGTATGATGACGAATAGCTTTAGAAAAGTCATTGGCAGATTCAAGCTTATGTCGAAACAGGCTGGCTGTGAGTTTTCTGGCATCAGGAACCATATTGACTCCGTTCGCATAATTGAGGATGGGCCGGTAAGAAGTATTGTAGAAGCGGTTCTTGCCTATAACAACTCTTTTATCTGCTTGCGATATAAGCTGCCTAAGAATGGTACAGAAATCGAAATAGAGATCCTGGTTCACTGGAATGAAAAAGATAAAATGCTGAAATTATCTGTTCCAACCGTGTTTAGAGATTGTAAATATCTCGGTCAGGTGGCTTATGGTGTTCAGCAATTGCCGAACAATGGCGATGAAGCTATTGCCCAAAAGTGGGTAGCTGTAGTATCAAAAAAAAATGACTGTGCGATTACTTGTATCAATGATGGTGTTTACGGTTCAGATTTTTCTAAAGATGGTTTGAGATTGACATTGCTAATATCGCCGGCACATACATCCCATCCGGATGGAAAAGGCGGAGTGTTTTTACCGCAAGACCGCCATATCAATAGAATTGATCAGGGTGTAAGAGTTTTTAGATTTTGGTTCAATGGCTCTAAAAAGGTGGAAAGGCTTGAGAAAATAGACCGTGAAGCTCTGGTGAAAAATGAAAAACCTTTTGCGTTATCGTTCTTTCCCTCCGGTACTGGCAAAAAGGTAAAACCTCTGGCTATTCTAAACGACGATGTCGTCCAGATTACGGCTATCAAGCGTGCTGAAGCCAATCATGATCTTATAATAAGAATTTTTGAACCTACTGGTAAAAACAGAGAAACTATTTTATCACTACCAATTATCAATAAACAGTTCCATATTAAGTTAACCGGATTTGAAATCAAGACATTAAAGATTAACCTGAAAAATAGAGTATGCAGTGAAGTAAATCTTTTAGAGAAGAGTCGAAAGGAAATAATCAGATGAATGATACTTTATCACATCGAAAAAGGGCTCTGCTTGCATTAAAAAGGCAACAGCCCGATTATATTCCGACTTTTGAACTTGTGTTTGAAGAAACTGAACGGGATTTTCATGGCCGGACTTTTTATGGTAGAATAAGACCGCCTGAATCAGGTGGATTAACCGAAAAAGCAATATGTGAGTATAATGCCCGACTATATCTCGATATAGCCAAAAAATTTGAACATTCCATAATTTATGTGCGACCATTCCTGTGGCCTTATGAAAGGCATTATAGGCAGGTTTCTGAAATGATAAAAATACTGCGTGATTTGAGCGGCGACGAATTTTGCATAATGGCTCCTGGCGACCCCACTTTTAGGGTACCGGCAGACCCTATGGAATTTACAATGCAAATGTATGATGCCCCGGAAAGTTTAAAACAGAAAGCGCAGAGGTCTGTTAACGAGTTGATACCGATATATGAAATTATGATAAAAGCAGACGCTGATGGCTTTGTTTTTACATCAGATTATGCGTTAAATAACGGAACTTTTTTAGCACCGGAGCAGTTTGCAGATTTCATTACTCCTTATCTGTCTTGTGCGGTAAAAGAAGTTCATTCTCTTGGCGGTGTCGTAATCAAACATTCGGACGGAAATCTGATGAAAGTAATGGATCAACTTGTAGAGGCTGGCATAGATGCTTTGCATTCAATAGACCCTATGGCAGGAATGGATATAAAATATATTAAGGAAAAATACGGCAGCAAAATCTGTCTTTGCGGTAATGTTCACTGTGCGTGGCTGCAGACCGGAACGCCTGAGCAAATACGCTCAAGCGCCGAATATTGTCTGAAATATGCCAAGCCTCATGGAGGATATATTTTTTCTACTTCAAATTGCGTGTTTAAAGGCATGCCTTTGAAGAGTTATGATTTAATCCATAATATATGGAAAGAGAAGCGTTATTATTAAATTGAAACGATATAAAGTAAATATTTGTGCGTTATATTTAGCATGCAAAGACTCAAGAACACCGTGGTATGCCAAGGCATTTGCCGCCGGAGTTGTCGGGTATGCCCTCAGTCCAATAGATATTATTCCTGATTTTATTCCTGTTTTGGGGCTGTTAGATGATATTGTTTTGATTCCTTTTGGCATTGTCCTCGCAATTAAGATGATTCCCAGTCAGATTTGGAAAGACAGCAAGGCAAAGGCGGAAGCTGTTTTAAACCAGAATAGACCAAAAAACTGGATGGCAGGCGGTATTATTATTGGGATATGGTTGGTTTTGATAGCTTTGACCGTTATTGCAGTAGTACGAACTCTCAAAGCTTAAACATTTATGAAGGCGATAATTTATGAATAAAAGAATAAAAATTCCTATAATTTCAACAACCCACTGGGACAGAGAGTGGCGTTTTTCATTTCAGCAAACTCGTTCGATGCTTGTTGATTTGATGGACAATCTTATCAACATACTGCAAAACAATCCTGATTTTAAGCATTATCATCTTGATGGACAAACGGTTATTTTGGAGGACTATTTAGCCATCAGGCCCCAAAAAGCAAAAGAACTGAAAGAGCTTATAGAAGCAGGCAGAATACTTATTGGCCCATGGTATACTCTTCCGGATTTTTGTGTAATTAATGGAGAATCGATTATCAGAAATCTTTTAATGGGGCATAGTGTTGCTAAAAAATTTGGCGATGTTATGAAAGTTGGTTATACACCTACAGGTTTTGGGCAGGTATCACAAATGCCGCAGATTTACAATGGCTTTGATATTGATACGATGCTTTTTTATAGAGGAGTGGACAGGGCAAAAC
>Ga0209417_1006400_pt1 | contig 12094 bp, 9 predicted proteins | sample RifGroF2_FD_184002 | JGI IMG/M metagenome (GOLD analysis project Ga0209417, IMG submission 184002) | Groundwater microbial communities from Rifle, Colorado, USA - Groundwater F2 (SPAdes) (version 2) | ecosystem: Environmental > Aquatic > Deep subsurface > Groundwater | place: Rifle, Colorado... | reverse complement strand
ATATTTTTCCGGTTACGGCTTTAACAAATGTGTTATTGGTTCAACCGAAATTATAGACGCCCAAACCGGAGGAATTGTTACGGTAAGAGAATTGTTTTCCGGGGCGAAGAATATAAAATACACTTTCGGCTGCGACGAAAATCTCAAGATTAAGAAATCCGAAATAAAAAACGTCATTAATAATGGCATTAAGCCCGTATATAAAATTAGAACTGGCTTAGGCCGGGAAGTTATTGCTACCTCAAATCATCCGTTCTTTACATTTAAGGGATGGAAAAATCTTGCTGATTTACATATAGGGGAACGCGTTGGGCTCCCAAGAAAAATAACCGTAGAAACCAATTCATCAATAGAGCCGTATAAAATAATAGTACTGGCGGAGATAATCTCTGAAGGGAACACCTGCCATCCCAGCGGAGTTTATTTTTACAACAAAGACAGCGTGTTGGTAGATGACTTTGTAAAAAATCTGCGGGAATTTGATAATACATCGGCGCGAATTCAGAAAAGAAGGGGATGTTTTGAAGTGTATGCCGGCACAGGCAGAGACGCGAAATTTTCCGAAAACCAAACGCCCTGGAATAAAGGATTAAAAAAAAGAGATTATGCCTCAGCGGTAGAATTACTGCCAAACACTAAATGCGGCTTAAGAAAATGGATAGAAGAGCTGGGGCTTGATTACAAAAAAGCTGCCGAGAAGTTCATTCCCGAACAGATATTTAGCTTGAACAATGAACAAATAGCCTTATTTTTGGGAAGGCTTTGGTCAGGAGACGGATTTATTTTCTCTAAGAACAACTCAATTCCTTTTTATGCCACCTCTTCACATAAGCTATGCCGGCAAAGTCAAGATCTCCTCCTTAGGTTAGGCATAGTCAGCCGTTTAGTAAAAAAGAGTTTTAAGTATAAATACAAAAATAACATTACCGCGAAAGCAGGGTATGCCTTGTATCTTTTTGGCCGCGGTTCCATAGATAGGTTTATTGAGCATATTTGCCCTTTTATAGTCGGCAGGCATAAACAAATAAACGAATTATACGCGTATTATTCAAAAACTACCGCTAACTTAGAAAGTAAAGATACTTTGCCCGCCGAAATAAAAGAATTAGTGAAAGAGGAAAAAGAAAAATGCGGCTTAACCTGGAAAGAGATCGAACATAGAAGCGGCATCTGTGTGAAAGAATTTTATGGCGGAATCAAACATCATAAAAAAGGATTCAGAAGGCAAACCATTCTACAGCTTGCTCATTTTTTTGAGTCGGATAGGCTGCTTAGGGCGGTAAATTCAGATATTATCTGGGATAAAGTAGAATCCATTACCTACCTTGGCCGTCAAGAAACCTTTGATTTGGAAATCAAAGAAATACACAATTTTATCGCTAATGGAATTATTGTTCATAACTCACATTCCGCCGCCTACGCCTTAATCTCTTATCGCACCGCTTACCTCAAGGCGAATTATCCGGTTGAATTTATGGCCGCGCTTTTAACATCAGAAAAAGATAATACCGATAAAATCGTGGAGTATGTCAACGAAGCCAAAAGGATGGGTATAGAGGTTTTGCCGCCGGACGTAAACGAGTCCGGGGATATCTTTACGGTTATAGACGAAAAGAATATCCGTTTCGGCCTGATCGCGGTAAAAAATGTCGGGCAAGGGTCTATTGAATCCATGCTCCGGGCCAGAGATACACACGGAAAATTCAAGTCCCTGGAGGATTTTTGCGAAAATATTGATCTTAGGCTGGTAAACCGCAAGGTAATTGAGTCTCTGATTAAAGCCGGCGCGATGGATTTGTTCGGTTTATACCGGGCCCAGCTTATGCTCAATTTGGACCAAACCCTGGATGCCTCATCTAAGGCTCAAAAAGAAAAAGCCAAAGGACAGCTTTCTTTTTTTGACCTGGGCCTGGATAACGGTTTTAAAAAGACCGCTATTGAATCGTCTCATGTCAGGGAATGGCCTGAACCGCAGTTATTGGCTTTTGAAAAAGAAATGCTGGGCTTCTATGTTACCGGGCATCCCCTGGCTCGTTTTGCCGGCCAACTAAAGAGGTTCTCCTGCTCATCAATCGCGAATATACCTAATCACAAAGACGGAGATATGGTAAAGATGGCCGGACTGATCATTAAGATCAAGAATACGGTTACCCGTAAGTCGGGCGAGAAAATGGCTATCTTGAAGATAGAAGACCTGGAGGGGGCAATCGAGGTTTTGGTTTTTCCGGAAAGCTATAAGCAGAATTCCCGCTATATCCAGCCCAACAGCGCGGTTTTTGTCTCCGGGCGCCTGAGCCTCAAGGAGGAGTCGCCCAAAATCATCGCTAATTCCATCCTGCCGGTTGATGAGGCCTATAAGCAGATAACCAAAATAGATATAAATATTGCCGGGATACGGGAAAACCTTTTAAATAGCCTCAAAGAAAAACTGGTTCAAAACTCCGGCCAGATCCCGGTATACCTGCATATGGATATCCCGCATCGGGCCAGATATCAGATTCTGGTGGGTGACGAGCTCCATGTCCAGCCTAACCAAAGCCTTATTCAGGACATAGAGACCCTCCTGGGAGAGGAAAGATTTTCCTTGACCATCTAAATTTTTTCTGCTAAACTTCTGATATAAAAAGAGTTAGACCTTTTCGGCCCGGGTAAAGCCAAAAGGTTATTACTTTTTTTATCGCAAGGAGGTTCAAAAATGACTAAGAAAGATATAGCTTTAAAAGTCGCTGATAAAACCGGAATAAAGCAAATTATAGTCAAACAGGTTCTTCAGGGTATTTTTGATTGCGTTATTGAAAGCCTGGTTCGCGATGAAAAGATAGAACTGCGTAATTTCGGAGTTTTCAAGATAAAAACCCGCCGCCCGCGTATAGGCAGAAATCCGCGCACCGGACAGACTGTACCTGTTCCTTCCCGTAGAGTGGTAATCTTTAAGCCAGGTTTAGAGATGAAGCAGAAAATAAAATAATGGTTTTCTTGCCCAAGGAATAGCTTTATTCTGAGATACCTCTAAAATGGCTGAAAATTTTAAAAAATTTAAGATTCCTTCCGGGATGAAGGATATACTTCCCGCGGACGCTTATCTGTGGCAGGAGATTGAAGATAAGGCCAGGGCGGCGTTTAACCTTTATGGTTACAAACCGCTGAGAACTCCGCTTCTGGAAGAGGAAGGCCTGTTTAATCGTTCTTTGGGAAATGAAACGGAAATAGTAAAAAAACAGATGTTCGTTATCCGTCATGGCGAGGATACCTATGCCTTAAGGCCGGAGGCTACCGCCGGGGTGGTCAGGGCGTATATAGAGAACAATCTGGACAAAACCGATTCTTTCGTAAAGCTATATTATTTTGGGCCGATGTTTCGGGCCGAGCGTCCCCAGAAAGGACGGCTCCGGCAATTTCATCATATCGGAGCTGAAGCCTTAGGCTCAAACAGCCCTTATTTGGACAGCGAAATAATCTCTTTAATCAAACACATCTTAGATGCCCTGGGAATATCCGGGTATGAGCTTAAGCTCAACAGCTTAGGCTGTCCGGAGGATAAGCAAAAATTAAGCCGGATACTCCAGGATAGGTTAAAAGATGAAACAGAGAAGCTCTGTCCGGATTGCAATGAACGCCTTAACCGTAACGTCTTTAGGGTTTTGGACTGTAAAAATGAAAACTGTAAGCAGGTGGTTTCCCGGTTAAGCCTTGCTCCTGAGAATTATCTTTGTCCGGAGTGCTCGGAGCATTTTTCCGCGGTTAAGAAAAACTTAGATAAATTGAATATAAACTATACGCTTTCTCCTCATTTGGTCCGAGGCCTGGATTATTACAACCGCACCATATTTGAGATATCCCATAAGGATTTGGGGGCTCAGGATGCCTTGGGCGCCGGAGGCAGATACGATAATTTAATCTTTGAGTTGGGAGGGCCAAAATCCGGGGCCGTGGGCTTTGCCTTGGGGATAGAGAGATTGCTCTTAGTTGCCGGTTGCCGGCCTGCGGCTGCCGGTCAAACTAAGGTTTTTGTGGTTACGCTTGGTGAAGAAGCGAAAAAAGAAGGTTTTCAGGTATTAGATAAACTTCGAGAGGCAGATATTGCTTCAGATATGGATTATGAAAACAAATCCTTAAAAGGCCAGATGCGTAAGGCCAATGATTTAAAGGTAAAATTCACGATTTTAATCGGGGATGAAGAGCTGAAGAAACAAAGCCTGCTCTTGAAAGATATGGCTTCAGGCGCCCAGGAAGAAATCAGTTTGGATAGATCTGTTGAAGAGATAAAAAAGAGACTGTGATTTAAAATCAAATGCTTAAATCACGATTTATTAATAACCAAACACCAATTTCCAATAACCAAAAAATAATCAATAACCAATTACCAAATGTTTGATTATTGGGTATTGGATTTTATTTGGTTATTGTATCTTGGTAATTGATTATTTAACTATTGATGCGCACTCATACTTGTGGAGAATTAACCTTAAAAGATGTCGGGAAAGAAGTGGTTTTGTGCGGCTGGGTCGGCTCGCGCCGCGACCATGGTAAGCTGATTTTTATAGATATCCGGGATCGCCAGGGGCTAACCCAGGTGGTTTTTATTCCCAAAGAGGCTCCGGAGGCCCACAAATCCGCCGGAGATTTAAGAAGTGAATTCGTCATCAGGCTCAAGGGTAAGGTCAATCCCCGGCCCAAGGGCACCATTAACCCCAAGATGCCCACCGGTGAGATAGAGATATTAGCCCAGGAATTAGAGATACTCAATTCCAGCAATAATCCTCCTTTTGAAATTAGTGATAATATTGAATTGGGTGAAGAGATAAGGCTTAAACACCGCTATCTTGATTTAAGGAGGCCCCGGATGCTGGGCAACATCCTCTCGCGGCATAAGCTTTACCAGCTGATCCGGACCTATTTGGATACTGAGGGTTTTATTGAGGTGGAGACGCCAATTTTGACCAAATCTACCCCTGAAGGGGCCAGGGATTTTCTGGTTCCTTCCCGCTTGAGCCCGGGAGAGTTTTACGCCCTGCCCCAATCTCCCCAGTTATTTAAACAAATACTGATGGTTTCGGGAATCGAAAAATATTTTCAGATAGCCAAGTGTTTCCGGGATGAGGATTTAAGGGCGGATAGACAGCCGGAATTTACCCAGCTGGATATGGAGATGTCTTTTATCGGCGAAGAAGACATATTTACCGTATCGGAGAGATTATTTTTTAAGATCCTTAAGGAACTAAAAGGCATTGAGTTAAAAATTCCTTTTAGGCGGATGAGTTATGCCCAGGCAATGAAAGACTATAATTCCGATAAGCCGGACCTGCGTGAGGATAAAGAGGATTTTGTCTTTGTCTGGATTACGGATTTTCCTTTGTTCAAATTTAATAAGGATGAAAATCGCTGGGAATCCGAACATCATCCTTTTACTGCCCCTCATTCTCAAGACCTGGCCTTATTAGAGGGCGAGGATTTATCTTCTATAAGGAGTCGCTCCTATGATTTGGTGCTCAACGGCCAGGAGATCGCCTCAGGCTCAATCCGGATCCATAATCAAGGCCTCCAGGATAAAATATTCAAAATTCTCGGCCTTAAACCGGAAGATATTAAGGCAAAATTTGGCTTTCTCTTAGAGGCCTTTAGTTATGGGGCTCCTCCTCACGGAGGGATCGCCTTTGGCATAGACAGATTATTGACTATCCTTTCCGGATGCGATTCCATCCGGGAAGTGATTGCCTTTCCCAAGACTCAAAAAGGAACCTGTCTAATGACTAACGCCCCCGGCGAAGTAAGCGACAAACAGTTAAAAGAATTGAATCTAAGCCGTAGAAGTAATGACAAAATTTAATATTAACAGAGGAGGATGTATGAAAGAACAAAAAAAATGGAGCTTGTTGGTTAGTGTTCAGATTATGGCGATAGCTGTATTTTTAAACGGCTGTTTAATCCGGACTTACACGGTGACAAAAGACAGGCCTGACCAGGAGGTATCCGGAAACCAGGGATTCTTAAGCGGCCAGGCCCCGGAGAATTATCAACAGCCTAAGAAATTTACTCAGCGCCGGTATAAATTTTTTGAGGTGGAACTCCAGAGCCCTTTAAAAATTGAACATCTTAAAGAGCCGCCTAAGACGCTGGGAGAAAATACCGTCAACACGCCGGAAGCGGTGAGTCCGAACATGGAAAGCGAACCCCTCCAGGAGGGTTTCGAACCAAAAACCCGGTCTACGATCATGGATATGCAGGAAGTTAAAACCCCGCTTGCGCCTCTGAGCGCGAAATCCAGTCTTCCCGGCACCTATATAGTCAAAGACGGAGATACTTTGCAGAAGATATCGGCCCGGCCGGAGATTTATGGAACCCATAAACAATGGGTAAAGATTTATAAGGCTAACAAGGATAAACTCAAGGCTCCGGACAGGATAAAGCCCGGCCAGGAGCTGGTAATACCCCGGGATTAAATGGAAAAACAGATTAAGCTGAAGAATAGTTCTGAAGCCTTGATGTTTCTTGGGCCCCGGGACGAAAATATCCCAATTTTAGAGAAGGAGCTGGAAGTAACAATTCTTCTGCGGTCGGATACCCTGAAAATATCCGGCAGTAAAGAAAAACTCAAAAATGCCCTGCCGGCTATTGAACGTGTTTTAGGCGCTATCCGTTTAGGGCAGGCGGTAACTAAACAGGAATTACAGGGCGTGTTTTCTAGCGGTAAGGTAAAGGCCCGCGAAAAAAAAGAAGAAAAACTGGATATAGGTTTTTCTTTTAAAGGAAAAACCATAGGGCCGAAAACGCCCGTCCAGAACGAATACATCCAGGCCATAAAACAGCACGACATTGTTTTTGGGGTCGGCCCTGCCGGAACCGGCAAAACCTACTTAGCCATGGCTATGGCGGTTGAGGCCTTAAGAAAAGGCTATTTTCGCAGGATCATCCTTACCCGGCCGGCTGTGGAAGCGGGAGAATCCTTAGGGTATCTGCCGGGAACTCTTTATGAGAAAATACTCCCTTTTTTGAGGCCGCTCTACGACGCCTTATACGATATGATGGAGGGAGTGCAGATTGAAAAATACATTGAAATCGGGACCATCGAGGTCGCGCCGTTAGCGTATATGCGGGGGAGAACCTTAAATGACGCCTTTATAATCCTGGATGAGGCCCAAAACTGCACCGTCGAACAATTGAAGATGTTTCTTACCAGATTAGGCTTCGACTCCAAGGTGGTAATCACCGGCGATATCACCCAGACTGACCTTCCCGGGGGAAAGCCTGTGGGACTGTGCCTGGCGCTGGATATACTCAAGACTATAGAAGGAATAGGATTTGTCTATTTCAGCGGAAAAGATGTGGTCAGGCACGAGTTAGTGCAGAAGATAGTCGCGGCCTACGAAAAATTATCCGCTTTACGTTAAGGCGCGAGGCCTTTCTTTATGTGATCCAATCTAAAAAAATAAATTATGCGCCCTAAAAAAAGTCCCCGCCCTGATCTTATTCAAAAACCCCCGGGAAAATTTTTATTAAAACGCCTTATAGAAAAAATGCTTGTTTTTAAAAAAGAGCTGTGCCTGTGCGCTGTTATAGGAATCGTCATAGTGACAGCGGAAATATTTTTCTTAAATATTAACCTTTTGCCCGGGGCCCTTCTGGTCGGATTTATTCTTTATCTTGGATTTTCTCACCCCGCGCTTAATTCCAACAGCCGCGGTAAAGAATATAATTGTCTTGTGCTGACGTTTCTGTTTGTTCTTTTCTTGGTGATTACCAAAAAAATATTAGACTATCAAATTCCCGCCTCTTATATACCGGTAAGCGGCCTGATAATGTGTGTCTCCATACTCTACAAAGACGCCGCCTTATCTTTTTATTTTGCCGTTCTTTCGGCGTGTTTTGCCGGAATATTGTCGGGGAATTCGCTCTCCGTAACCCTGATTTTCTTCATCACCGGGATGGTTACCGCTATTTCCACCAGAAGTCTGCGCCGGAGGATTCAGATTTTAAGCGCCGGATTATTTGCCGGAGTAGCCCAGGCCCTGCTTTTCTGGATGGCCTATCCTCAAGCCGGCCTTAACGAAATCGCGGCTAATCTTTTTAACGGTTTAATCTGCGCGGTTGGCGTAACCGGAATACTGCCGCTTTTAGAGAATTTCTTCGGTATGGTTACCGATATCAGCCTTTTGGAGTTATCCGACTTTAATCACCCCCTGCTTAAAAAAATGATTTTGGACGCTCCCGGCACCTATCATCATAGCATAGTCGTGGGAAATATTGCCGAGGCGGCAGCCGAAAGCATTCAGGCGAATTCCCTCCTGGCCCGCATCGGGGGATATTACCACGATATCGGCAAGCTCACCAGCCCCGAATATTTTATGGAAAACCAAAAAGCCCTGAGTAAGCACGAAAATCTAAGCCCCTCCATAAGTAAAATGGTAATCATTAATCATATTAAGGAAGGGATGGAGCTGGCCAGGAAATATCGGCTTAAACCGGTTATAACGGATTTCATAACCCAGCACCACGGCTCAGGCTTAGTGTATTATTTTTACCGCAAGGCTCTTGAGGGAATAGAACAGGATGAAAAAATATTAGAAGAAGGTTTTCGTTATCCCGGGCCTAAACCGGCGTCCCGGGAAACCGCCATTGTGCTCCTGGCGGATTCGGTTGAGGCGGCCACCCGGGCCATAGCCGAGCCTAACGCCTCCAGAATTGAAGAGGTGGTTCATAAGGTAATCAATAACAAGTTTATTGACGGACAGCTGGACAATTGTGATTTGACCCTAAAGGATTTAGAAAAAATAGCCAAGGTTTTTATTCATATGTTGAGCGGCATATATCATGGAAGAATTAACTATCCCGAATCACCCGGCCATACCAAAGAACATCATCATAAAAAACACGACTAAACGTCATCTTCCCTTAACTCAAGGTGTTTTAAAAAGATGCGCGCGAAACACCCTTAGGTTATCCGGGAAGAAATACACGGGTTTGTCTTTAGGAATCAGCTTCTTCAGTGATGGCCGGATCAAGAAGCTGAACCAAAAATACCTCAAAACTAATACTCCGACCGACGTAATCGTCTTCCCTTACTCCAAAGATAATGCCGATATCGCGATATCTTTAGATACTGCCAAAAGAAACGCCAGGATATATAAAAGTTCACTCCAGAAAGAAATCTTGCTGTATATCATTCACGGAATCCTGCATTTAAACGGATATAACGACACGACACCCAAAGAAAGAAAGCGGATGTTCGCGAAACAAGAGGAAATACTCAAGAAAATCACCAAACACTAAATTCCAAACCCGCATTGGAATAGAAATTTAATTTCTATTCCAATGCGGGTTTGGAACTAAGGTTATTTTTGATTTTGTAAACATGGCCATCATTAAAACCGAGGCGATAGTCTTAAAAACCTTTGATTTCAGGGAAACCAGCCTGATTGCCAATTTTTTTACCAAGGACCACGGCAGGGTAAACGGCATATTAAAGGGAATCAGGACAGACCCCAGGAAATTCGCCTCTACCCTGGAACCGTTTTCTTCCAATGAGATAGTTTTCTACCAAAGCCGTAATTCCGGCCTGCACCTGGTTTCCCAGTGCGACCTTAGAGACAACTTTAGTCCTCTGAGAAATAATCTCGAGTCGGTCGTCTGCGCTTATTATCTGGTGGATCTCTTGAGGCAGTTTATGCCTGAAGAGGAAAAGAATACCGCGGTATATGAATTGGCGGTTTCGGCCTTACGGCGAATGGAGTCGCATAAAGAGCCTCAGAAGATTTCGCGCGTATTCTTAATTAAATTCTTAAAGTTGATAGGCTTCAGGCCCCGCCTGGAGGCCTGTGTTATCTGCAATAAAGATGTCTTTGAAGATGCCTATTTTAACGCTAAGCGCGGAGGGCTGTTGTGTCCCAAATGCGGCCTGAGCGATAATTACTCCGCCGCGGTGCTTAAAGGGACCGTGGCCTCAATACTGCATATGGAGGAAAACGATTGGGATAATTCCCTGCGCCTGGGCTTAAGCGGTAAAATCAAGGAAGAGTTTAATACCATACTGCAGAATTTTATGGAATTTCACCTCCAGGTCAGGCCGCGTTCAAAAGAGGTTTTAGAAGCGTTGGCTTGTTAAATGTCATGCAGCGGGCGCGATTTATCGCGCCTATGAGGAGATATTCAATTGAAAATAACCATAGTTGGCCCCGGGGCAATGGGGTGCTTGTTAGCCTGTTTCCTGTCTAAGAGCAAAGAGGAAATCTGGCTTTTGGATAAGAACCCTGAGCGCGCCCAAAAGATTAAAGAACAAGGACTGAAGATTGAAGGCATCTCGGGAAGCTGGCAGGTGAAGGTTAATATTGCCGCTCAGGCAAAGGAGATAGCTCAACCCCAGGACTTGGTAATTATCGCGGTAAAATCTTATGACACCAAGAATGCCGTCAAAGATATTAAAAGCCTCTTAAGTGAGTCAAGCCTGGTTTTAAGCCTGCAGAACGGTTTAGGCAACATAGAAATTATCTCGGAGGTGGTTGGCCAGGAGAGAGTCCTGGGAGGGATAACTAATCAGGGGGCTACTCTTTTGGGTCCGGGCTGGGTTCGGCATGCCGGAAAGGCCGAGACTGTCATTGGAAGGCTTGACGGAAGACTGCCGGTGGAACTGCGCTTTATCCGCGAACTCTTTAACCAATGCGGCCTGGAGACCCGCCTGTCCAAAGACATAAAGTCGCTTCTCTGGTCCAAGCTGATTATAAATGTGGGGATAAACGCTCTTACCGCCCTTACCCATTTACACAACGGAAAGTTGATTGAGTTCGCGGGAACCAGAAAGATATTAGAAGAGGCGGTCAATGAAGCGGTGAGAGTGGCTAAGAAAAAGAGAATTAAGCTGATTTATGATGACCCGCTTTCCAAAGTTGAGGCAGTCTGCGAGGCCACTGCCGCCAATGTCTCCAGCATGCTGCAGGATGTCTTAAGGCGCAAACCAACCGAAATAGACTTTATCAACGGAGCCATAGTCCGCCAGGCCCAGGCCCTAAACCTCCCCACCCCGGTAAACTCCGTATTAACTAACCTGGTTAAAACCATCGAAGCCTCTTATAATTTAAGAGTGAATTTATAAGATGGGGCCGGTATATCACTTTATAGCTACCTCCATAGTCAGCGGGACTATTTATTTGGCCTCGAAGTCGGAATCCTGCCTGATAATATCTTTTGTCGGGGGATTCCTAATTGACTTAGACCATGTTATAGATTACTACCTGCATCAGGGCTTTAACCTTAAGGTCAGGCATTTCTTCGAGTTTTGCTTTAAGCATAAGTTTACGCGTCTAACTCTTATATTTCATTCCCTGGAGTTACTGATTTTATTCTGGCTGGCAATTTATTTCTTTAAGCTGGGAAACTTTTGGCTGGCTTTGGGCTTAGGGGTTACTCAGCATATGCTTTTTGATTTGGTAGTCAACCGGGATATTTTCAAAACACCTTATTTTTATTTTCTCACCTTAAGAATTCTTAACGGTTTCCGGGTTAAAGAGTTTAAACAAAATGGTAAGTAAAACCATATCCGAAATATTCCGGGCTATCGCGAAAATATTAGAAATTAAGGGAGAAAATGTCTTCCGGGCGCGCGCCTACGAACGCGCCGCGCGGAATATCGAATCCCTGAGCGAGGATATCCAGGACCTGATTAATGAAAACCGGCTTAGCGAAATTCCCGGAGTGGGGAAAGATCTGGCCCAAAAAATAATCGAGATAACCAAAACCGGAAAGCTGAAATTCTTTGAAGAGCTCAAAAGAAGCATTCCCGAAGGATTATTAGATCTTTTACGCGTACCCTCCGTCGGTCCCAAACACGCGAAGTTGTTTTATGATAAGCTTAAGGTGAAAAGCGTCCAAGAATTGGAGGAGTCCGCCAGGGCGGGAAAGCTCTTAGGCCTGGAAGGAGTCAAAGAAAAGACGGTTGAGAATATCCTTAAGGGAATCGCCCTGTTTAAAAAAGGCAGAGAGCGGATGGATTTGGCCGGCGCGCTTAAGGCCGCCGATGAATTCATCAAGCCATTAAAAAAGAATCCCTACGCGCGAAAAATATCGGCCTGCGGATCCCTGCGCCGAATGCGAGAGACAGTAGGAG
>Ga0209417_1006399_pt1 | contig 12094 bp, 9 predicted proteins | sample RifGroF2_FD_184002 | JGI IMG/M metagenome (GOLD analysis project Ga0209417, IMG submission 184002) | Groundwater microbial communities from Rifle, Colorado, USA - Groundwater F2 (SPAdes) (version 2) | ecosystem: Environmental > Aquatic > Deep subsurface > Groundwater | place: Rifle, Colorado... | reverse complement strand
AGTTCCAGACGATCTTTTTGTTTAATTTTCCTCTACTCTGTTTTTATCTCCGACCAATTTACCAGCTACTTTTATTTTATAGGTAACGACCCCCGAATCTCCTCCTTTTTTTATACGATTAAATTTTTTGCATAATAAAATTATCTTTATCTTTAATCCAGGAGTGCCAAGAATGAACTATAAGAATGATTTTCAATTGATTTTGCACTTCGTAGACATCAACTATAAAGAATTTATTCTAATTAGGCAAGTTTGATAATTTATATTTACAATTGATTTTATTTATTGCGATTAAAAGTTAATTTACCCTGTAAACTCTTCTTATATACTTTTCAGCTTTTGAACTTTCAGAATATGTTTTGAATCGGGTTTTGATAACTGCCACATAAAACTCAAGAAATGATTTGAATGATAGTGGACTTTTAAGGGATGGCAACCGCCATTTGCTTTACTATAACTATCTTAGTTCAAAGGTTTTTTTGTGTATCGCTTTTAAAAAAGTATGTTTACAATTGTTTTTTTAGGCAAGGTGAACATATAGATGTTAAGCGTATTTGTAGGTTTAAAATAAAATTAACTAAAAAAAAATTTACAAAAGCCCTGTTGGCTATTGCAATCCAGTCACAGAGCCATTATAAAGCCTTTTTGTAAAATAATTTATACTATGCAAATCTTTATACTATTTCGGAAATTCATGTATAGCACTCCTGAAAATCCGAAATCTTAAAGTTTTGTGTCATGCAATTTTTATAAATATTTAAACACGTTTTGATATTCTTCTACGCCTTTGCCGTTTAAAGTGAATTTAGGCGCAATATTTTTGGCAAAGAATAAATTATTGTTATCAGGTCCCATATATGGAAAAACAACGCTTAAAGCTCCGCTTGAAAATCCTAACCCTTCCATTTCTTCCAGTAATATATTTTGTTCGTAGCCTTTCAAAGATTTAAAATAAGCGCTGTCTATAAGTTCATCTTTGATTCGATAAGGACAAAATGTTGTTTTGTTTGGATTTTTGGAAAATCTTTTTGCTGCGGTGTTTGTGGATAAAACAGGCGCTATAGTTATATTTCTGAAAAAATGATCCCTGGCGGTGTTTTTATGACTGTTAATTTGATCGCCTGAGCCGGCAATATCATCAAGAATTATAATCCTTTTGGCTTTTGGAGGGATTTTTCTTACATCATATATAAATCTGTCATTTGGAATATTGTTTGCAAGCTTATACATCATTGCAATAATTCCATAGCTTTTTTTAGGAGCCGGAACATAATAATAAGTTCCATCACCCAGCATGCTTTTTCTTTGGAATTTGTCATGCAGTTTTTTAAGACAGATGCTTAATCTTCTCGGGCTGTAAACATCAGCGTTTTTCAGTAAATAATCAAGCATGATTTGTTTTGAGTATGACGGCAAGTTGTTTACAACCTGTTCTAAGTCTTCTTCTTTCATAGAAGCGGGAGCAAGCTGTTTTGATATTTGTCCTGCCGTTGAACGGACGTTTCGCGCTTTCGGGTTTCTTATTATCTCAAATTTATCTTCTAACCCTAATTCTTTTATTCTTTCCGTTATTTCTTCATTTAAAGCCGCGCTTATGGCTTTATCAGGCTTTATTCCTTTTTCCGCCTGAAGTAGTTTTACTCGGGGAATAAGTTTTCGAACTTTTTCTCTTACGTTTTCTGTTTGGTTAAAAGGATTTAGACCGTTTATCCAGCCTTCCGGGTAAATTATTTTTACGTAAGGATTGTTTTTTATTTCTTCCAGATGATTTTTATTTGTTTCCAGCTCTTCAAGAGCCACCTTATCGAGAATATAATTGGTTGAATTAATTCCATTGCATCTAACATCGCCAATCGTATCAATAAAAGTCTTTTTGTTTTCAGCCAGATAGCCCATTACTGTTGACATATCCATCAACGAATATTGGGAAGGTCGAGCATAAAAGATGCCTTTATTCTTCTTTATTACGTGTTTTGCTATTTCGTTAAGGCTTTCCATGTTGCCAAACTGTGTCAATTTTTGCAGGATTCTTGCCGCCAGAGGTTTTACTGAGTCGTTAAAAGAATCAAGAATTCCATGTATTTTTTCAAGGGGTATTATATTCAGCTGCTCGTTAAGTCTTTTAACTACATCTGCCGAAGTTATTTTAGGTGTTACAGAGGTTAAAACATTTCCAAAGGAGATTTTGTTTATAGGATAAAAGTTTGCTCTGGCATGTTCTGAAGAAAGGCTTTGTATAGGGTTTTGCTGCGAAGTTTGCATTAAAGAATTATTGCTTTTGCTGTTTTGGCAAAAGCTGTTGGTTTTCTTTTGTTTTAATGGCGTTGCGCCTATATGAAAAATTGAATTAATCATGTTTTTGCAAAACTTTCTTTTCTTGTAAATTTATAAGGGAGCTAAAAGTTTATAATTGCTTATTTTGCTTAATTTTGTTAAATTTTTGTAATAATGTAATTTTGGCAGTGATAAAAGAAAAAGTGATTTTTTATCACCACCCCCTACCCCCTCCTCAAGGAGGGGAATAAGTAAGAAGGGGCTGTGCCCCTTACCCCGCTTTTATTTATCACTTTAAAAAATATCACCGCCGTAATTTTAAAAGGAATATGTCATGAATGAATGCTGTTTGAAAATTGCTGTCCCTAATAAAGGTCGGCTGTCTGAAGATGTTATGGATTTGCTTCAAAGAGCGGGTCTTACTATTTCTAAAAACGAGAGGACTCTTTATGCAACAACTCATGACGGGAATTATACTGTTATTTTCGTCAGGGCTCAGGATATCCCCAGCTTTGTAAGCGACGGCGTTACAGATTTAGGCGTTACGGGGCAGGATATAATTGCAGAAACCGGCATGCCTGTTGAAGATATTATGGAATTGAACTTCGGGCATTGCAGAATGGTTATTGCTACAAAGGAAGAATCTTCCGCGAATAAAGCAGAAGATCTTTCTGACGGGATTAAAATCGCGACTTCTTTCCCTAATATTACAAGAAAATATTTTGAAAAACTCGGCAAAAAGGTTCATATAACCGAAGTTACAGGCGCAACCGAAGTTACTCCGCAGCTCGGTCTTGCGGATGTTATTGTGGATATTACTTCCAGCGGTTCTACCTTAAGAAATAATAAATTAAAAATCATCGGGGAAATTTTACAGTCAAAAGCCGTAATAATTGGTCGTCCCGGTATAAAAGAAGAGCAGCAAAACAAAATAAACGCTTTTGTAAGGGCGGTAAAATCTGCTCTAGACGCGGAAGAGAAAAAATATTTAATGGCAAATTTGCCAAAAGCGTCTCTGGCAAAAATAAAAGAATTCATGCCGGGATTTACTTCTCCGACAGTGACCATGCTTTTAGACAACGATAAAGATGTAGCTATACATGCTGTTATCGAAAAGAAAAAAGTTTATGAAAACATAGAACAATTAAAGCAGCTTGGAGCAACAGGCATACTTATAATGACTGTTGACCAGATGGTGCCTTAAGAAACTACTCGTGTTCTCTTAAAATATAGCTTGCCATTCCTGCAAGTCCAATTCCTATTCCCAATAAAGTAAGTAAAATTGCTCTAGGATGATTGTCAATTTGTTTTTTGACTTTTTCGAGACCGGGATGTTTTGCCATGCCATATCCGGCTTTATAGCCTAAATTTGCGGCGAGCTTCATTCCGTATCCGGCTTTTCCCATAATGTTTCCTACGGTTTTAAGGTTGTTATGTTTCATCATAATTTTTTCTTTGGTTTTCATAAATGTTTTCCTCCTTAAAAAATGAACACTCAAACTTTTCCTGATTTGCATATTTCATATTAAAATCAATCTTTGATTTATAAATTCCCCACAGGGATAGAAAAAAATTGATAATGATAAAAATATTTTTATATTTTTTATCACCCACCCCCTACCCCTCCCTCAAGGGAGGGGCGGTATTTAGAAGGGGCTGCGCCCCTTACCCCGCTTTTTAAAATATAAAAATATTTTTATTTTGTTATTTAAAAGCAATTTTTTATCTTCACTTGTTTTGTAAAGGCAAGATTTATTTGCAAAATACAGGAAAGTGAAAAATTGTCAGTTCAGTTTAATGTTAATAACTTAAAATATAATAATATCAGTTATTTTGAAAATAATGCGGGCAAAAATATTGGTTTTCAGGGGTTAAACAGATGTCTTTCGCGTAGTTTTGTTAATGGTGGAAGAAACAAGGTGACAGGATTTGCTCAAATGGCAGAAGACACCGTAATGGAAGCCATAAAAAATCATCCCAAATCAAGAAGATTTGTCGGGAATTTGCCCCCGGAGTGGATTGACAGGATTCCAAAAGAAAAAAGAAAAGAAACTATTCAGCAACTTCAGGATTTGTTTTCAAATTTTGCAGAAAAACTTTGTACTCCACAATGTACAAAATTTAAAAAAGATGAAACTTTTGTAGTTGATTTTTTAAAAAATTTAAAACAAAAACTCGGGTTGGATACAAATATTGAGTTTATTGATTCCGGGGAAATAGGAAAAGCTTATAAATTAAAAGTTGGAAAGAAAAAATATGTATTTAAGACATTCCATAGTGATATGGATCCCGGTTTTTCCAAATCTCATGGAAAAGTTTTTGAACCGGCAAGAGCTCCGTATGCTAATAAAAAAGGCTGCAAGTCATTTGTAGATTTTTATTTTGGAAAAATAGGCACGCCTGAAAGTCAGGATGGCTTTATGCTTACAAAATTTGAGCCTTCTGATCAAAAACTTACTCCTGCTGAAGAGATCAGGCGACTATTGAGAATGTTAAAATCTCCTGTTACCAGTCCTGATATTTATATTTGTCAAAATATTTCTAATGATTACAATACAATTGGACGAAAAATTATAGATTTTGGAAAATTGGTATTAATTCCGCAAAATTTAAGTAAAGAATTAAAAAAAACCGCCAAAGATATTGAAAAATATTATTTTAACACTGGAAAAATTGAAAATAATAAAAAAACTGTTTTAAATCAAATTAATGATATAAAACAAATATTTAGTTGTTTTAGTATTGATCTTGATGTTGAAGAAAACCTTATAAACACTTTAAATAGGATTGCAGCACTTTTAAAAAAACAAATAAATTATAATAATTTATAAGTTGATTTTCGGTCGCATTGTAGGAAAGGCGATGACATCTCTTATGCTTGAAGCATTTGTAAGAATCATAATCAGCCTGTCAATTCCGACTCCGAGTCCGCCTGAAGGAGGCATTCCGTATTCTAAAGCTGTTATGTAATCATAATCAACTTCAGCGGGAGTTTCATGATCAGTTTCTCTTTTGTTTGAAACTTGTTGTTCAAATCTTCTTCTTTGGTCAATCGGATCAGTTAATTCGGAGAAAGCATTTGCAATTTCCCAGCCGTTAATACGTGTTTCAAATCTTTCAACGAGTTTATTATCATCTCTGTGCGGTTTTGCAAGAGGTGAAATGTCTCTAGGGTAGTCAATAATATGCACCGGTTGAATAAGATGAGGCTCAACATTTATTTCAAATACTTTATCAAGTATTACTCCCCATGTGTCGCCTTCTTCAATTTCAGCGCCGAGCTTTTTGGCTTCTTCCGCCGCTTCGGGAACTGAAAGAAACTGTCCAAAGTCGATTCCTGTGAATTTTTTCACTGCGCCAATCATTGTCATTCTGTCCCATGGCGGAGTTAAATTTATTTCTCTGTCCTGATAGGTTACAATCATTGTTCCAAGAACTTTTTGAGCTACCGAGCTTATCAGGTTTTCGGTTAGCGCCATCATTTCATTATAGTCAACGTAAGCCTGATACAGTTCCAGCATTGTGAATTCAGGATTATGTTTCGGAGAAATGCCTTCATTTCTGAAATTTCTGTTAATTTCAAATACTTTTTCCGATAAACCGCCTACCATAAGTCTTTTAAGGTATAATTCCGGCGCTATTCTTAAGAACATATCCATATCGAGAGTGTTATGATAAGTTTTAAACGGTCTTGCGGTAGCTCCGCCTGCAATAGTCTGAAGCATAGGGGTTTCAACTTCAAGAAAACCGCGTTGGGATAAGTAATCCCTGACTTCTTTTATTATAAGACTTCTTTTTAAGAAAGTATCACGCACTTCTTCATTCATAATCATATCTAAATAGCGTTGTCTATAGCGTGTTTCCACATCAGTAAGACCGTGCCATTTCTCAGGAAGCGGCAGAAGCGATTTTGAAAGAATTTTTAAATCTTTGACTTTTATGCTTAATTCGCCTCTCGGAGTTCTTTTTACGTTGCCATGAACGCCAATTATATCTCCAACATCAAGGAGTTTGAGAAGTTTAATTTTTTCTTCATCAACATTTTCTTTATGGGTAAAAAGTTGAATTTTGCCTGAACTGTCAACAAGATCAATAAACATTCCGCTGTTACGCATTGCCATTATTCTTCCCGCAATGCTATAAATCTCGGAATCTTCACTTTCGTTAGGGAGATCTTTGTATTTTTCGTGCAGCTGCGCTGCGGAAGCTGTTCTGTCAAATGTATACGGGTAAGGATTTATGCCTTTATCAACAAGATCATTTAATTTTTGAATACGGGTGTTTCTCAGTGTTTCAAGACTGCTATGAGTAACTTTTTCAGTCAATTTGACCTCCAGATTTTTAATATACTATTAGCTAATTAAATTCTAACACTAAAAAACCATAAGACTTAATTCTAAACGTAAGAAATATTTTAAATTTAAAATATTTCTTACGTTAATTTTTGTTAAGTATGAAAAATTTAAATGCAATTAAGTGATTTATAAGATTTATAATATATTTTTGGAAGTGACAAAAGGAAAAGTGATTTTTTATCACCACCCCCTACCCCCTCCTCAAGGAGGGGAATAAGTTAGAAGGGGCTGCGCCCCTTACCCTGCTTTTATTTATCACTTTAAAAAATATCACGGCATATTTTATCAATTTTGAATGAAAGAGTTTAAAAATGATACATAATTTTTCAATAATGAATCATTTTTTGGGGTTTGGAAAAAGAGATTCTGTAACAGGACGGCAGGATCGGGAACATTCTGTTGCTGTGCTTGGAACGACAAGAGAAAATGCTCATACTAAGGCTGAAATTGAATTAGTATCAGCTGTTGCCGGAAAACTCGCTCAAAAAGATTTTGATATATGGACAGGGGGTTGTCCGGGAATTGCAAAATCGGCAAATCTGGCTGCGCATAACGTTAATCCGAAAAACAGCTGGGCTGTTCATGTAAAACGTTTTCTTAACAATAGAACCCTGTCAGTAAGAAACCTTGGAATTTATAATGAAAAAAAAGATAAAACAGGCTCTCCTGTTCTTACGGAGTCGGGACCTGAAAGAACAATGGCTATTGTTGAAGAATGTAATCATGCAGTAATAGCTACAGGAGGATTGGGTTCAGCGCAAGAATTTAGTGTATGTGCAGAAGCTAAAGCATTTAAATCTTCTAAAAATGATTTATGTATAGATGACTTAACGCTTATAAATAATAATGGGTTTTATGACAATTTAATAAAAACTTTTGATACGATAGAAAATGATAAATATAAACTAACAGATCCGCCATACAAAGGTTTACCGGGATTTCCCATAAAACCTAAAACTTTGAAAGAAAAAATTATAAATAATGAAGTTAAAATTAACGGAAATATAATGACAAAAGCTGATATTGAAAAAACTTCAACAGATATAGTTAATCATATTATTGAAGAATCAAATAAAAACAGCGCTGAAAAAATTCCGCTTTTTAAGTTGCCTTCATAATATAAATTTTAAAATTTTAATTTTTCCGGTTGTACTAGCCATGTAAGACATGGCTTTGACTGTATAACTGTAATTTACTACAGTAAATTACTAATGTAATATTTTTATACTCAAAATATTAGAAAATGTTTTTTGGTTTTTTAAAATTGATAAAATTATGAATAACAAACAAAAAATAATCTATATAACCGCAGCAGTTTTATTAATTCTGTTTATTTTGTGGTTTATTTTTGACGGAGTTCCTGTTGAGGCGTATAAAATTATTCCGCAGGATGCAATAAAAGGTGTAACTGTCACAGGAACTGTAAAATCAAGAGAAGATACCCTTGTTGCTTCGAGCATAATAGGAAATATTGATAAATTTTACATAAAAGAAGGGGATTATGTAAAAGCAGGACAGTTAATAGCCACTTTAGTCAGAACAGAACAAGTTGGAGATGTTGAGTCTGCTATTGGAAGATTTGATACGGCATATTGGGAGCTTGAAGATCTTCTTACAGAACCACGACGACAGGAAGTTGAAATTGCAAAAGCCGAAGTAGATAAAACAAAACAAAAGCTGTCAATTTTGCAGTTTACTATTGGCAGAACCAGGCTTGATCTTCAAGATGCCAAGATTGACGAAGAACGCTATAAAACCCTTGAAGAAGCAGGCGCAGTAAGTACAAGAGAATTGGAACAAAAAACTTTAAGAAAAAAAGAACTGGAAAAAACATTAGGAGAAACTCAAGAACAAATTCATGTGTCAATGGATGAAATAAAACAGGCAAAGGAAAATTTAAGTCTTACTCTTCAAAAAATCAAGAGGCAACAGGTTGAAGCAGCAAAAGGAAGAATGAAAACGGCTATGGGAGACACAGAGGCGGCAAAGGCAAGGCTTGATAATTATGTAATAACAGCCCCTGTTTCGGGGATTATTACTGACAGGATTCTTCATATAGGTGATATAGCTTCCCCTACTTCTCCTATTGTAAGACTTATTGTTCCGGAATTAATTTATCTCAGCATGGAAGTTGAAGAAAATGAGATGAAGTTTATAAAAAAAGGACAGAGTGCTCTTGCGGTATTTGATGCGTATCCTGACAAAGTTTTTAAATGTTCTGTAAAAGAAATAGTTAAGCAGGTAAATCCTGCAACTGGAACTTTTGAGGTAAAGCTTACGAAGCCTTATGAAAAGATTAAACTTGATGTTGGAATGACTCTGGATGCAACAATAATTACTAATAAATACAAAAATATAATAGTAATACCGACTGACTTTATTATTCAAAAAGATGGGGAAGTCTATTTATTCACACAATTTGGGTTTTGGGCTCGAAAAACTTATATAGAAATTGATAATTTTGATAATAACAGAACAAAAATCATTAGTGGTCTTAAAAAAGGAGATGTCATCCTTAAAAGTGTCGAAAAAAACAAGCTGAAAAGCAATAATCATATAAAAATTACAGGCGATTACAAGTTATGAGATTTTATGAACTATTTATAGCTTTCAGGTATATAAAAGCCAATCTTAAGCAGTCAATAATTATTACGACGGCTGTTAGTATAGGAGTAGCTATAATTATTTGGATTCCGTCAATTAATCTGTCATTTATGGAAGATTTAATTAACAGGACAGTTTCAAGCGCTCCAAATATCACGATACAAAAAGAATTAGACACTTTTGAAACAAATAAAGAATTATTTGCCGAAAAGCTTAAAGGGGAAAATCTTTTACTTACTGATCAGGTTTTAACCAGAAAAAGAAAGATAAAATCTTCCAGAAAAATAATTGAACAAATTAAAAATATTGAACAAATAGTAGCAATTGCGCCTTATGCGGAAGGACAGACTTTTATTATCAGGGGTGGAGAAGAAAGAGGGGTTACAGTAAGAGGAATTACGCCCGAAGAGTTAAAAATTATCGATATTGAAAAAGATATTATAAAAGGAAGGATAAGAAATTTAACTATTAATGACATAGTTATCGGACAAACACTGGCAAATAAGTTGAAAGTTGATCTGGGTAAGCGTATTAAGGCAACAGGTCCGACAGGAGTATCTAAAAGTCTTAAGGTTGTCGGGATTTTTAATACCGGTTTGCGTTCAAGAGATGAATATCAGGCTTATGTAAATTTGAGATCAGGTCAGCAATTATTAAATATTAGAACTGATGTAAGTGGTATAGGGATTAAAATTAAAGACATCTATAAAGCGGAAGAAGTTGCAGCAGAGGTAAGAGCAAAAACGGGGCTTTATGTTACAAGCTGGATGGAAGATAACAAGCAAATCCTTGATCAGTTAAACAGATTTAAGTTAATAATTTTGTTCATTAATTTTCTTATAATATTTTCTGCGGCAACAAGTATTACGAGTGTTTTTATAATGCTTGTAGCTTCAAAATCAAAAGAAATAGGTATTTTGAAATCAATGGGTGCTGAAAATAAATCTATAATGGTGATTTTTCTATCACAGGCAGTGTTTTTAAGTTTTATAGGGTATTTTATAGGTCTTTTGCTCGCAAAGTTGATGATAATGGGATATTCTAATCTTCTTGAATCTTCGGGAGAAACTATGTTTAGTACGCAGGTTCCGGAATTCAAGTTAAATACGTCTTATGCGTTACTTGCATTTTTTTATTCGATTTTTACAAGTATTCTGGCAAGTATTTTGCCTTCTTATCAGGCTGCAAAATTAAGACCGGTGGAGGCGATAAATGCCTAAAGATGAGATACTTTTAAAACTTGAGAACATAAATAAAGTTTATCCCGGCGCGCAGCCTGTAAATGCTTTAATTGATATAAATTTGACAATAAAAAAAGGGGAATTTATTGCGGTTGTCGGTCCCAGCGGTTCGGGGAAAAGTACTTTGATGAATGTTTTAGGGCTTTTAGATACAGTTACTTCCGGAAAATTATATTATTTGGGGCAGGAGACTTCAAAATGGGATGAGAAGCGAAAAGCAGTATTTAGAAACAGGGAAATCGGATTTATATTTCAGGCGCATCTTCTGCTTGCTGAATTTACAGCTCTTGAAAATGTCTTGATGCCGGCGTATATAGCAAGACAAGTTAATTATTCCCTTGAAGAAAGGGCAAAGGAAATTTTAACGATTGTGGGACTTGGCGATAAATTTTATGTCAAGCCTAAAAATCTTTCCGGTGGGCAAAATCAGCGTATTGCAATAGCCAGGGCTTTAATGAATCAGCCTTCTGTAGTTTTTGCCGATGAGCCGACGGGAGCTCTTGATCAAAAAACAGGGAATGATATCTATAATTTATTCAGAAAAATTAATGCAGAAGAAAACATGACATTTATAATTGTTACGCATGAAAGAAGTTTGGCTCAAAAAGCCGACAGAATTATAGAAATAGTGGATGGGCAGATATATTAAAACAATTTTAAATTTAAGAAGCCATCTGGTTAAAATTATTTGTCATTGCGAGTGATCAATGGGAGCGCGACAATTGCAAGATTAAACTAATTATGAGATTGCTTCGTCGCAAGCTCCTCGCAATGACAATAGCAGGGTTTTAACCAGATGGCTTCTCGGATTTCCTCTTGAATAAGCAGGCAGCAAATGGAGCTTAGTACTGATTTTAAGACCATTGCGTAACTTGAAATTTTAGCCTCATTGCTTTAATTTGTGGTTAATTTCAGGAATTATTCGTTTAAATATTTGGCAGTGGTCTTTTATTTTTACAAAAATTTACTTAAGTTTTTTCAAAAATAATCCGAAATAAAAAATATAAATTTTATTTTCGGGTTTATCTTGATAGGAGAAATGTTTTGAAAAACAACAATGATTGGGCAAATGATTTTAGTTATGAGGGTTTTGAGGACACTAACTACAATGAAGCTATTTTAGGCGATGCGCATGAAGCACTGACACGTTTTTATCAGAAAGAAACCAGAAGGAGTAAGACCACGAAACAGAAAAAACATTGTTGGGAATAAAAACAAAGACTTTAATATTAAAGTAAAGGTCGAAAGGAGTATTTTATAGAAAAAAATTAAATAAGTTATGGACAAAACCTCCGCTTAGTCGGAGGTTTTGTCTAAATTAAGTTTTGGAGGTTATATTTTTTCCGTCGCTTGTCCTCGAAACTGCGTTTCTGCGGAGGCTCCTACAAAAACATAACCTCCTTCAACCGGACAGAATTAACTTAACACTGCACTAGTGTTCAGTTTCATTAATTTAATGGATTAAATTTCTTCCGTCGCTTGTCCTCGAAACTGCGTTTCTGCGGAGGCTCCTACAGAAATTTAATCCATATTCATACCTTGATAATTAACTCCAGTCGCTAAATAGCCGAAACCGTCATTCTGAGCCTGCTACGCAGGCGTAAGAATCTTATAATTTAT
>Ga0209417_1006398_pt1 | contig 12097 bp, 13 predicted proteins | sample RifGroF2_FD_184002 | JGI IMG/M metagenome (GOLD analysis project Ga0209417, IMG submission 184002) | Groundwater microbial communities from Rifle, Colorado, USA - Groundwater F2 (SPAdes) (version 2) | ecosystem: Environmental > Aquatic > Deep subsurface > Groundwater | place: Rifle, Colorado... | reverse complement strand
TACAATGATATCTACAACCTCTGTACTCTCTAGGATATCTACACCCTTTTCTAAGAGATATTTCTCGAATTTCAACATTACTTCTTTTAATTTGTCTGTACCTACATGCCTTGCCTTTCTTACAACCAATTCAATGTCATTTACCATGGCCTCGTCCTTTAATTTTTCTAGATCTTCTGTTTCTTTGGGAAAATATTCAGCATCTACTCCAAACTTTGTAAAAACTGTATCTACATATTCCAATATGTCTTGGTAATCCTTACTGTCAATTAGATGGAATGCTTTCTCATGAGAGAGTGTGGCAGTGAAATGTAGTTTGCCGTCAGAAAATGTTCCTGCGCCTCCAAATCCTGACATTACTTCAGAGGGTTTTCGTTTCTCAATTCTATGGCCCATATCTATGAGGGCAATTTTCAGTTTCTTTCGTTTCTTTAGAAGTTCATAGCAGGCAAACATTCCTGCAGGACCAGCACCAACTACTAGTACATCATAATTAGGTTTAGGCATAGGGGTCTGTTACGGTTAGGTTACATATCATTATTCCAGAAGTAAGATTTTTTGACAAGTATTTTATTTTTTTAAATTGTGTTACCATTGTCTAGAATGTTAAAGAAATACACAAAAGGGTTTAACAAAGTAGTGCTTTTTCTTACTATGGCCGATGTATTTGTATGGGGTCCATTTTTCATCATATCTGCACTTTCAGGTATATATCTATCCCAAAAGCTTGGAACAGGGACTATAGAGTTTGTAGGAGTAGGAACAGCTATATATTTCCTTACAAGAGCAATTACACAGCTTCCAATTGGGTATATTACTGACAAGATAAAGAAAGATAAGGATGAAATTTTTCTTTTAATTGTAGGAGTTATTCTAATGGGTCTACCATATATCTTCTATCCTCAAATCTCAGAACCACTCCATTACTTCATACTTCAGTTTGTGTTTGGAGTAGGTGTTTCTTTGAATCTTGCTAACTGGAGAAAGCTTTTTGCTATGAATATAGATAGTGGAAGAGAGGGAAGGCAGTATAGCTTTTACGAGACAATTGTAAGTCTTTCAACAGTAATTCTTAGTACAACTGTAGGGTTGGTTGCAAATCTCGGGGACATATATTTTGATTTAGTCATGATTGGCTCTGGTATCTTAATGATGGCTGGTAGTACATGGGTTGTATTCATTTTCAAGATACACAAGAGAAAAACGAATCATAACAAGTAGGTCCGCCATATTTCCTCACTAATTTGACTCAGATGATATAATATTCGTATGAATCAAATATATTTAGATCACAGTGCTACAACAAAATTAAAGAAAGAGGTCCTAGATACCATATTACCCTTCCTTACAGAGCAATACGGTAATCCCTCCACCATATATACCCTTGGTAGAGAGGCAAAAAAAGCCATAGACAGTGCTAGAGAACAGGTAGCCAAAGCAATCAATGCACAACCAAATGAAATATACTTCACATCCTCAGGAACAGAGTCAGATAACTGGGCTATCAAAGGTGTAGCATATGCAAACAAACAGAAGGGTAAACATATCATTACATCAAATATTGAACATCATGCAGTACTACATACATGCGAATTCCTAGAAAAAGAAGGCCTTGAAATTACATATGTCCCTGTAGATAACGAAGGCATACTAGATCTAGAGCAATTAAAGAAAGCCATTAGACCAGATACCATCCTCATCTCCGTAATGCTAGCAAACAATGAAATTGGAACAATACAACCAATTAGAGAAATCTCTCAGCTTGCCAAAGAACATGGTATATACCTACATACAGATGCAGTACAAGCAATTGGAAGCATACCAGTAGATGTAAATGACTTAGGAGTAGATTTACTGTCTCTCTCTGGTCACAAGATATATGGACCAAAGGGAGTAGGTGTACTTTATGTAAAAACTGGAACAAAGATATCTCCATTCATACATGGTGGTGGACAGGAGAGAGGTAAAAGAGCAGGTACAGAGAATGTTGCAAATATCGTTGGTATTGGCAAAGCCATAGAACTTGCTACACAGGATATTCAAGCCTACAGCACCCATTTGCAGGAGTTAAGAGACATGACCATAGAAGAAATACTAAAAACAATTCCACATTCTAGATTAAATGGACACAGAGAAAAAAGATTACCTGGAAATGTAAATATATCCTTCGAATATATCGAGGGTGAATCCATACTCCTTATGCTAGATTCTAAAGGTGTGTGTGCTTCTAGTGGTTCAGCATGTACATCTGGTTCCCTTGATCCTTCCCATGTTCTTCTTGCAATAGGGCTACCTCATGAGATAGCTCATGGTTCTTTAAGGTTAACCTTTGGAGAAGAGAATACTAAAGATGATGTTAAATATCTTTTAGAGGTGTTACCTCCAATCATTGAGAGATTGAGAGCTATGTCCCCTTTATATAATCAAAAATAAATATGGAAGAATATAGTAACAAAGTGATGGACCATTTCATGAATCCTAGAAATGTAGGAGAGATAGAGAATGCAGATGGAGTAGGAACAGTTGGCAATCCAGTTTGTGGAGATATTATGAAGATGTATCTAAAGATAGAGAACAATACTATCAAGGATGCGAAATTCAAAACATTTGGATGTGGTGCAGCAGTAGCTACAAGTAGTATGGCAACCGAATTAATAATCGGTAAAACTTTAGAGGAAGCATTGGACATAACAAACAGTACAGTTGCTGAAGCTCTAGATGGTCTTCCTCCAGTAAAGATGCACTGTTCTAATTTAGCACAACAGGCTGTAAAGGCTGCAATTGATGATTACAAAAAGAAGAATGAAAAAACAGAGTAAAGAAAAAATCATGATAGGTATGAGTGGTGGAGTAGATAGTTCTGTGTCTGCTGCTCTACTTAAAGACCAAGGATATGAGGTAATAGGGGTTACCATGCAAATATGGCAAGAGAACAAAGAAGAGAATGGAACTTGTTGCTCCATTACCGCTGTAGACGATGCAAGAAAGGTAGCAAACACATTAGATATTCCTTACTATGTTCTTAACTTTAAGAAATCTTTTGACGAAAAAGTCATAAAATATTTCATTGCAGAATACTTAAAGGGTAGAACTCCAAATCCCTGTATTGCATGTAACAGATATATTAAGTTCGAAGAACTTTTAAACAAATCTCTCTCCATGGATATCCCGTACATCGCCACTGGGCATTATGCTGTAGTAGAAAAGAAAAAAGGGAGATATCTACTTAAAAAGTCTAAGAGTAAAACTAAGGACCAAACATATGTCTTGTATAATCTTACACAAGAGCAACTAGCACATACCGTTTTTCCACTTGGGGAATATGACAAGAGCAAGGTTAGAGAATTAGCAAAAAGATACAATTTACAGGTTGCGAACAAGAAAGATAGTCAAGAGATATGTTTTGTAGAAGATAATAATTATGGAAAGTTCATAGAACAAAACACAGATAGTGATTTAGTACCTGGAGATTTAGTAAATACAAAGGGAGAGGTAGTAGGAAAGCACAAGGGTATACATCACTACACAATTGGACAGAGAAAGGGATTGGGGATAGCTTCTAACAAAGCTTTGTATGTTATAGATATAGATATTGAGAATAACACTGTCATGGTAGGACAGGAGAGTGATTTACAACAGAAAGAATTAATAGCATATGACTTAAACTGGATATTGGTAGATAAATTAGAAAAGAAGATGAGGGTTAAAGCAAAGATAAGGTATGGAGCAAAGGAGTGTTTAGCAACCATATATCCACTAGAGGAGGGTAAGGTTAGAGTAGTGTTTAACAAATCTCAGAGAGCTATAACTCCTGGACAAGCCGTAGTGTTTTACAAGGGTGACTATGTTCTAGGTGGTGGTACTATTGAGTAATTACTTTCCAACCACTTACTAATCTCAGATCTCCATTTCTCTCCAAACATGTAGATATTACTAGATCCATATCTCCAGATATCTTACTTTCTTTTTCAATTTCCATTCTTTGTACAGTTGTACATTCTAATCTAACATCTCCAAACTTCATAACAGTACCTAGTAAGAGATCTTTACTGTTTAGATATTCAAGCAGGTCTCCAAAGAGGAAATATTTTTTACCAAGGGATAGTCCATTGTGTACATGTAATTGGTAGATTCCATCTTTAAGGAACATAGGGCCACTTAAGACAATGTCTCCTTCTTTGTTAAGTTGTTTTCTCCAACTGTAATCTGTTTTGAGTAATTCGTTTAATTTACTGTAAACAGAAAGGGAATATTCTCCAAGGTATGTGTACTTAACATATGTGTTTTTCTTCTCCCAGTTAGATGGTAGATATCTGTTTGATACTTCAAAGGGTACGGTAGATGTAGTGCTTCCTTTAAGTGTTAGTAGTTCTCCTAAGTCACTACTTTGTACATTCTCAGATGCGTTTGTTTGTAATACAGTAATGTCCTGCGTATTTACAAAGAAAGAATCTAAAAGGGTAGGGTAGAATACCGTAAATGTAAAAATGGCTGTACCAGTGAATAGTACAGCCATTATTATTATCGCAACTTTTTTATTCATTACTTACTATTCTTTAAGAAGTATGTCTTAGTAAAGAATACAGAATATGTAACTAACATAGCAACTAGCAATAGTTCTACAACATATACCAATATATTATCTGTAGGACCAGTAGCTGCAAGTACTACACCGGTCTCATCATCTTCTCCTAGTACATCTGGATCATCAGGAATATCTCTTCGTTCTGGGTCTACTTCTTCAGTTCCACAACTCTTTGTTGGATCGTTTACATCATATTTTGTGTAGCTTCCTTCTCGATATTCTCTAGTTGGATCGCTAGGATCAACTGTCCATGGACCCCATACAATATCTCCATCAGTTGTTTCGACACAACTCACAACGGGTGGCAGACAATCATCATCATCGGCAGGGATTTCCTCATTCCACTCACACATTTCTTCTTCAGGTGGAACACAATCATCGTCATCTGCAGGGATTTCTAGATTCCATTCACACATATCATCATCGGGCTCATTAACCAATCTAAAAGATGCATGACTTAACTCCTGAGCAGCATTTCCTTGAGGATTTAATAACGTTGACGTTACTGTAACTGAAGAAAGTGCTGGGTCGTATGTTTGAAAAAATGGAGTGTGCGATCCTGCCTTGTAGCAGGATTCTGCAATCAACTGCCCTTCTAGTGCTGTATATGTATATAAAAGTCCAGAAAGGTCGTCAACCTTTACCCAATCGCCAGTAGCAGGACATGTTTCTGCAGGTACTCCTCCTGATATAGCCTCAACCCTTCCTACAGGGGAAAATGCTAAGAACAATGCAAACATGATAGAAGGCAGAACCAGAAAAGATAATATTTTATCTTTCATACCATTAATAATAACAAATTATTATCAATAGGGTTTGCCATTAGCTCCGTATTCTTAAGGCAACCAGATATAAAGAATACATCACAGCTTTTGATGGTGAAATTATATTAAATAATTATTAAAAAAGCAAGCCTATAGAGGGTTATTAAATAATCCAGAAATAGATACATTTACAATCTCAGACAACAACTCTTTACAATCATTATCATAACAATCAGCCCCTCTCAAAAACATCTCTTCAATATCCAAAGCCCTCCTCATAGAACCAACCTGCTTCTGTTCTGAAATATATCTGGTTACAGAAATACCATTATTTTCTTTGTAGAAGAATTCGAAATCATAATTTACTGATTTTCCATCTTGATTCAAAGCTCCTGCTTTACCATTAAACAGACCAATGGTTATCTCATTATCCTCATTTAGACTAGATACCAATTCAAATCTCTTAACACTCATTTTCTTACTGAAAACACGATCCAACAATTCAGAGATATTTTTAATTTCTCTGTTCTTTAGAAGAAAAGTCTTATCCTGGATATTTCTAAATCTATTGTCATAACAAAAATGTACAGAGGCAATATCTTCTCCGAACATTTCTTTAAGTAAAGAAATCCTTTGATCTAAAGATAGTTCATTTACTGGTACTCCCTTGTTTTCTAGCTCCATATTTATTTAAGTGAAATAAAAGTCTTTGGATTCATGTTTTTACTTTCTTAATCTACCACAACCTATAGCATTGAGTAAAGTACATAAAAAGATATATAATACACAAGAGATCTTTAACAATATATCTGGGTGAGATTTAGATGATGACTTCAAGTCGTCGTTTAATATCACCCATGTAATCATTCAATTCTTAAAAAGGAGAAGATAAAATGAATAATGAATATAGACGGTATTTAATACTAATGGGACCAATTTTCCTTGCAGCAATGTTTCTTGCATTTTCAACATCAAAGGAATGGCAACTCGCCTGGTTCTTCCTCAATGGAATAATTGTTGCAGTATATTTACTTTTAACTAATTACTACAACAAAAGGAGATCCTTTCTTTCAGTGATTATTTCTCTCCCCCTTGTTCTTTTCTTATTCTCAGTTATATTTGGTTTCTTTGACCTAGTTGATGACAGCTACATTCTTCTCTTTCTTTACTCAATGGTTTTGTCACCAATTTTCATCACCCTGGAGGGATTCTTCCAACCAAGAAAAATTTGATTACGATGGGTAAATACAGCAGGTGCTTAATGCACAGAACATAAGCACCTGCTAATACCCCCAGATATATTGTAATATCAACATTTCAATAGTATAATCTTTCGTAAATAGTGTGCGATGAAGCATGTTTCGAGAATGGTCGCTCAAACAAGCATGTGGAGCAAATAGCGAAACCGAACTATCACTTTGGTGAGAAAAGGTTTCATTCCACTCATCATACGCACATTAACAACTAGCGTATTATATCCAGAAATATTTCCCATAAGGAGGGAAAATGAAAAAGCTATTAGCTTTAGTAATGATCTTGTTCTTCGTTGGCGTACTTTTCGCCTCCTTTCCAGCAAATGCTGTAATAGAGGTGAAAGCACTGGCACAGGAAACCTGTCCTGCTACTGGTGATTGGGTAAAGGTCGAACCACTCTCTGGACTCTCATATGAGTACACAGCTCCAGAAGGGAAACTGATTGCAGAATCTTGCTATAAAGTTGGTGATCATGATCCAGTGTTTCAAACTTATGATCCTGCACTCTCTCCTGTGACAGTAACCTCAACGTTATTCAATTCTCCAGGTGGTGCAATATGCACGGCTCCAGGAGTGCCCCATGAAGGCTGCGCTTACCAGGAACTAAGTCACGCATCATTCAGGCTGATCGACGATCCAGGGACTGAGACTCCAACGGAGACTGAAACTCCAACAGAGACCGAGACTCCAACAGAAACTGAGACTCCAACAGAGACCGAGACTCCAACGGAGACTGAAACAGTAACAACAACCCCTGATCCTTCGACAACTCCAAAACCGCCAACTGAGACTCCAATTGTGGAAGTCGAAGTTAACACAGGCGCAAGCTTACTTCTTCCTGTGCTTGCCTTGCTTGGTTTTCTTGGACTTGGAGGTATCCAACTCATAGGAAGGAGAAAAAAATAAGGAACATACTCTCTATTTTCTTAGTAGTTGTTCTAATTGGAGTATACTTCTTCTTTCGAGAGGATAGACCTCCAATGTACCCTCCAGAGACACCAGAAGTTAGTGCTACTCCCTTTCAACCGGTGACCAATACTCCTGAGAAAACGGAGACCCTCGCACCAACAGCAATACCAACTCCAACAGATGTACCAATACCCTTTGAAGTAGCTCTCTCTTCTGCTAACCCCATGAAGGTTGAGATTAGAGACTCTTCAGTCTTGGAGAGATTCTCCAAACAAGGGATACTTTTGAAAGAGCTGGCCGTAATTGACTGTAAAGGTTGTACGTTCCAAGAGATAGATAAAACACTTGGAAGTGCTACTGTACCTGAATGGGTTGCCGTCAGGGATTATGTAGGAGATACTACTATCCTCTACGTACATTCAAGCTGGCATATCCAACATGGGCCATACCTCGGAGAAATTTTCCGTAGGATAGCAAAAGAAGAAGATCTTAAAGGAAAGGAGATATGCTTCAATGAGATTTGCTTCTTAATAGCTGAAACTCATACTCTGGAGAGTAAAGAAGTTGAGGGGCAAATACCCGTTTCTTCGTTTTTCGAATCTAAACAAAACCAAGTGATTTTTGTCACTTGTGATTCGTACACGATACCGGGAGTACCAACGCCCAAAATGTTACTTCAGTTAATACCAAAACGCTAGTTTTAATGTGGAAAACGGAGAGGTCTTTCGACCAAAAAGCAAGACCTCTCTCGTTCCACAAATATGGTACAATGATATGTACCATGACACAGACATCAAAACTCTTTACGTTCATCCTTCTGTTTGTATGTTCCTTCTTAATTGCATCATATTTTCTCTTTACTAAATATCTAGACTCAGATATTAAACAAGAAAGAGAAGAAATTATTCAATTAAAAAATTCCGAAAAATTACTCACTGAAATGACCCTAGAAGAAAAAGTGGGACAAATGTTCATCATGGGATTCTGGGGTACAGAGCCAGATTACTACATAACCAAAATGATACAGGAGCGAAACATTGGAGGAGTAATACTGTTTAAATACAATATTCAAGACAGTGTACAATTGACAAAACTCTCTTCAGATTTACAAACATTAAGTAAGAAAATCCCATTGCTAATATCCATAGACCAAGAGGGTGGAGTAGTTTCAAGATTAGATACAAGCATAGTATCTGAGATTACTGCACAAAGTGAAATTACAAAAGAAAGAGATGCTTACAATATCTCCAAAAAGAGAGCAAAGGAATTAAAAGCCTTGGGAATTACAATGAATTTCTCTCCAGTTTTAGACAATATACAAAAAGAAGATTCCTTCCTCTACGACAGAGTATTTAGAAATGACATATATTTACTTGGTAACGCCATAATCTCCGGATATTTAGATGGTGGAATAGTTGCTGTACCAAAACACTTCCCAGGACACCCAGATGACACTACAGACTCCCACAAAGGACTCCCAGAAGTAAATATCTCTGAAGCAGAATTTGACCAATATGCTTCCCAATTTAAAGAAGTAATACTGAATGAAGACACACAAGCTATGATGGTAGGACATATACTTTTCAAGCAGATAGATAGTGCAAATCCTTCATCCCTTTCTTCAAAGATAATTTCAGAAATCCTAAGAGAGAAATACGGTTTTGAGGGTGTAGTAATGACAGACGACATGCAAATGGGTGCTCTAACAGAAAGTCTTAGTATCTCCGAAGCTGCAGTAAAAGCAGTAACAGCGGGCAACGACATCCTAATATATTCGGGAGAACCAGAAGAACAAGCACAGGCATACAATGCAATAATATCCGCAGTAAAAAGTGGTACCCTTTCAGAGGAAAGAATTAATGAAAGTGTATTGAGAATCCTTACATTGAAATCTCAGATATTTAATTTGTAATTAAATCTATCTATGCAGAAGAAATTAGCGGTCCTTTCTTTCTTCATTCTCATATTCCTTCTCCTACTAACAGGTGCTTGGGCACTATTCATAAAGAAAGATGACTCCAGTACACAAAACGATTCAAAGACTATTGCTGCAGAAAATCTTACTCTCACATATAGATATGTAGGGGTAAATAAATGGGAATACAATGTAAAAGGAGAACTCCCAAATCCATGTCAAAAAGCAAGTATAGATGCATTGGTTGCAGAGAGTTACCCTGAGCAAGTAACCATCATGGTAAATATTAAGGAAGAGAAAAGTTCTGACACTGTTTGTATACAAGTCATTCAGGAATTAGATATGAGCGGAGAGTTTAGTGCTTCTAGCAAAGCAATTGTTAAGCTTCAAGTAAACAGACAGTAATATCTAAAAGCTAGTATAATATACTATGCTAACAAAATCAGATTACATCACATACCTAGATTCACCATTACACCTTTGGGGATTAAAGAATAATCAGTATGAAAGAAAACTTTCAGACTTTGACAAACACCTCATAAAACAGGGATACGAAGTAGAAACCTTAGCTAGAGAGTATGTAAAGAAATACATATCCAAAGAGTGTGAATTTCAAAAGATATACCAAACAGACGATCTTTTCGCACGAGCAGATATTGTTGTAGGAGAAGATATTTACGAAGTAAAAAGTGAGACTAAGATATCCAACGAAGATAAAAGCGATATAGTATTCCAATATTACTTAGCAAAAACACTTGGTAAGGTAGACCATATTTACCTTCTTCACTTAAACAAAGACTACATCCTTGGGAAGAAATTACATCTTCAAGAACTTTTTGTTGTAGAAGACATGACCTCTTTTGCAAAAGACAAATGGAATTACACAGAAGCAACTGTTGCAGAAGCACTCTTAGTAGCAAACAGAGAAACTCCACAAGGATTGAGCTCCTGTTACAATCCACACACATGCCCATCTAAATCCCTTTGTTTTCCAGACGCTCTTCCAGAATATTCCATCTACGATATATCTCGAATTAGTAAAAAGAACCTTGATGCACTTAGAGAAATGGGTATTGTAGATATGCGGAATATCCCAACTGAATTTAATATCGCTCAGAAGCAGAAACTACAGATAGAAGCTACAAAGAAAGATACCATCCTCATAGATGCTCAAAAGATTCAAAAGGAATTAGAGACATTAGAGTACCCAATATACTTCTTAGACTACGAGACATACTCCTGGGCTGTGCCACAATTTGAGGGACACAAACCATACGAGAATGTAGTCTTTCAATTCTCCCTACATGTACTAAAAAAGAATAACGGAAATCTTGCACATTACGAATACATCTCAATTACCAAGAAAGATCCAATACCAGATATTTTGGCAACACTTAAAGATGTAATAGGGGACAGTGGAAATATTCTTGTTTGGAACAAAACATTTGAAAAGGGTTGTAACAGTGGAATGGCGAGGATATATCCAGAACATGAGCAATTCCTTTTGAATATGAATAGAAGAATATATGACTTGGGGGATATATTTAAATACCAAATGTATGTTGATCCTAAATTCAAAGGAAGCTGGAGTATTAAGAATGTATTACCAATATTAGCACCTGATCTAAGCTACCATGACATGGAGATTGGTAAGGGAGATGAAGCAATGGTTACTTGGTATCGTCTTGCATATGATAGACAGTCTCAACAGGATACTCAGGTTACAAAAAAGAACCTTCTAAAATACTGTGAACTAGATACATATGCTATGTACAGGATATACGATTATCTTGTATCTAAAGTGTTTTAGAGATATAATCGCCTTCGATTCAAAATACTAATCACAGGAGAGTAAAATGTCGTTTTGGAAGTTTAATACGAAGAAAGAAGCAATCGAGTGGGCCTTGGAAGTTCTAACATTAGAAATTCCGTTCTGCAAAGAAATAATGGAAGACCAAGTTAATAAAGCAATCGAGATTCTTTTGATATATCTTCCAGACCCACAGATAGGGATAGTATACAAGGGTGTGATTTATCTTAAAGATAAATATCAAAAACTTTGTTGCTCTCCTGAAGAAGCTGTAGCTTTAATCCCAAATCAGTAATTTGTTTCAAATACAGGAAGGTTCATCCTTCAAAATAACCTTCCTGTATCTATTCCATTTTCCTATTCTTCTATGTACAATTAAATATAGTAATTTTTTATATATCTATTCAGTATGAAGAAAGACCTCATAATTAAGTTAGCCGTTACAGCATCCGTAGTTGCAATGTTTGTTGTAAACTCACTTGCAAACATATTACCTATTAACGGTATTACTACTGGAGCACTCTCAGATGCAATTCCCATATACTTTGTTCCTGCTGGATATGTATTCTCAATTTGGGGATTAATATATGCTGGATTAGTTGTATATATGATTTCTATGTTTGCCAATTTCACAAAAGAAGACAAAGCCATATACCCATGGGTGATAGCAAGTAGTCTTGCAAATGCAGCTTGGATATTCCTTTGGCACTACAGATTAATATATGTATCTGTCATTGCTATGGTCATTATTCTTGCAAGTCTCATAGCTATTTCAATAATCCTTGGCAAAGCAAAAAAAGTATCTTTCCTTAAGACCCTTCCTTTCAATATTTATCTAGGTTGGATATCAGTAGCATCAA
>Ga0209417_1006397_pt1 | contig 12099 bp, 12 predicted proteins | sample RifGroF2_FD_184002 | JGI IMG/M metagenome (GOLD analysis project Ga0209417, IMG submission 184002) | Groundwater microbial communities from Rifle, Colorado, USA - Groundwater F2 (SPAdes) (version 2) | ecosystem: Environmental > Aquatic > Deep subsurface > Groundwater | place: Rifle, Colorado... | reverse complement strand
TTATTAAATGTGAATCATCAATATTCACATTTAATAATAACAATCATTCAATCGCTAATGTATCGATTTCGAAATATCATATATAATATTTTCGATAGATACTTAGCTTTAATGCTTGCTGACCATGATAAGCGATCCTTTTATAATGTTGGATATTCGTTTACATACATAATTGATGTGTTCCTTGTATACAGCAATTTGGATATACTCAAACGACATCAGTTCCAATCAATTTTAATAATATTATTATCTCCTTTGCTCAACGCTCCATTTACATCTGGTCATGTCTCTCGATTTAACGGTATGTTAAACTCGAAAATAGCGGGTAAAAAAATCAGAGAATTAGAACGTAATGATTTAACCGAATATGTGAATGAAATATTTACCGTGGATCTCGTAGGCATCATCATATTTGTATTCAATCAACTAGTTTCATTTTCAAAAAACAGAACAGATGATTTGGACTTGCGTTATGTTTCCGTGCAAAATGCATTCATAAATGTATTGGGGGGATTGAAGCATAATCATTTAGATATAATCCAAGATATCATTGATTTGTGTATTGAAAAATACTATGGCGGAAGACCCGAAGAGAAAACATTTAATAGAATAAATCGAATCGTTATATCGGGATATTACGATTATAATTTAGGTCCTGATAGTGTATTGAGGGTTGAATTCGGAAATCATGACATAAAATTAAATCCAAAAACGATCGTTAAAATATTAGGAACAAATGGATCTGGTAAAAGCACACTTATGAATCAAATTTATGCGAAAACACAGAATAATTCTGATATAAAGTTTTACAACGATGGACTTGAAATTATGAATATTGGAAACCAAATAATATGTTTAGGACAATATAATCGGGATTTGTTCAATCATCACACAACTATAATAGACATAATACGTATATCCGAAAGTTCAATTGAAGAATATTATGTGTTAGCCCGTGAATTAGGTATTTCAGATATACAACTTGATCGGATAGTTTTATATTTGAGTGGTGGTCAAATTCAAAAGGTTATACTCGCTCTCATGATATTAATCGGTCGAAAATTCAAGGAATTTATTTTAATGTTCGATGAACCAACAACTTATTTGGATAGCAAAGCAGTTGAATTCATAAAATTGACAATGAAAGAACTTGACAACCCAATTATATTAATTACACACGACGTAACGTTCGAATATTCAGAATCTATATCAGTTAGCAATCACATAGTGGATCTTTAATTTAAATATTCGAAGCTTTTCAAAACTATATTCGTGATATTATTTCACATATTCAATAAGTCCATGAGACATTAAACAAAAATATGTCGTGATAAATTATTATTTTTGCATTTCAACTACTTCTACTTGATAATTTTTATCCGAAGTGCTTAATATATGTATTATTTCACGTTGGACTATAGGATGATTGTTTAGTGTTGTCATCACATTTGCGGTATTTATATATCCATGCTCAGAATTTGGTTCTTCAACAAATACTAATCGTGAACCACGTAATAGTTGAATATAAGATTGTTCTCTCATTTTGAATTCAAAAACAAAAATAATTTACCATGACTTATTTTTAATATTGAATTTCACATTTTCCTGTATAAAATGATTCCTCATATACATTCAAACCAAGGAATGTATATCTAGGTTCATTTTCAAATACATGTCCGGATATATCTCGAAGTTGATCCCTGAGTTTTTCTGATAAAGATTTCGAATTGCTCATCTTGGCGGCAGAGTTTGATGACATAAATATTAGTTTATCAATTGGAGATTTGAAATCAAAAATTCCCACATCATGACACACTATGCATGTTATCATATTATAATGTCTGGATCTTGTAAGGATGTCCATAATGATATTTTTGAAACATTTCTGCTCTTTATATGTTTGATTTTCATATGTGATGGATCTTGAATTCAAACAATTATATAAAATATTCGAATCATCAATTATCAATAATGATTTTGGAAGTTCAACTTCGGTAGATTCATTTAACTGTTTTATTTCAGACCACACGTTAATTAAACTTTCAAGAGTTAATTCACGCCGATAATCTTCTGGAATAGGATTTGTAATGCGAAAGCTTCGTTCATTGTTAAGATAATATACGTGATCACATTGTGGTGCAAATTCCCTCAACACTGTTTTACATAGTGTTGTCCTACCTGAGCTACCATTACCAAGAATTATATGTGGGACGTCACCAAATTTGAAAATCTCATTTATTTCCTTATGTTCGACTGACTCGATCATTTTTTTCGAAGTAAAATTAAGTTTTTTAATTATCACACTTTCCCATAAATTCCGATTTGATTGATATATTCTTTCTATGAACTACGTCATATGTTTATCGAAATTTTGTTCATAAATATAATAACCTGTTCACCAACCTTCGACATTCATTAAATCAGTGAACATTAAGTTCATTGTTTACAATCATAGTTATGAAACTTTTACTGAATCAAAATGAAAACTTTGATATTCATATTATGTATTATTTTATTAATAATGTTAGTGTTTTTCTTTATTAATCGAGGCATGATGAAAAGATGCGGCGGAAATTACGATTTAAATGAACTAATGGAATTCTATCACAAAAGACTTAATCTGGACAGAAAATATATTTCTACATACATTAATAATTTCTCAGACGATGATGATACGTCACAGTTCGATGATATATGTATATTGGGTTCTATAAAAAATATAGACGAAAAGATTGATATTATGCCCAAATCGGTTACCGGATCAGTATTCAATTCAGTGCGAAATTTCATACCCAAAGAGAATTATGAATTAGTTCCTTGGTTTATGTTCGACGAAGACTTGAAATATGAATTCAAAGAATACATATGTTATAAAGTTAAAACAATAGAACTTCTTGATATGTATAAAAAAATACCTGACGATTACGTTTTGACGCATAAATTTGTCTGTGACAAATATGAGATAAAATTTGGATACAAGAAATATGTATTAACAACGGAAGAAACTAGTAGAATAATTTCTAATTTGTTCGATTATTTAAATCCATCAAACACAGAAGAAAAATATATAGAAAAATACGAAGCATTGACAAACATTTTGAAAAATGATGATATTTATATCGATAAATTTATCAAGAATCAACTGGTGACATATTTGGATGAGAACAAAAAAATATATGAACCGTTTGAGATAGTAATCAAGTATATTGTTGAAAACGATATATTGGAAGATCTTTATTGGGAAATTAACAATTCAGGTGAACGTTTAAAAAAAGGAAAACAGCTAATCGATAAAATGTTGAAAGTTACCGACGAATTCAAAATCCCACTAGACTATCGATACGCATTTGAATTAAAGAACGATGTAATAATTCCTTATTTCTTCACGATACCACATATTATTGGGACAAATATTATGAATGATATTATCAATAATGGATGTCTGAAATGGGATTCATATTTTCTCGAGTCTGAGTTCGGAAACATTGTTAATGATTTGATTGATTTGTTCATTAAAATGGATACTTTTTTGAATATCAAGTCGGGTGATGTCTCAGATGAAGTGGTAAATTATTTTCAAAAATATTATAACAAATTTGATCTGAAAGAAATAGCTTACAATTTAGTTCATATGATTAAAATTAAAACAATCAAATTCAACACATTAATATCAGAATATAAGTTTAATGATAATATTAATTATAGATTATTGCGCGCTTATATACATAAAAATTCGGATTACTATGTAAATAAGACGAGCGATCTCCATATTCCTATAAGTATCAATAAAGATTTTGCGGCGTTTATGAATGATAATTACGAAAATTATAAAGATATAGAAAATATATGGATACAAAAAGACGGTAAACATGAATACAAAATCGACAGTGAAACATCAATAATAGAGCAGGCAAAGTATGATGAAAATATTATTCGAACTTTATATGAGTGGTATGATTCATTGAAACTCAACACCAAAAAACATAACATAACTGACGAGCTATGTTATATATACGAAGATATTAAAAATACCAAGTAGTTATACATTCAGTGATAATCAATTTATCATTACGACCATGTTAATTTTATTGTTTCAAAATGAAAGTTATAATATTCATATTATGTATTATTTTATTGATATTGTTAGTGTTTTTCGTTATTAATCGAGGCATAATGAAGGGTGGTAATCCTAGAATCTTTAACGAGCTAATGGATTTTTACGAAAATAATTTCGGAATAGACATAGATAAAATCAATACATACATACATGAGATTGACGTCAAAGAACTTCAGGAATACAGCAATTTATTTATACTCGGTCAATTAGAAATATTTGATAAAAATTATGCCCCCAAGCGAATTCATATTAAAAATACATCTGAACTTGCGAATGTGTCTGAATTGATAAATAATCCATTGAATAATGTAAAATTAGTGCCCTGGTTTATGTTCGACGAGAATGGAAACTATGAGCACAAAAAAAGCATTATTTACAATCAAACCACATACGAACCTATTAGTATACATGATGAAAAAATGAGCGATTATGTAGTAAGTCATATATTTAGGTATGATGATTGTGAGGTAGAATTCAAATACAGCACACTTCATTCATTAACGGATGATGAAGCATTTGGTGTGATCGATGGGTTTAATATGTATTTGACAAGGATGACATATTACGACGGCAAATACGACATTACTGTTATAATTGAATCTTATGTAAAACTGTATGAGGAATTAAGACGTTCGATAGATATCAAAGGATTATCACAAGATGATGCCTTTAAAAATAAGCTAATCGAAAATTTGAAATATATTTACGGTGACTCAGTGAGGAACATAATACACAAACTAATTATGAGAGACACGTTGAAAGAATTGAATCTTTATGAAGTCCCAGAAATCAAAAGAAATTTAATACTAGGGATTGAATGTGCTGAAAATATGAAAAAAATACTAGAAAAAACGAATGATTATGTTAGTAAACCTTTGTTCGATGATTATGGCGATGAATTTAAGTCGATGGTGATCGAATCATTTAAAATAATATATGATCCATACCGTGAATTGTTCATTGATGAAAACGATGACCATTTATATCCGAATATATACTTACTTCCATTTATATACAATACAGAAATTTTTGAAGACGTCTCTCAACATGGTTATATACACAAAAATAAATATTTCATAGAAACATATGTCAAACTCAAGAACGTTCACAACATTTGTCAATTATTTAATGCTAATGACTTGAACGGAATATTGGAAATCGATATCGTAACAGATAATGATGTAAAGTTTATTAAAATCTACAAAGATACTCTCGGTTTAGAACGTGTGCATGATATATTCATCAGAATAATGTTCAAGAAAGGTGAACCTTCAGCAATTCAGGCTTTTCATGATGACTTTGGTGAGCGGTTATTAAAGGCGTATGTATCTGCGAATTTAGAATACTTTCAATCCGTGACATCGATGAATGTTCCCAGACCAATAAGCAGGATGAACGATTTTACAAAATTTATGGCCGAAAATTACGAAGAATATAAAAACATTCCAGAAATATGGATAAAAGAAGGAGATAATACGATATATGATGTTAATAGCGAAACTCACAAATTCGAGGCTACGATTAAAGGTTTTATTCCATTGCGCTATATACATAAATTTTATGGTGCGTTGAAAATTCCATATGAACGCTATTTTGAGAAATATGTTAAAGTTATGTATAAAGGTATCCTGAACACAGTAATTTGAAACATAACGAATATATTGCGTGACATTCTGTATAAAAATATACAAATGTTTGAATTTTGAATTCAAACTAATTATGTTTCACGAAATCAAAAGTCATACCAGGAGCTGAAAATGTATTTTTGACTTCAAGAACTTTGCATTCATAACCTTTGACAATATAGACTTTATCATTCAGAGCATCAATGATGATTCTTGAATTGTTTACGTTCATCTCGAAAGCTGTTTGTGAAATATCAAACCTCACGGTCGGAATAGAATCTCTGAGACCCATTTCTGCTATTTTTTGGTCCAATTGTCTTTGAAGTTCTTCCCTTGTAGGTTTATTAATTTTTGGTGTATCAGTAATGATTTCTTCGGTCTTAATTTTAGAATTCTTCACATTCTTCATTTCCTTTTTGTTTTCTAATTTCAAATTCCTTTCTTGAATTTTCTTCCTTCTTTCTTCCTTGGTTTCTGGGACAAAATTGGCACCATGTTTGAATTTAACAAGTAATTTCGAAATATTGGCATTGTATTCTTTAACATTGCTGATTACATTTAATTTTTCGATAAGCGAGTCGATCTTAATAGCTTCATGTTTTCCTTCAGTAACTTCATTCATAGAAATGTTGGGATTTTCAAGACAAAGAATTACTCTACGTTCATTGTTATAATAACCAACCACTGAAAATATTATCGATACGGTATCAGTCAAGAAAATTTGTATACGAACTAATTCTTCATCAATAATAACATAGACTTTTGGCTTATATCTTAAATTGTGTTTATCAATTTCACTTTCATCTAACAGCTTCAAAAACACTGTCTTCATTTTCAGTTGTCTTATATCTCAAAAGATCAAGCTTGGGGCTGACATAAAAGAACACTCTGGGTGATTCCATCTAAAATTAATATACAAAATAAAAATAACTTATCATTAAGCAATCCTACAATCACAAGTGGTCTCATCAACTATCTCATGATCTATTAGTCGAATATTTTTCGAATTGGTTTCAAATGTAACGATTGATTCTTCAGACATCGCACCACTTCCTGTTGCGAATGGCTGCCATTCACGAAGTATTGGATTATATGGAAATAATTCGATGTGTGCAGTCATAAATACATTATATTTCTTTATCTTATACGACATTTTATCGTTTAATATTTCTGAACCAGATACACCACAACGAACGATATTCAAAAGCTCTTTCTTCAAATCATTCATATTCACATATATTGTTTGTTTCGTTCCATCAAATATTTCGGACACATACAACCTTAAATTCATAATTGAAGGTGGTGTCTCAACAGGCGTAATTTCAACGATATTCGAAAGACCAGACGAGGAATCATACATCCCGAGATAATTTAAATATTCGTCATCCAAATATACCATGGCCACTACAGCGTTATAATCCATACATCCAACACTTTCGGCTATAAACGAAGTTTTGGATTCTGGATGATATATTTTATAAAGTCCATCTTTAAACGTAGAAGTTATTTTTGGAAATCTTTTCATCGTAGATCTTATGATGTTACATTTCAAAGTCGTGTTCATAATTTGAAATCGAAAACAAAAATAAATTAACGCAAATCAACTATTACATATAAGCAACATATCCAACTCCACAAACAATTCGCACACCTTGATTTACGCATATAGCATTCCATCTAATATCTCCAGGTATTTTTTCTTCAGTTGTTCTTCCGTATATGTAACCAAATGAACTCAGGATGATGAAGTTATTACCATCATGTGCACTATCGACCATGTAATCGTCATCATGTAATTCATGATAACGACTACTTTTTTTCCGCATATACCTATTTAATTTAATATTTTTCCCATGTCTATCGCACAAATATATGTCGCCTAACCTGTAATTGCAAGTCACTGAAATGTAATTCGAAATTTTATTGTTCACGTTTTGAATTTCTTTCTCGTGGATCGAATCATATCGACAAACAACGATCACGGTTTTATTTCCAATTCCAAATGCTGCCACTGATTTATGCGTATATCCAATAAACCCGACACACATGCAATTAAGAATCATATTCTCAACGGCGATGACGTTATTCCAAAATTTCAAATCTTCGGATATTCCCAAATATCCATGACCACACACATAACATTTATCAAAATTATATTTCACATCATTCAATGATTTATCATGAATTGGAATCACAAACCATTTCACCAAATCAAATGTATAAGCAATGTCACCTTTACTACCACAAATCACATATGTAAAATTATTTCCTGATTCACACATTGTGATCGAATTCCAATTTCTGTCACCCTTACCAACAATTTGAAGTTCCCAATTTATAAGATCATCCGATATTGCAATATAACCATTCGAACCACACATTATATATTTCGATTCTCCACGTATGATTTTATTCCACGAAATTCCTAATCCTCCATCCGCTTGAACTATGTTCCATGTATTTTGTTGAGTCATTTTCTTAAAAATAATTATAACTTAGAACCACTCAACATATGTCCGTTATACTCGAACACCATCCTCGATAACTTTTTGTTCATAATATTCATCCACATAATCACAAATCTTGATGCTTACATACGTGAGAATTACGACGACGGAAATAATGATGATTGCATTTTTAGTTTTAATTGCCTGGCTAATCCAGTTAATTTGCTCATTCACAGAATATTTAGTGTCAATGGTTACATTTTGACATCCATGAATACACGCCGATATTTCTGAGCTATACATACTATTACACCCACATTGTGCCTGATATTCCGAATATAAAGAATAACCAATATACAACATCTGAATAACTCCATAAAGAATATATATAACAGCAACCGAAAGTAATGATATTATATAGAACAATCCACAAAAGTCACATGTAGCCTGTTTAATCGCCAATTCTTTGTCATGATCCTCTAATTCGTAATCATAGAACAAATAATTAATGCCACATGTTAAACATGTTCCACATTTATGATTTAATTCTATACAATCTTCGCGTTGCATTTTCTTAGCAGCATGTTTGACATTCATTTTAGTTTCAAAAATAAAAATCATCACATTTAACGAACGAAGTTCGGATGTCTAAATATGTCTGGCACGTATACTCCACGATACATGAAGTCGCCTTTTATTTTTGAGAATGTCCTCACGGGATTAATCCATTTTATATATCCCAATCGTTTCGAATCAAAGAATTCATAAGTCATCAGCACTTCTTCCATTATTTCTGGAAGTATAACTGCATATGTCATACAATCATCCCTGAAAATTGAATTGAAATCATACACCGAACCAACTTCACGACATAATTCTTTACAAAGAGCCCTCTGAAACTTTTTACATTTTAGGCCTAATATTTCACATATCTTTCGACATTCACTTAATCTTTTACGATTCAAATCATCCATATCCCAAACTTGTTCGTGACATGCAAATATGTTCGAAACATTAAAATTACTATTAACTGCGAATTTGAAAATCTGAACTGAAATTCCTCCATATGACGAACTCATGAATTCAATGATGTCGTGTAAAGGAATTTGGATGTTCGATAACTTTAAAATCCAACAATTAACAATTTTTGAACGAGATATCATCCTGCGTCGTCTCTTGAATATTATCCCGAAGATTTCATATTTTTCCATATCCGAATTGTTTGTATCTTCGAGAATATAATTCAAGAAATTCACATCACACATTCTCCATTCAGAATCTTCAAGTAATGTTTTGTGGATGTATTGCGTTGTAAGAGGCCCGTATTTAGAAATATATTCGCTTAATTTGTAAGTCATTTCTGTAAAAATAATTATAACTTCTTAGATTATCAAACTAGTCGCTTCCTGCATATTCTTAAAATTAATCACTCCGGCATGAACAACTGATGAATCAAAGTAATGAAAATGTTTGTTGTTATGATTTATAATATATTTCACCATCGGACAATCTAGAATGGTATTGTTTATGTATATTGATTGATTCACCTCGAACTTATCGAAATTTATATAAGCTAAATTGTGGCAGCTCCTGATTACCAATCCGCATTTCAATTTAAAAGGCGGATCTATAATGTATAAATTAGATATACCGGATAATATTATGTTTACATATATATTTTTACGTGTTACTCCTACTTCTTTGTTTACTTGACCGCAACCATAATCTCTATGTCTCGATATACATATTCGAGCAATAATCCAAAATCTCCAATAATTATTTATGAAAAATTCATCCGGGATTTCATACAGGCATATTCCTGGCATGACATGAATCACAAGTTTCCAATTAATGATTATTTCTACTTTAAATATTTCGGAGGCGGAGGCTTCGCCGACGTCCACGAAGTGTCCGAAGTTAAAGGTGCGAGATGTTATGCTGTGAAATCTGAAATACATGTTCTCAACTTCCATTTTGAATTCAAAAATAATAATAGCGCATCGTTGTCATGCTCAATGAGTCTTTCGATATTGCGCGAAATCATCTATGCCATGCATTCTTAAACATTTGTCAAGCATTACCTTATACGATGTGATGAATGATTTTGGATTTTCATTAGTGTCAACAAGTTCAGGATGGTCAAATTTATCGTAATTAATCATATACGCGAATATCGTAGAATCATAATCTGAATAGTCTAACGTGAATTTATGACCTCGAACATACATGTCAAATACACGAACATAATTAGGAACACCATTATTAACTTCATTAGCATATAGCAGTAAATCTAACTCCGATATTTGATGTGAATTAATTCCTTCTGAGTTTCCAGACCCATATACTTCGCGAGGCATTCTTTTAGGTTCATGTTTGATTTTCGCATCTTTAACATTCATGACTCCGCCAAATAGTATTCTTTCGGGTGTGTTTTCTTCTTCGTCATATTCTTCACTATCATAACTAACGTGTTCCAAATTATCCCTGACATCGGGTTTTTCACGCTTCATTTTTTCGGTGGGAGGTAATTCTTCCTTTTCATCCGGCTGAGCATATTTTAATTCGAAATCTTCCTCACCATCTTTCGATTTCTTGAAAGCTATTTCAACTGAAGCAATACTTGCGGAATGCATTTTATAAAAATAAAAACTTATGATTAAATTATAAGCGACTTCATTTTACGATTAGCGGGTGTATTAAATAAATGAATTAATGAGTTGAATTTCATTCCCTTATGTGTGACGTTACAATATATTAATTGATTCGACACATCTGATAATAATAACAAAGCACCTCTTTCTGTGTAGTATTTATCATCACCAATTAATATAACTTTCAACTTCGGACACTCACTTATAAATGGTGTGTTCGTATATATCATGAACGAAGAAAGGTGACAACCTAAATATAAGAACTTTAACTTCAAAAAATTATGTATTCGGCACATTGTGGGATAACCGGACACAGGTAAAAATGATAAATCTAAATATACAGAATCAATATCAAGATTCATCATATGATCAACGACTTTAATGTTTTATTAATAAATTTACATTCCAACAACGGATTCGTAACATGCACTATATATTCTGAACCGATATAACTTATTTCTTCAGTGTTTCCTCTAACATTTTTCACATCAATATTTGTATATCGATTATCTAGCACGTAATATTCGGCAATAACTCGTGGTAAACAATCATCACATTTTAGAATAACATTCTGAATTTTGAGTGATGATACAATCCAAAGTGTTAAATGTGTAGCAATGCTTCGAACATTCATTTCCAAATATGTTAAATTCCGACATTTAAATACGAATTCATACAGAGATATCAAGTTGCAATCGGATTTTATAATCAACTTTCTCATAGATGAAGATTCCTGAAACATATACGGGGAATTAAGTGGGGCATTGAAGTTCGACATATCCACAAAGTTTGAATTCTCATCACCGAAATATTTCAAACTCAAACACACTGCCATCATGTAATTGCTGTTACAATAACTGATTTCATGTCGAAATATTTTTGTGTTAACGATTATCCTCACTAATTGCACGCAATGTCCGAACATGCATGCATCATTGACGCATGATTTTAAATTAAAACTTGAAACATTGATCACCACAGCATCAACACATTCATAAAAGCATTCATTGAAATACGCAACATTAGACGTATCGAATAGCGGATCTTCAAAATATTTAAATCTACATCCTTTGAATGTGCGTGTCATGCTAATGATGTTTGATGAACATATCAAATGTAAGTTTGAAAAGTCCATTGAATAACAATTTTCAAAACATCTCGACATGTCATTGCATTTTGAGAAATCAAACATCGCGAAATTTACATATTTTAATCTGTAACAATTTCGAAACAAACTTCTAGCGCTCATGAGTGTAATG
>Ga0209417_1006391_pt1 | contig 12111 bp, 11 predicted proteins | sample RifGroF2_FD_184002 | JGI IMG/M metagenome (GOLD analysis project Ga0209417, IMG submission 184002) | Groundwater microbial communities from Rifle, Colorado, USA - Groundwater F2 (SPAdes) (version 2) | ecosystem: Environmental > Aquatic > Deep subsurface > Groundwater | place: Rifle, Colorado... | reverse complement strand
CCCCAACGCTTCATCATCGAAGGGCCTGACGCTAATCCTTCTAAACAATCCCCATGAAAAGGACAAACACCTCCGAATGGATCATGCTCTTTGTCGTGCGGAATGAAAATATGCCCCATTTCCGGATGCATTAACCCGTGCATTAAATTGCCATCAATCATGCCGCCGCCGCCAATACCGGTACCAACCGTTACGTAAATAAATGTATCGATGTTTTTAGCTGCGCCGAAGCGATATTCGCCTAATGCCGCCGCATTCACATCCGTATCAAACCCCATCGGGACAGAAAATGCCTCTTTTACCGCGCCCAAAATATTGTACTGACTCCACGCTAATTTCGGTGTCGTCGTAATATAGCCAAAATAAGAGGATTCAGGATCAGGATCAACAGGGCCAAATGAGCCAATACCCATCGCGGAAAGTGGTGTTTTCTTATTCATTTCATCAAAAAATCGAATGACTTCAGGTATCGTGACATTCGGCGTGGCCGTAGGAATATTGATTTGCTCAAGAATTTTCCCGCTGGAATCGGCCGTTGCACAAATGAATTTCGTTCCGCCTGCCTCAATACCGCCAAAGTAAGTCATTCGCATGGTGTTGATCTCCTACTATCGTGTAATTTTATACATTTCTGCAACCAATCCTTTGTCCTGTTTTTTTCAACGTTGACTCAGAAACTACCCACTTTGCAACGATGAACTGTATCCCAACACTAAAACGGAAAGAATCAATAATAACAATCCTACCCAAATGGCATATTTTGCTTTCGTTCCACATTGATGCCATTCTCGATGACGCCACCCCCAAAAATTAGAAGTCAAAATAATTAACACCATGAATAACGGCCATCCAACAACAGGGCCAACTCTGCCAATAAGCTGAGACGCTTTACTATAAAAAATTAACGAACCATACCAAAATAACCCCATAATGAATGCGTATAAATAATAATTTCTTGTATCTGCCCTATGATACAACACAAAAGAATTATTTTTGCGATGTAGCGATAGCATATAAAGCGCATACGGAATAAAAGTAAAAATCAAAAATCCTGGCCACATAATGGTCGCTGCACCTAAATAACTCGCGCCCATGCCGAGAGCAATCGTCTGCATGTTGGCTGTCAATGAAAAAGCGAAATTTTGCCCGGCTGAAAATAACCCAGCAATCACGGCCAACAAAACTCCAAGCAAGTAAAATCGTTTCATGCGAGGCGCTTGATAATCGGCTAATTTTTTGCGATTTTGATCACGCAATTGTCCTGCATAAGTCGACACAATCAGCCCCAAAATGGCCAATAAAGTCCCTAAAATCGTCAATAAACCAAAATGCGTATTAATTTCCTGTGGATGCTGAATGATAAGCGGTAATAAAAATCCAAGCCCTGTCCCTAATCCCAAACAAATAACAAAAGCAAGCCCGATCCCAATCATATTAATAGCAAACGCAAAACCGACTTGCCCAACCCCAAATAAAAAACCACCAACCATCATAATCAATAAAGTGGATAAAGGAGTTGCTGCATAAATTTTAAAAATCTGTGGCGCTAAGAAAAAGGCGGCAATCCAGGGTAATAAAATGAATGCCCAAACAGCATATTGCAACCAAATATTTTCAAAATTCCAATGGCGAGTATATTTTGTGGGTAAAGCGAAAGAACCGTTAATCATACCAGCGATTAAAATAAGCCATAAAGAAAAAACGAAATTCATGAACCCCTCTCCATTGTCATTATCATATTGAACGTATTATACGTTTTTCTTTTTCTCGGGGCTAGAAAATATTGAGGATACGAGTTTCGCATTTTGTTAGGTTAAGCCGCGAATCGCGCTATTATTATTCTGTCATTGTGAAGAGCGTGACCGTCGAAGCAATTTCTCGTCATTGCGAAGAACATGACCGTCGAAACAGTTTCTCGTCATTGCGAGGAGCGCTAGCGACGAAGCAATCCAGTTCTGCTGCTGATGCTTCGGACATACCTCGCAATGACGGTGGAGGTGGAGATCATCTCTGCAATGCCTCCGCAATAACAGTATAAAAAAGCGCGAAACTCGTGAAGAATTAAGAACGAGGCGGATTGAAAAAATAAAAAAACGGGGGCACAAAGCCCCCGCTAATCTTATTACAAGAAACTATTTGCGCTTACGCCGTTTTTTCTGACTCAATCGCGTCAACGATAACCATACGCCAATGCTTATCGCCTGCATTTAAAGCAAAACGAACATAGCCATCCACCAACGCAAATAAGGTATGATCTTTGCCGATCCCGACATTCTTTCCAGGATGATATTCTGTACCGCGTTGACGAACAATAATATTGCCTGCTTTCACAAATTCGCTACCAAATTTTTTAACGCCTAAATACTTAGGTTGAGAATCGCGGCCGTTACGTGTACTGCCGCCTGCTTTTTTATGAGCCATGTTTTATTCCTCTATCTAAAAATTATTTATGCCGCAATGATATCGGTAATTTTCACTTCAGTAAAATATTGTCGATGTCCGATATGTTTCATGTAATGCTTACGACGTCTAAATTTAATAATATTGACTTTTTTCGCGCGTCCTTGGCTGACCAATTCTGCTGTCACTGTGGCGCCAGTCACGTAAGGTGCACCAATTTTAACTTGACCCTCATCAACCATCAGCAACACTTTATCAAAAACAATTTGAGTCGCATCACCCAATTCCAATTTCTCGAATTTTAGCGTTTGGCCTTTTTCGACCTTATACTGCTTTCCTCCGGTAAGAATTACCGCGTACATAAATACCTCAATCATTAAGTTTATAAAGGCGCGAATGGTAACTGATCAATTCTCAAAACTCAAGCAACTTTTATACATGATCTGTAATTATTCATTGAGATGGTGACGATACGAGAACGTTCAGCTTTTGGATGATTTTTGAATTAACTTCATCATTATTCTGTGCAATGAATTCGTAGGGGCGACCCTTGTGGTCGCCCAAAAAATCGTGAGTAACCCAAGTTGGGCGCCCACGAGGGGTGCCCCTACTAGGCGGATTAAAAAATCACCCCCCACCTGAGGTTGCGACGACACAAGAACATTCCTCCAAGCATGCTGAGTAGTTACTAATAAAACATCTCTGCAATTAACGCCTCGCTGACTTCCTGTGTTTGACTGTCATAACGCTTAATGGCCCAAACGTTTTGTTTCAGTCGATACGGATCGCCAAGAAGACTTACCGTCGTCGTACATCCATAATTGATGCGTTCACCTTTCACGCCTGATGTCGCGCCCGTTAATGCAACACACCGTTCACCCGATTTCAATTCCATCGCCCAAGGATTGATTTTTTTCACAACCGAGGTGGTGGTTGGCACAGCGTTAGGCATCGGCTGATTCAATTGCACAACCGTCGCGTTTTGATCCCATGGTGAATTCAAGCAGATCAGCTGACCCTGCAAATAATTAAAGCACGGATCATAGACCGTTGAATTGGTCGCAGAAAAACAACGTTTCACATCAGATCGTGAGCTAGCTGCCGACTCCATACATTGCGCCACATGATCGGTTTCTTTAACGACATACAGCGCACTTAATTTTCCATTTTTAATGGGCTGAACTTTACGGCTCGTGGTATGAAAATTATCTTTCGCAGCCACAGCAACGGATAAAGAAAATAAGCAAATTAAAATAACGGCTAAAGTTTTATTCATTTTTTACTCCTCTTGAAAACATAATCGGAGATAGGGCGATATTTTGCACGCCATGCATCTTTTTAATGTTTGATAGATTTATAAAGATAGCAATTTTTTTTTGATAACGCCAACTTTTCTTTTTTGTGATATATTCGTCACGAATTATGTTGATACAAATACAAGTTTCGCACTTTGTTAGATTACGCAGCGAATTGCGTTATTATTCTTCTGTCATTGCGAGGAACGTGAGCGACGAAGCAATCCAGAATCAAAAAACTGGATTGCTTCCTGCTCGCAGCACTGGCGGTCACAATGACTGCGTAAAAACGTCTCACAAAGCGCGAAACTCGTGATAAAAAAACAACGGGGAACCCTTATGAAAGCCGGCTTTTTCCGCAAAATAATCATTATTTTACAATCGGCGATTGCTGTAATTGCGGCGTCTATTGAAACGATCGCCCAAAAAAAAGACCGTTGCACACGGCAATGTTTTGATAAAATTTTTCGCACAATGTGTCAAAAATTATTGCGCGCAGCACGAGTCTCCTACACGATTCATCATCGAGATAAACTAACACTCGAGCCGCATCAACATTACATCGTCATGTGTAACCACAGCAGTTTATACGACATCCCCCTCTCGACCGTAGCCGTTCCCGGCAGTTTGCGCATGATGGCAAAACGAGAATTATTTAAAGTCCCGCTTTGGGGTCGTGCGATGAAAAAATCAGGATTTATTCCGATCGATCGAAACAATCGCGCACAAGCGAAAAAAGATTTGGATTATGCGAAAGAAAAAATGAAAAGCGGGATCATGATTTGGATCGCGCCCGAAGGCACGCGTTCAAAAACAGGCAAGCTGCAATCCTTTAAAAAAGGCGGGTTTATGCTCGCCTATCAAACAGATGCGATCATCATCCCAATCGGTATCCGCGGTGCGCAGCAAATATTGCCCGCCAAAACATTGGATTTCAATCTGAATCAACATGTCGATATTTATATCGGCCAGCCGATCGACACAAAAGATTACAAAATCCGTGAACGAGAAAAACTGATGGATGATGTGAAACACAGCATTGCCGAGTTGGCGGGATTGGATAAAGATTGAAAAAAGAACAGTAATTCTCGCGCCAAAAATCGCATCAACACGAGTTTCGCAACCTACTCAGTATTTTTACATTGTCATTGCGAGACACGTAGCATCGAAGTTAGATATTCGTCATTGCGAGGAGCGTTAGCGACGAAGCAGTTCTTTGTCATCCCGCGGCAATGACCGCGGGATCCAGAAATCCACGCTTCCCTCATCCATGACACCTGCCTGGATTCCGGATGATTTTACACGTCCATGCGCAAAATCTCCGGAATGACAGAACGTCGTCATTATGAGGCGCACGGTGTCGAGGCAACCCAGAGCCCGTCATTGCAAGATATGCCCGAAGCAATCCAGAAAAAAACTGGATCGCTTCGTCGCTAATGCTCCTCGCAATGACGGTAGGTAGTCTTCTTTCTCAATCCTTATTCAGTCTTTCCTGAACCGTCATCCTGATGCATCTCCCCAGCCGCGCATCCCTGCGCGTCGCTCGGCGGGAAAATGCTTCGCATTTCCTTTATCCGCCTCGCCCTCAATCCTATTTTCTCCCCCATCCTCACACGACTCTCAACGACCACTTCAGAAGACCACGCAAGCTGCGATTGATTTTCAAACAAAACAATCACCGTCGAACCCAAATAAAAACAACCCATTTTATCGCCTCGATCAAGCACAATGGATTGATCTTGATACGATTGATAGGTCATCACTCGCCGATCGTGTGTCATTCCATCAGCCCACACAGTATTGATACCCGCTACAATCATCGCGCCCACCATCACAACGGCCATCAATCCGCTGTCTGTCTCAAACAAAGAAACCAAGCGCTCATTGCGTGCGAATAAATTCGGAATATGCTCAGCGGAAATTTGATTAACCGAAAACAACCGGCCCGGCACATAACGCGTTTCCAGCAACCGGCCAGCGAGCGGCATGTGTACACAATGATAATCTTTTGGCGATAAATACAAGGTGATAAACAATCCCTCATCAAACAAAGCCGCTATATTTTGATCAGCCAATAAATCAGCCGCTGAATAATAATGCCCCTTCGCCTGCAACAATTGTCCCTCCGTAATTTTCCCGGATTGACTAATTACTCCATCGACAGGTGAAACAATTGCCGGCGGCTCTGAGCAAATCGGCCGCACCCCTGTTTTTAATTCTCGCGTAAAAAAATCATTAAAATGCACATAATCATTGATGGATTCTCGTGCCGCCTCGGTCATATCCACTTGATAATGTCGTATAAATAATTTGATAAGACCGTTTTTGATCCACTTGATTTTACAGCGCGCCAAATAACCGAGAAGACGAGAAATCAATTGTTGAGGGACGTTATATTGTAATATCAAAAAAAAATTAGTCATCGGTTAAAATCTCATCCAGTAATGTTCGAATGGCTTCCGCAAAAGGTTCCAGCAATATTTGCCTGGACCAATCTTGATCATTTCTATTGCACGGCAATCCAGCACGAAGCCAACCTCGCAACCACGCCAAGTTAAAGGTTTCCTCTAAGCAGATCCCCGCTTGCTCACATCGTTCACCTAACGCCCGATGCAAAACGCAATCGAGCGTTGCATCGGGTAATTGATTGTATCGCTTAATCACCGCCATCTCGTCCTACCGAGCTTAAGAAAGTGCCGCTATTTTACACGTTTCGCAAAAAATCGCTATCCTGAGCCCTAACTCCATTTAGGCGGTTTATTTTCAATGCCTAGAGTAAAAACGCAAGTTCGCGTTTAAAAGCGGAATTTAATTTTTTAAAATTCAGCGAGTATTCTATGGCATCTTTAGCGCTTGACCGCTAAAATGATAAAAAAGTAGTGGAAAAATCAAAGAGGACGATTTTTTAAAAAAAGCTTAAAGTTTTGAAGTTATTATAAATAAGAAAAAAGGTGCGATATGCCGATAACACTCGATGAGTTATGCACACTATTAAAAAAAAAGGAATCCATTGTTGGCACCCATGAGGAGGATTTTTTAGAGCTGCTCTCCACAACACAGGCTGGAGAAAAATTTCTAGCCGATCCTGAAAATAATGTTGAAACCCTAGATCGTTTACCCGTAGCAGAATTTAGAAAAAAAATGATCCGATTAAATGCTGATCTGTTTTTAGCTCAAAGTGAACTCAAAAAATCTGGTTCACAAGCAGTTGTTGAGGAACCAGTCAAACCTCAAAGGCATAAGGAATACCCATATCAATTCTTCCTACAAGAAGCAGAAGGCAGAAAGAGACTAATCAAGCATACTCTTGATCGAATGGACGCTATCAATACCTCTTCAATACCTGATGAACTCAAAAAAAGATTGCTCGATTATGTTAGAGAAAAAGCTGGGCTGCTTTATGATCGTTGTATTGAATCACACAATTCCCTCAGTTTCAGGATAATTGCATTCCCAGATGAACAGAGTTTAACTACATATTTTGACCGAATAATTGCTACCTTTCTTGATCAGGAAGATAACAGAGTTACCGAACAAACGTTTATGAAAGAAGAAGACAAACGTTTTACTATTCAACGTGATCAAGAAACGGCAAGCACTGAAAGTATTTCCATGGGTCAAGAAGATGCTTGTGCGGCGTTATTGCGAAACCAAGAGATGGATCAGGCACAACAATCAATCCGCATGGCTCAGCAGTACACTCAAGCAGCTGCCATGGTTCGACTGAGAGAAGAAGCTGAACTTGCTGCTGCAGCAATACCTCTATCTGAAGAGGACGCGCTTGCTAAAGCGGCTTATCAAGAAATGACAAGAGCTATCGAGTGTCGCCAGATCGAAGAAAACAGGCGCTTTGCTGAGGCAGAACGCCGCGAAAAAGAACAGCAAGAATTTTTGATATCGGAAGGACAACGGCTCAAAAGAGAGATAGAACAATATCAGATAGAATGTTCAAAAAACTCCATCTTAAAAAAACCTAATAAAAAAAAGGCGGATGCTTACCACAAGTATTACGCAGCCCAAGAACTCTTAGACGCATTAGCTGGCAAAGATCGAACTTATAAAAACATCGAGGCATGCAAAACAGCACTCGATACAAGTTACAGTCAAGACCTTAAAAATAAAAAGGGCATCTCGATGACATTAGGAGACGTACTTTGCGCAAACAATGATTCTTGGGGAATGAGCATTTGGCGTTGGATCAAGAATTTGTTTCATCCTCGTAGCTTAAGTCCAGCTGACTATGGCAAAAAGTTGGTAGAAGATACCAATCGATTTTTCGGAAACGCAAAACGGCAAAAACAAGAACTTATAAATATGCCATCAATTCCAGCATTTCGCGGACCTTCCTCTTCCCCTGCGGCTTAAAAACGCCTGTCCTTGCCGAACATTCCATTGCAAATCCGCTTAAAACGATTAAAATTCCGCCGTATTAAATTAAAAGGAGATCTCTATGCCAGTCGCTAATTATGCTAAATATTGTGAAATGCTCGCACATGCGAAAAAAAATAAATTCGCGTATCCCGCGATCAATGTGACCTCGATGTCAACGGCCAATGCCGCCCTCGCCGCTTTTGCCGAAAAAAAATCTGATGGGATTATTCAAGTATCGACGGGTGGTGCTGAATTTGCCTCGGGTGCAACCATCAAAGATGCCGTTTTAGGCGCGATTGCGATTGCCAATCACGTTCATTTAGTTGCGCAAAAATATAATATTTATGTCGCCCTGCACACTGATCACTGCGCCGCTAAAAAAGTGGACAGCTTTTTAATGCCGCTCATCGACGAAACCGAACGTCGCCGAAAAGCAGGATTACCCAATTTATTTAATAGCCACATGTTTGATGGCAGCGAATTACCGTTGAAGGAAAATATGGACATAGCGGTAAAATTGCTCGAGCGATGCCGCCAAAATGACATTATTCTCGAAGTCGAAGCCGGCGTTGTCGGCGGCGAAGAAGATGGCGTAAATAATGAAGGGGCGCCAGCCGAAAAATTATACACGACACCCGAAGACATGCTCGAAGTGTATCGTCGACTGAGTGAAATTAAAGATGCCAAATACATGTTTGCTGCAACGTTTGGTAATGTCCATGGCGTGTACAAACCAGGCAATGTCAAGCTCAAACCCGAAATTCTGAAAAAAGGCCAAGCCGCCGTTATTGCTAAACACGGTAAAAACGCTGAATTTGATCTGGTCTTTCATGGTGGATCCGGTTCCTTACTGGAAGAAATTCATGAAACATTAAATTACGGCGTCATTAAAATGAACATCGATACCGATACGCAATACGCATTTACGCGTCCGATTGTCGATCACATGTTCAAAAATTATGACGGCGTATTGAAAATCGAAAGCGAAGTCGGCAATAAAAAATTGTACGATCCGCGCGCTTATTTAAAGAAAGCCGAACAAGGCATGGCCGAACGCATCAAAGAAGCAGCGGACATGTTGAAATCAACAGGACATACGTTGTACAGAAATTGAGGATTGAGGAATAGAATCGCTTCGCGATGAATACTAAAATGCGTAGAGTTCGGATGTCAGGAGATATCAATATTCTTCTCGCATAATTTTAGAAAAAATATTTGAAATTATCGATATGGGCATCCACTGTCATTCCGCGGCGAAGACCGCGGAATCCAGCAAACCCGCTACCCCATCCTCGATTTCTCCTTCTGGATCCCGCGATCAAGTCGCGGGATGACATAGAATGGCAGCATCCCGCTGGTTTTTGCATAGAACACGTACGACAAACGAGGCATTAACATGACTTCTGTTTTAGCGATCACATCTAGCCCGAGACATCCCTCCAATTCTGAAACCATGCTCGATTATGCGCTCGAAGGTTGCCACGAAAGGGATGCTGCTATCGAAAAAATTCGTTTGACCGATTTCATGGTTCGACCTTGTATCGGTTGCAATGGGTGTCATAAAACGGCACGCTGTGTTTTGCCAGATGACTATCAAATGCTGCATGATAAATTGCAAAACACCGATCACCTGATTTTTGCAATGCCCGTATATTTCGGTTCGATGTGTGCACAATTAAAATGTTTAATCGATCGCGGGCAAACTTTTTGGGCCGATAAATACATTCTAAAAAAAAAATCCATTCAAGCAACCCATCGAAAAGCATTGTTACTCATCACGTCGGATCACGACAATGGGGCCTATGTTAAAAACATCGAAGAAATCTTTAAGTATTATTTTTTAAGTTTGAATATTAAAGATCATCAAACCATTTATCAGTCGCATCTGGAAAATAAACAAGACATTTTAAATTATCCAAGCACATTGGATCGATGTAAAATCGCAGGGAAAAATTTGGTTCTATGAAGAAACTTACGGCAAACACATCTAATCCGCTCTAAGTTTTAGATGAGTAATGTGAGGAACAATATTCGCGTGTAGGGGCGCCCCTCGTGGGTGCCCAGTTTCAAGATGCCCGATGCACCTCACCGATTTTTGGGCAGCCATAAAGGCCGCCCCTACGCAAAAATCTCGTTATCCCGAATGCAGTTAATAAATACAACCACTATCGAAAATCTCTGCTATACTTCGCTGGCATCATTTCTAGAACGTCCTTCGCTTTGATCAATTTTTCAAAAATGAAGAAACTTAGGTAACGGTGCTTTATTACATTGGATTTACGTGAAAAGTTAAATGCACAATGTTTTGTCATCTTCGAACTTAAGTTCGAAGATTTAATTCCTCGGTCATTCTCGCGAAAGCGAGAATCCAGAAAATAGATCCTCGCTTTCGCGAGAATGACAAAACGCAGCGGTTTTGCCGCATATCTTACCTTTTAGTGTGAGTCTCATCATTTTTGGAGAATAATAAATTATGAAAAATTTCAATGAACTTGGCTTATCTGCCAATATTTTGCGCGCTATCGAATATAGCGAGCCAACCCCGATCCAAGCACAAGCAATTCCCGTTATTTTAAAAGGACAGGATGTGATGGCCTGTGCACAAACTGGAACCGGTAAAACCGCGAGTTTTACCTTACCTTTGTTGCACCGATTAAGCGAAACAACCCCTGAAACGCATCAAGGACGACGTGTTCTGCGCGCATTAATTTTAACACCTACCCGAGAATTGGCCGCGCAAGTCAGCAATAGCATCGGCACTTATGGGAAATATTTATCGTTACGCTCCTTTGTTATTTTCGGCGGTGTCAACATCGAACCGCAAATTCAAAAAATGCGCAAAGGCGTCGATATTTTAGTCGCAACGCCTGGGCGATTATTGGATCACGTTGGCCGACGCACGGTGGATTTATCAAAAGTCGACGTGTTAGTATTAGATGAGGCCGACCGTATGTTAGACATGGGCTTCATTAATGACATTCGGAGAATTATCGGATTATTGCCAAAAAAACGCTTAAATTTATTATTTTCAGCGACTTTCTCAACGGAAGTAAAATCATTAGCGAGTGCTTTTTTACATAATCCCAAACTGATCGAAATTGCCTCGCAGAATAAAACACCGGATCTCATCGATCAAAGTGTTTACCCCGTCAACCACGAAAACAAGCGCGCCCTAATCTCTTATCTGATTGGTTTTGAAAATTGGCATCAAGTCCTCATTTTTACCAAAACAAAATATGGCGCGAATCGTCTCGCGCAACAATTAGAAACAGACGGCATTTCTGCCACCGCCATTCACGGCAATAAAACACAAGGGGCTCGAACACGTGCCCTTGCCGAATTTAAACGCGGCAGCGTGCAAGTGTTGGTCGCCACGGATATCGCCGCGCGAGGACTCGACATTGATCAATTATCGCATGTCGTCAATTTTGATTTACCGCGTTCACCGGAAGATTATGTGCATCGTATCGGCCGAACAGGTCGTGCGGGTAAAGATGGTAAAGCCATTTCACTGGTTTCATCGGACGAAATGGGTGCGCTTAAAAATATCGAGCGATTATTGAAAAAAACATTGCCTCGCATTGTTGTCCCTGGCTACGAACCAACACATGCTGCACCGAAAAAAGAAGAACCGCAACAAAAACGTTTTCATCGCCATGAACAGCCAAGACGTTCTTCTGCTCCTCGAAAGCAAACCGATAGCAAATTTAAACGTCGAGACAGTCATCGCTCTTCGTATAGATAAATTTTAATCAGTCATAAAATATAGCGACTTCCATCATCCCTCTGGATGATGGAACACTGGATCGCTTTGTCGATTACACGTCTCGCGATGACGACATTTCACAACAATAGCCTATCGCAATTCTTTGCCCCCCCCCCGCAAAAAAATCGCCTTTACATGCGACAAAAAATAATTTACTGCTCACAATCCATTTTTTTATCGTGTACGCGAAAAAAAATTGCACAATCACATTTTCCTTAATCTTTCCTTAAGGTTAATAGATTATACCTCTTTCTGTCATTCAGTTTTCAACTATCTGAT
>Ga0209417_1006388_pt1 | contig 12114 bp, 9 predicted proteins | sample RifGroF2_FD_184002 | JGI IMG/M metagenome (GOLD analysis project Ga0209417, IMG submission 184002) | Groundwater microbial communities from Rifle, Colorado, USA - Groundwater F2 (SPAdes) (version 2) | ecosystem: Environmental > Aquatic > Deep subsurface > Groundwater | place: Rifle, Colorado... | reverse complement strand
ATCCTTGCCTATCACTGAAAGCGTGTCCAGAATGTCCGCGCCACCGGATGCGGCAGTCGCGGCAAATCTGACGGGTTTGTTGAGGTGCCCCTCCCCGAGGTTGTGGTCTTTCTCGCAGCTTCTCATGGTGGAATCCAAAGTGTCTGCCGAAAAGTTTTCCATTTCGGAAACCTTCACGGCGAAAACTGCAAGTGCTTTGCGTATATCGTTTGTCTTAAGGATCTTGGCGGCGTCCTTGGGATTATATTCAAGCTCGTCCGAGAAAAAGTAACCCCATGACGCGGCATCCGTAAAGGTTCTTGTCCTTGACTGCATGAGTACCGCAACTTTTTCAAATGACTGAGCCTCCGCCATTTTTCCGGCGAAGGGTCTGACGTACGTTATGAATGATTCCGTTGTCATTTCGGAAATATAAAGCGAGTTGAGGTTCCTCAGTTTATTTGTGTCAAACTGTGACGGCGCGCTCCTTACCCGTTCAAGCGTAAATGCCTGGGCCAATTCCTGTTTTGACATTTTCTCTCTGTCGTCGCCAGGCGACCAGCCGAGCAGCGCGAGATAGTTGAAGAGTGCTTCCGCGAGAAATCCCTTTACCTTGAAATCACCGACGAACGCATCGCCGTCCCTCTTACTGTACGGCTTGCCTGATTCGTTCACAATCATCGGCAGGTGCGCGTATGACGGCGCCTGATAGTCCAGCGCATTGAAAAGGAGTATGTGCCTGTAGGTGTTTTCCACATGGTCATCGCCTCTTATTATGTGGGTTATCTTCTGTGCCACGTCATCACAGACATTTGCCAGATGGAAGACGGGCGTACTGTCGCCTCTGAGAATTACGAGGTCTTTCATGTTATCAAGCGGCTTGGAAAGTTCGCCTTTTACAATGTCGTTGTAGAATACTTCTCTCCGTGTAAATGAGAGCCGTGTACATCCCTCGAAGCGGAAGCCTTTTTCTCCGTTAAGAAGAACATCTATCTCAGAATTAAGTTCGAAGAGTTTTTCAGCGTTTTTCCCGTAAATCACGAGATCTTTGAATCCGGCGAGGCATGCCGCATTTTCGACGGGCTTACCGTTCTTGCTGACCGTGAAAAACTTGATTCCCGTAATATCGATATTAACCGGCGTTTCGGATGAAACTGAGATCTCTGCATTTCCTGTTTCCCGGACGAACGGGATTGCCGACGTGTCCCAGGGGATTCTGAATAAAAGGGGGGTATCCCTGCCGTCATCTGATTTCGGCGCGTAATAGGCTTTTTTTTCTGTGAGCAATTTCGCGGCGGCCTCTCTGTGGGCGGAAGCCTGCTGCGCCTGATACATAATTTCTTCGTCGAAATCCAGACCGAGCCACTCCATACATTCGAGAAGGGTTTTCTTGGCTTCTTCCGTGGAACGTTCAAGGTCGGTATCCTCTATTCTCAGGAGGAATTTACCCTTTTCATGGCGAGCAAAAAGCCAGTTGAATATGGCTGTCCTGATGTTTCCGATGTGGACCTGTCCTGTGGGCGAGGGTGCGAATCTTACACGAATATGCATGTTAAAAATTTTCCTTGCTTCTTAAATGAAATTTTCCGGCATCCGGATTTTTATCTGGAGTTTGTCGAAGCTTCCAGCTGTGCCTTGGCGTTTTGTACGTTAATAAGCGCACTGACCAGATTTGTATCGGCATTTACAAGATCTCTCTGTGCCTCGTTAAGACGAGTAAGCTCAGTATTACCCGCCTTATATTCCTCTTCGACCAAATCGCGCTGTTTTGTCACCAGCCCGAGGGTCTTCTTAAAGAGTATCGCCTGCTTCTTGTTTTGAATGTAACCTTCGTAGGCGGAGCGGACTTCCTGTATTACCTGTATCCAACTATTTGCGAGTTCGAACTCTCCCTGTGATACCAGAGAACGAGCTTCCCTTATTCTGGTGAACCTCTTGAACCCGTCAAAAACTGTCCAGTCCGCGCTGACGCCATAACCGGCGGTTGCTCTCTGGTCTATCGTATCCCAGTTGCTTGAACCCTCCAGTGAATCGCCATATCTTCCGTCATACCTACTTTTATCTCTTGACCAGCCGAGGCTGCCGTTCAATGATACCGACGGAGAATAGGCTCCCCATCTTGAGTAAAGTGTATAATTTGCCGCTTCGAGGGCTTCACGGTATTTCTTCAGGTCGGGCCTGTTGCTCAGGGCGGTGTCTATATATATGGACACGTCAGCGAGCTGCTCTCCGGTACTTGCCGACATTGGCGGGAATTTTGTATCATCCGGCAGTTTCCCCTCCGGTATTCCCATGAGTTCCGCAAGTGCGAATTTAGAGGTATTATATTGATATTCCGCGGAAATAAGGCTGCCCTCGGCTTCATTGAGCTTTATTTTGAAGTTGAGAACGTCGCTGAGCGGAACCGCGCCAGCCTCGTATTTGAGCTGCGTCTCGTCAAGAAGTTTCTGCTGAAATTCCATATTCGTCCGGGCAATACGGTTTTTTTCGATTGCCAGCAGTACATTGTTATACTGCGTCGATACCGATCTTAGAAGGAGGCGCCTGGCATCTTCTTCCGCATATTCGTATTCTTTTGCCTTGTGCTTCTCCGCAAGGGCGTTCATTTCCCTTATAAGCCCGTTGAATACAAGCCACTGACCCTGGAGGCCGACAGAATTCCCGCGTGAGACGGACCTGTTTGCGTTAGCAGTGCCCTGCAGATTCTTTTGCACACTGGGATTTGCGTAATCGCTTGTATAGCCGTAGCTTGCGTTGACTGTCGGGAGAAAATCGCCAAGCGATTGGTAATATCTCTCCCACGCCGCCAACATCGCCTGATGCTTCGATATGAAGTCCGGATTGTTGACAAGCGCTATATCTTCGGCTATCCGGAGGGTGAGTATCTGGCAAGCCTGCGGGATGACTTTCTTTATCTCTGACTCCGTTCCTGTCAATGTGTCACTCTTCACGCATTCAGGTATCGGTCTATAGGAACGACAACCGTTACTGCCGAGGAGAATGGCAAAGGCCAATATCGCCAGGCTCTTGATATAATTTAATTTTATCTTCATAACGGACTATCTTTTTCTTTGCTAACTACTTATTGCACGTGCATTAATTGAACTCTATGACAGTACAGTAAAAACACCGAACCGCATAAAAGTACATCAATCGATGGATATTGTCAATTGTAATATAAACTCCCAACACGGAAAAAACAGCATATTTTTTATCTGGAGATTACGACGGCGCATTCGCCTTTCCATACGCGGCCGGACATCTTTTCAATAATTTCTGACACTGGGCCGCGAAGAATTTCCTCATGCAGTTTTGTCGCTTCCCTTATTACTGCGACAATCGTATCGCCTCCGGACGACTCCGCAATTTCAGTAAGGAGTTTGGCCATTCGGTAAGGCGATTCATATATTATCACCGTCTCCCCCCGTTCCGCTATTTTCTTCATAAACTGCTCTCTCCGCCCTTTTTTGACGGGCGGAAAGCCCAGAAATGTAAAACTGTCTATCGGGAAACCGGACGCACACGCCGCAAATGTCAGCGCCGAAGGCCCCGGAATTACTATCGGCTCTATGCCCTCTTTTATAGCTTCCCGCACCATAAGATAGCCCGGGTCAGATATTCCCGGCGTTCCTGCGTCGGAGACAAACGCGACATTCTTTCCTCCCTTTATCTTTCCGATTATCTCAGTTACTTTTCGGTGCTCGTTGAAAGCATGGCAGCTTACCAGCTCAGAACTTATCTCAAAATGCCTCAGCAAATTCAACGTCCTTCTTGTATCCTCAGCCGCTACGATATCGGCTTCCTTGAGCACTCTGAGGGCTCTCAGGGTAATATCTTCCAGATTTCCAATCGGGGTCGATACAATGAACAATGCTCCAACTGTCGTTTCATTCATAATTTATAATCCATATTTTTTCCCCATCTTCACGCTGAAAAGGTGACACTATGGTCTATATTAACGCAACTTTGTCAAACTGTCACCAGATATTTGGTTTATTATGAAAGAAAATCTTAATTCGCAGCCGGAAAATCCGTCGGGCACGCCGTTGACTCTCCTGAAATTCGTGGCTCGCTCGGGCCTCGCATCCAGACGCGGCTCCTTTGAGCTGATAAAGAATGGCAATATCTCCGTAAACGGGAATATCATTACCGAGCCGTCCTTCCCTCTTGCCGGGGACGAAGTGGTAACGGCGAACAAAAAACGGCTGCAAGTCACTGAACGGCATTATTTTATGCTTAATAAACCTGTCGGCTATATATGCACTAACGACGATCCGAACGCACAACTCAAGGCAGTCGACCTTATTGATGTACGAGGCGTGAGACTTTTTTCCGTCGGACGCCTTGACAAGGACAGCGAGGGTCTTTTGCTTTTCACCGATGACGGCGATTTTGCGGCCAGGCTTACGCATCCGCGTTACGGAATAATAAAGACGTACAAAGTCTGGACAGATAAGCCATTATCCATTAAAATGATAGATACGTTATGCGAGGGCGTCACAGACCAGGGAGAAAAGCTTTCCGCTCTTTCGATAACGCCCGAATCGGAGCTTGTCTATATTTTTAAAATGAAGGAAGGCAAGAAACGGGAAATTCGCAGACTTATAGGTTCTTTAAATAGAAAGACAGCCCGCCTTCAACGTATCGCTGTCGGAGGGCTGTTTCTCGGCGACCTTCCCGCCGGAAAATGGAAACCACTTTCCAGCCGGGAAATCAAGCTCGCATTAAGAAATCAATGAATTACTTCGATGACTTTTTCTTTGCGGGTGCCTTTGCCGGAATCTTTACGGGTGCAACTGCCTTTACGGGCTTAACTACTTTCGCAGTCTTTACCACTGCTTTGGCATCTACTTCGCATCCACAGCCGCATTTGCAACCTTCGAAGAACTCTGCTTTTTTCTTTTCGAGAAGAAGACCTACCTGATCGAGATTGATCGGGCAGTAACTCTTCTGTTCCAGAAACGCACAGAAATCAAGCCATTTCTGATGATTCCATTCGCCGTTGTTTTTCTTCACGAAGTTCGTCGCGAGATTCGTTGCCGCAAGCTTCTTGAGATTTTCCTCTTCTATTTTTCCCATTTCCCCTCTCCTCCTTATGGTTGGTTGTATGGTCTTCAACTAACTACAGTTTTTACTACTGTCGAAAATATTACACTAAAAGATAAATATTTCAAATTTTTTAAAAAAAGTCTTTCCTTAGCATTAAGCGAGGCTTTGGAAAAGCCCGTTTCAGCAACATGATTATCTAACCGGGTGTTTAAGGAAAGGAGCAGGCCATAAATGTTAGTTTACCAAGATTTATGATAAAATAGGGCACCGGCGAAAAGAATTTTATATGTAAACTTGTCTTCTATAGAAAAAAGAGCTGGAGTTTTCAAGTAATGCGTGTTAATATTACACAGCGCCATGAAGGAGCTCGGGAGTTCGAGAGGGATCATTATGAAAAAAGCCCAGCTGACACTGATTTTATCGGACGGTACAACAAGAGCCGTTGATATCACGGAAGATGAGACTATACTCGGACGGGAAAACTGTGACATAACGATAGATGACCTAAAAGTATCAAGACGGCACGCGATAATAGGCGTTCACGGCAGCGCCGTGACGATTCGCGACCTGGAAAGCCGCAACGGGACATATGTCAACGGGCATAAGATAACAGAAGGAGTGCTCACAAGCAACGACCATGTTGCGATTGGAAATACACGACTGGTAGTCCGGACAACTGACAGGAAGCCGCACCCCGTGGACTTCACTGAAGAAACCCTGAAGATTGATGCCACAAAGCTCAAACTTGACGGTGAAATAAATGAGAAAAACCTCGACGACCTGAAGAGAGCTACCAAGGACTTGGCGGCGATTTACAGAAGCTCAATGAAAATATCGTCACTTTTGGCACCATCCGAGTTCTTCAACGCCGCAATGGACATAATCATGAACGAACTCCCTCCCGTGGACTGCTGCTCGATACATGTAGAAGATGAGGGTGGTAAGGAACTTACCTGCAAGGCGATGTGCTTCAGAGACCCTGAGAGCTTTACGGACGCACCAGCCTTCAGCAAGACTATAATAGACAGTGTGATGACGGATATGAACGCGGTTCTTATCTATGACGCCATGAACGACTGTCGTTTTGAAAACGCACGAAGCGTAGCAGGGCTGGCTATCCGTTCTTCGATGTGTGTGCCGCTGCGCGGACCGAAGCAGATAATAGGGATTATACAGGCGAACACGCTCAATCCGAAAAACAGGTTTACCCGTGATGATCTCAGGCTTCTGACCGCGATAGGTTCGCAGATAGGAACGGCACTTGAGAACTCGCTTCTTTATGAAAGACTTGAAAAAGAAAAAAAGGCTCTACGGACGGCAAATGATAAACTCACTAAAATACAGAACAGTCTCATACAGAGCGAAAAGCTCGCCGCCGTCGGACAGCTTACCGCCGGAATAGTCCACGATATAAAAAATCCCATGACGGTCATTGCCGGACACGCAAAAATAGTAAAGTCGCTTCTGGAAATGGAAAATATAACGGAAATAGACGGACTCAACGTAATAGAAAGCCTCAACGAAGTAAGCAGCGCGATAAGCCATTGCAACGACATCATCAGCAATTTACTCCAATTTTCAAAGGGCTCGCCGCCAGAAAAAGTCCCGTCATCAATAAACAGCATGGTGAAAAGCGTCCTTGATTTTCTGCGTCATGAACTGCGAAAGAAGATGATTGCATTTGAATCCGATTTTGACCCGTCGATTCCGGATGTCCAAACCGACGCGAATCAAATCAAGCAGGTACTTCTAAATATAATTATAAACGCAATCCAGGCCGTTCATGAACACGGCAAAATTTCAGTGATTACGACACTGATACAAGAAAGTGAAGATGTCGTATTCGCCGCAATAAGGGTAAGAGACGACGGACAGGGAATGAGTGAAGAAGTCAGGAAGAAGATATTCGATCCATTTTTCACGACAAAGGAGGCCGCATCGGGAAAATGCGGAGGCAGCGGGCTAGGACTCTCCATGAGTTATGGGATAGTAGAAAGTCATGGTGGACGCATTGATGTATGGAGCGAGCAGGGTAAAGGCTCCGAATTTACAATACTCCTTCCGGCACCGTCCGAAGCGGGACAGTACTACGCAACGACATCGACAGTAACCGATCTCAGGAAAATATTCAGGAAACCGGTTAATGAATGATAAGGAATTCTTGCGGTGCCCCTACTGCAAAACGCTTCTTCCCGAGCATTACTAGCATTGTGGAGTCTGCGGCGAAAGCCAGATTATAGCAACTCTCATATGTACAAACCGTATAGGCTCCACTGAACATGGAAGTTCCTGGCTGCTATTCCCCAGGAACTATACCATCGGCAAAGAACGCAAAAATGACATAGTTCTTGACTCAAGTCAAGGGTACAATCTTTTCTGTGCGAATGGTATTTTTCAGATTGCCGAAGAATCCGCAGGCTCTACATTCCACGAGTCCAGAAACATTAGAAAACTCAAGAATGGCGACAGCATTGAAATGTCCGGCCTCGAAAAGGGGGCTGTGTTCAAAGTCGACATTACAAAAACCCCGCCTGAATTCATACTTAAAATGGCGAGAAATTCAGAAAAAAATAACATCGACGGACGTACCTTTCCCGTCAGCCACACTATATTGCAAAAGGCCCTTTATCAAAATGCTCTCAGACCTTGCCGCAAAAAAGCTTGAAGAACTTCCATGACGCGGCCCGCCGTAATTTGAAAATTCTGCCATTCCCTGTTAGCTTACCCATGATTAATAAAATACAGGACGCATAAGCGCATGAATAATTTGCAGAATAAAGCCAAGAGCCTCATTTCAGAAATGAGGTCTTGCGGCAATCTTCCCGCACTTTCAGAAAATGTGAGAGACATATCAAAAGTCGCGCGCATGAAAAATACCTGTGCGATAGACTTGGCGTCGGTAATAATGAGAGACCCCGGCCTGAGCTCAAATATTCTCGCTGAAGCGAATTCCTCCTATTACAGCGCACGATATCCGATAAAAACGATTACTATGGCCGTAACATTTCTGGGTTTTGAGAGGGTATATTCAATAGCACTGGGGCTGTCGCTCTTCAACCAGACAATGAAGAGCGCAAAATCACAGAAGCTCTCCCACCTATATGCGAGCTCATACTTTTCAGGAACATTCGCAATGTCGTTCGCGAGGGGAATGAATCATCCGCAGTCGGAGGAGATATTTGTAGCGGGACTGCTGTTCCGCCTGCCATGGATTGCGCTGGCAAATACTTTTCCACAAAAATTCCAGGAAATGGAAAAACTTATAAGAACGAACTCATTTTCATACGACAAAGCTTGCCTCAAGGTATTCGACGTGGAATACCAGGAACTCTGCCTGGGCCTCGTTGAAATTTACCATCTTCCGCCCAATGTGGCGGACGTGATACTGGGAAAACCCGAAATCGGCGGCCAGATAGCGACGATTATCCGTGAAGCAGGCAATATTTCCAATATGCTTTTCGGGGATAAGCTGGGCGGAGCGGAGGCGATAAGCGAAGTCAACCAAAGGATGACCGATCTTTTTAAAAGAAACTTTTCGCTTCCTGATTTTATAAAGGAAACCTGCAATACAGATCCGAATATGACCCGGTTTTTCAAGCTTGACAAATCCGACGTGGATATGATGGTAAACGCCCTTGAATGGGGCAAGGGGAACCCGGTACTTATAACCGCCAGAATGTCCTATGACGCACAGCCTGAGGCTAAAAACGTGCAGGAAAACGAGGACCCGGAAAGACTTGTCGGTCATTTTCTCACAGAACTTATCATGGGCTGCCGAAAAAATACGGACCTCAACCAAATGCTGATGATGGCCCAGGAGGCCCTCTACAAATGCCTGAAGTCGCCAGAGGTCTTTACATGTTTTTTCAACCGCCAGAAAACTATACTCTCAGGCCGTTTCTATGTCGGCAACCGTATGGATCTAAGTGCGGAGGACTTCTTTATAAACGTAAACCACAGCGATTCGCCGGTCATAATATCGCTCCAGACGCAAAAGCAGGGATGTTGGGAGATTTTGAGTAACCAGTCGCTGCACCTCCCTGCACTCAAAAGGCACCTGAATTTGAAAAGCGCGATATTCTCGCCCGTTATGGTTCTAGGAAAAGCCATCGGGCTATATTTTGTGGGAAGGACTAACGACACTCCCTTCAACGACAGGGAAAAGCTCTGGCTGGAGCAGATAGTGTCATACATCAGTACGGCGTTCGAGACATCACGAAAAACCTCATCCGAGTTCATGTCGCAAGAATCTACCTGATCAGCCCCTCAACAACAATATTTTCCTTCTACAATCCCACTTGCCTACCAAAACAGTAACATATGCTTTTGCGTTGTTGCCTCAGTAAATATTGCCTTATTTTTCATATAGAATCTTGATTGTTTACTAAAGCACTAATATATTGCGCGGATTTTGTTTCGACCGCGAAGAAACCTGCTATCAATTTGAACGAGAACAGGAACAGTAAAGTAGGCATTTGTTGCGATTGCGGCAAAAGCTGAAGTATATGCCGGGTGGAGACATCTCAATTGGTATTTAAATTCACATAGCATTAACGGGAGGGTGATTTTATGACTATCAGGAAAAAAATTGCATTGGGTTTTTTTGTTACAATTGCTTTACTGACAATAATCAGCATTGTTGCCGTTTCGGGGAATTTCAATATTCTCAATCGTTCAAATGACTTAATCTACGGATTCAAGCTCCGGACCGCAATTCTTCAACGGGAAATAGATCACCTCAAATGGTCTGAGACCTTGAGTTCTTATGTTCATGACAAAAATTCCACTACCCTGGAGATCCAGACCGATCCGCATAAATGCGCTTTCGGGAAATGGTACGATAGTGAAAAACGAAAAGAAGCAGCAGATATCTTTCCTGGAATAGAAAAATCTCTGGTCGACATAGAGCAATATCACAGCGACCTTCATAAGAGCGTGATAGCAATTGCCGCAGATATACAAAAAGGAAATCGATCAGAAGCCGTAAAGATTTACAACGACATGACAGTACCGGAACTTCATCATGTACAAAGCATCCTATGGGATATCAATACTAATATAGGCAACAGCATTGAATTGATTGAAAAGAAAATGCAGAAGGATGCTGCCGCAATCAATGTCGGCATCGTTGTGCTGTCCATAATCGCCGTAATCTCCGCAATCATAATGAGCATCATTCTGCCCGGGCTGATAATCGCCCCCATTAAGAGAACCATAAATATTCTGAACGACATTACATCCGGCAAAGGCGACCTGACCAAGCGTCTGCCAATGCCTAAGAAAAACTGCTCGGCAAAGAAAAAATGCGGCAAAAAAGAATGTCCCGAATTCGGAAAGGAAGCGTCCTGCTGGGATACCGTTGGCTCAAACGCACCGGGACAAATTCATTGTCCCTCTATACTCTCTGGAAAATTAAAAAGCTGTACCGAATGTAACATTATGCAAGATTCCATGCTCAATGAAATGGATGTGCTTGCCGGATGGTTTAATACATTGATGGGCACCATCAGTGAAATAATAAGGAAAGTCAAACATACAACGGTTGCCATTGGCGAAGTTTCGGGAAAATTCTCCTCCATTTCAGGAGGGCTGGCCGCCGGCTCGGAAGAAATGAACGATCACGCACATTCCGTTGCCGGAGCAACCGAGCAAATGACATCAAATATTAGCTCCATAGCTGGAGCCGCCGAAGAAATGAGCGTAAACGCCCAGAGCGTTTCTTCCGCCGTTGAACAGATTTCCACCAGCATGGCAACCGTGGTTGCGGCGGTTGAACAAAGTCAAACAAACCTGACCCAGATAGCGACAGCTTCGGAAGGATTATCCATTACGTCTGAGGAAATAGCAAAAAACACTGAAGAATCCCGCTCCTCGGTTAAAGATGCCGTTCTCTCGGTAAAAAAGGCGTCTTTACAAATACAGCAGCTGTCCAGTGCTTCCATGGAGATCAGCAAGGTTATTGAAGCTATTGAAGAAGTAGCCGAACAGACCAAGCTTTTAGCGCTCAACGCCACAATCGAAGCAGCCAGGGCAGGAGAAGCAGGAAAAGGGTTTTCCGTCGTTGCCAATGAAGTCAAAGAGCTGGCAAAGCAAACCAATTACGCAACGGCAGACATTCGCAGACGAATAGGCGCCATGCAGAGCTCGACCGAATCAACAGTAAATGATGTTATCATCATTGAAAAAGCTATAACTGAAGTAGACAAGATGGTTAGCAATATTGCTGTAGCGATTGAAGGACAAAATATTACAATGAAAGAAAACGCCAGAAACCTTACCCAGGTAAGCGATGGAGTCAGGGAAGTGGCAAACAACGTAGTTGAAGTAAATACAGGGATTCACGAAATAGCAAAGAACGCATCGCAGGTTGCCCATGGTGCCCAGGATGTTTCCACACAATGCTCACAAGTGGCCGGCGGAGTGAAGGATGTTTCCGGCTATATTCACAAAGCAAGCAGGTATATTAATGATTCCGCCAATGAAATCGGTCATCCGGCGACACAGCTATTAGATATGTCAATAGAACTTCAAGGCCTGGTTGGTCAATTTAGCGTCTAAACTTCCTGCAGCGCATAAGATTAATATTAAGGCCAACAAATTCATGCCGCAAGAATCTGCCCTTGGTTTTCATGTATAATTCTGCTTCCCTACCAAAATGGTAACATAGATCCTCAACCCGTTGCCTCTTTAAATATCGTCTAAATTTTCATGTATAACCTTGCTTACCCACCAAAACGGTAGCATATATTTGTAATTTATTGTGATAGAAAATATCGTCTGATTTTTCATGTATAATCTTGCTTGTTTGTTAAATAGCAATACATTATGCGGATTGTTTTTTGACTGCAAGAAATCTGTTATTAATTTAGACGGATTGCTTGATCTTTAAAATCAGCATTATTTAAGTAAGGGCAATTTTATGACTATCAGGGGGAAAATTACGTTTGGTTTTTTCATCACCATTGTTTTGCTGACAATAATCAGCATTGTTGCCGTTTCGGGGAATTTCAATATTCTCAATCGTTCAAATGACTTAATCTACGGATTCAAGCTCCGGACCGCAATTCTTCAACGGGAAATAGATCA
>Ga0209417_1006385_pt1 | contig 12119 bp, 10 predicted proteins | sample RifGroF2_FD_184002 | JGI IMG/M metagenome (GOLD analysis project Ga0209417, IMG submission 184002) | Groundwater microbial communities from Rifle, Colorado, USA - Groundwater F2 (SPAdes) (version 2) | ecosystem: Environmental > Aquatic > Deep subsurface > Groundwater | place: Rifle, Colorado... | reverse complement strand
TAAAGAAGGCATTAGAAATGAATCTAAAGCCAATATTAATAGTAAACAAGATAGATAAAAAATTAGCTAACTGCACAAGAACAGTAGGAAAAGTACAAGACCTATTCCTCTCACTAGCTACTAATATGGATCAATTAGACTTCCCAATCTACTACGCAATAGCAAGAGAAGGAAAAATATGGAAAGAATTACCACAAGGAGATTTAACAAAAGCAGGAGAAACAGAAGGAGACATAACCCCAATACTAGATGAAATAATTGAATACTGTCCACCACCATCAGGAGAATCAACAGACCCCTTCCAAATGCAAATAACATCACTAGAATATGATGCTCACTTAGGAAGATATCTAGTTGGAAAAACAAATAGAGGAACGGTTAAAGTAGGAGACCCAGTAGTATTACTTGAAAAAGAAAATAAAGTACAAGGAAGAGTAAAAGAGATATTCGTAAAAGAAGGTTTAGAATGGGTAAATGTACATGGCACATCAGTTGGTGAAATCATTGCAGTAGCAGGAATAGAATCAACAGCCATTGGAGCAACTCTATGCGCTCTAAACACACCAGAGGCCCTTCCAGATATCAAAATAACACCACCCTCAGTTAAGGTAAAATTCGAAGCTAATACATCCCCATTTTCTGGAAAAGAAGGTAAATTTGTAACAGCAAAACAATTAGAACAAAGATTAGAACAAGAAAAAGAATTAAATATTAGTTTAAATATTGAAAAACAGGGAGGATCTACCTACTCCGTAGCAGGAAGAGGAGAACTACAATTAGCAATATTAGTAGAACAACTAAGAAGAGAAGGATTTGAATTCCAATTAAGTAAACCAGAAGTAGTATTAATTGAAAAAGATGGTAAACAGTTTGAACCAGTAGAAGAATTGATAATAGACTCACCAAGTGAATATCTAAGTACAATAACTCAAGAAGTAAGCAGTAGAAAAGGAGAAATGGTTGATATTGAAACAGAAGGATTACAAACAAGATTCACATACAAAATATTTACTAGAAATTTAATAGGATTACACAGAATATTAATGAATGCTACAAAAGGAACAGCAATTGTTAATAGCTTTGTAACAGACTATGTACTATACCAGAAACAAGAACCACTCTTTAGAAAAGGAGTTATCATATCACAAGACACAGGAACAACATTAGGATTTGCATTAACCACAATACAAGAAAGAGGACAACTCTTTGTAGGATCCTCTGAAGATGTATATGACGGAATGATAATTGGGATAAATAACCATGAACAAGATCTAGTAGTAAACCCATGTAGGGCAAGACATAAGACCAATGTTAGAATGTTAAGAAGTGAAATGACTATGGTAAATCTTAAATCTACCATACCTCTAACCATTGAATACGCACTCTCCTTTATAAATGAAGATGAGTTAATAGAAGTAACACCAAAAAATATTAGATTAAGAAAAAAGTTACTTACTGAAACAGAAAGAACATGGGCAAAAAGAAAGAACTTAACAGCCTTCGCTAAACAACAAATGGGAGTAGAATAATTCAAATAGTTTGAAAATAAACATTGTATAAAGTAACATATTATCTATGTCTGAATATATCCAAGTACAAAACTTAAAAAGAGTATACAAACCAAGTAAGGAAGTAATCGTCAATGCACTTAATGGTTTAAACTTTTCAATTGAAAAGGGAGATCTAATATCTGTAATAGGAAGCTCAGGATCTGGTAAATCTACATTTTTAAATATATTAGGAGGATTAGATTGGAACTATACAGGAGACATCATTGTAGATGGAAAAGATATTAAACAGTACAATCAAAACTTTTATAGACGCTTTATCGTAGGAACAATATTCCAACAATTCTACCTAATACCCTCCCTTACTGTAGAAGAAAACATATTACTACCTACTAAGTTTGTAAAAAGTATGAATAAATATGAACTAAATAAAAGACTAGAATATATATTAAAAGAAACAGAACTAACAGATAGAAGAAAACATTACCCAAATCAACTCTCAGGAGGACAAGCACAAAGAGTAGCCATTGCGAGAGCAATGATAGACAGTCCTAAAATATTACTAGCAGATGAACCAACGGGTAATTTAGATAGTAAAACTGGAGAATCCATTATCAATTTAATAAAAACATTAAATAAACAGGAAGGTATTACTACAATCATAGTTACTCATGATATGAAAATAGCAAAACAAACAAACAAAATAATAACCTTAGTGGATGGTAAAAATGTTTAAATATGCACTAAAGCTAGTATTTAGAAGAAAACTAAGAACATTCCTAACAAGTTTAGGAATAATGATAGCTGTAATGCTAATGACATTCATACTCTTTGGAATGACAGATTTAAAAAATGCAGTAGTATCTGAATTTAGTAGTAGGTTCTCTCCACAAGATCTATATGTGTCTGGAAACGATATACTAATGTTTGGAGGAATGAATACTGCACCATCAAAAGATGATAAAGAAGAAAAAAGCATAATACTAAATGATGTAGAAAAGAAAAAAATAGAAGAAATTGATGGGGTAGAATATGTAGAACCAATATCAACAATAAGTAATGTAGAAATATATCTAGAAGGAGATAACACTCCCTACCCCCTTAACTTCATAGGAGGTTCTAACCTACCAGGAACACATCATATGTATAAAGGTTTCTATGGAAATGATGATACATTGGACAATGGGGAGATCTTTGTTAGTGATTTTGTAGTTAGTTTCTTTGAAACTACTAAAGAAGATATCATTGGTAAAAAGATATTAGTTAAAAGCTCAAACAGTGGAAACTTCCTTTCTACTGCATCTAAAAGTATGTTAAACAAGGATTATCAATTCACTATCTCTGGGGTTACAGAATCCGGGGGAGATGCTTTCTTTATAAACAACAATGATGCATTAAATATGTTAGTTGATTTAGGAGGATTTAGTTCACAACAAGATTACATTAATACAGTTGGATACAGCCAATTACTTGTATATACACAGGAGGGGAAAACATCCAAAATAGAGAAATATATTACAGATGATTTAGGACTATATGTAATATCTACTGAAACAGTACTAGGATTTTTAGATACACTCACAGCAGGATTAACCATTGCTCTAGTTATATTTGGTGGCATATCTGCATTAGTAGCATCAATTGGAATAATAAATACAATGATAATGAGTATATATGAACAAACAAAAGAAATAGGAATAATAAAAGCAATGGGAGCATCTAACTTCCAAATATTAATAATATTTTTGATACAATCTGCAATCATTGGATTAATAGGTGGAATACTAGGACTATCAATAACATTCCTCTCCATGAAATTAGCAGATCCATTCATAGTAGAAGCATTAACAGAACAAGGATTTGGGACATTAAAAACATTCTTTAATTTCCAACCATTAAATGCAATATATATTACTATTGGAAGTATATTAATTGGAATAATAGCAGGTCTATACCCAGCAAGAAAAGCATCAACAATAGATCCAATACAAGCGTTAAGATACGAGTAATTACATAGCCTTCCTTATCAAATATAGTATTCCATCTAAATGGTTTAGATATTGTATACCACACCTAGATAAATCCAAGACCTCATCTCCAAACAACTTCCTATCTACATCCTGATTTCTCCATACCTTTCTTCTTAAAGAATCCAACATTACATAATTTACATCAAGTATATTATGAAGGAACTGTGTTCCATTAAATTTACCTTCACGAAGATAATCTTCTGCATATGAGGGTTTACCATTATTTCTATAAGCCCAAGGAATAAATAGAGATGGGAAAGTACCCTCTCGTACTTTTTTTGAAACACTCTTAGCAAAAGTATTAGTAGTTACATCAAAGAATCTTGTTTCTTTACCATATGTTAAGTAAAAATCAGCACCCATTACATCTTCATCTCCACAACTAGGATTACAATCTATACCATTCTGTTTACAAGCATTCAAAAAAAACACCTCTGCAAGTATTCCCTGAGGAAGATAATTAATATCTTTACTACTTCTTGGAGAAAATCCTGATACATCTATAGCACATTCCTCATATACACACCTATACCACTCATGTTTTGAGCTATTAATCCTGTAATCCGTTAATGATAGGATTTCAGCCTTTACATCTTCCCAATTCTTTTCTATGGAATTTGACTCAACATTATTTCCTACTTTCTCTAGAGTATAGGTTTGAGTATAGATAGACTATTTCAAGACAAGTTATTGGTTATAGTAAATAAAATTTTCTAACTTTTCAACTACTAGATAAATATGTTGAATTTACACAAAGAAATGGTAATGATATATTTTAATATATAAATTGTGAATACCTCTATATGGGAAAAATATATAAATGTGAAGTATGTGGACACATTATTGAAATCTTACATGAAGGAACTGGAACATTAGTATGCTGTAATAAAGATATGGTTGAATTAATTGAAAAGAAGGAAGATGTAGGACTAGAGAAGCATGTACCAGTAATAGAAATAATTGATTATATTGCAAAAATAAGTATTGGAGAAATATTACACCCTATGGAAGAAACCCACTATATAGAGTTTGTACAATTAATAGTAGATGGAGTCGAATATACAAAATTTCTTAAACCAGGAGAAACACCAATAGTAGAATTCCAATTACCAAAACAATACACAACAGTACAAGCGAGAGAGTACTGTAACGTACATGGACTCTGGATTAGTAAGTAATCTACTTAATAAATATCTGATATCCAAAATATCCAATGGTAGCAAGTAATGCCACTATTATTACTATCAGAACAACTACCACTACACCACCACCCTTTTCTTTCTTTTCCTCACCACTATCAAGTGTATTCACTACTTCCTCTTCTACCTTAGGAACTGCAATATCAGGAGTAGTAGAATATGCAGCAAATGGTTGTGATAGGTTAGCAGGAGTCTCTGATTTAAATGCATCTGCCACAGGAGCTACTTCTTCTACAACAGGCGTTTCTTCAGCTACTGGTGTAGGTGTACTTTCAACAACTGGTGCTGGAGTAAAGCTTGTATCCATACTAGGAGTACTTTCAACTACTGGTGCAGAAGCAAAGGTTGTATCCATATTAGGAGTACTTTCGGTTACTGGCGCAGAAGCAAAGGTTGTATCCATACTGGGTGTACTCTCTTCTACTTGAGGTGTAGGTGTAAATGTTGTATCCATTGGAGGAGTAGAAGGTGCACTACCACCTAAAACACCCTCCATCAATGGGCTTACCGAAGGTTGAACAGCATTGTAATCATTACTTTGTGTAGAAGGAAGAGGCGTATTTAAACTACCTGTTCCTTGGTTAAAATCATCACCTGTGTTACCTGTAACGTTGTTGTTGTTAATATTATCCACGACAAAAAAGAAAACAATTTAATCTCTATTCAATATATCAGAAAGTTCTAGCACTCTTCAACAAATTTAATAATAAATTACTATCACTCTCTCCAGCTACTCTAGGAATCAAATCCCTATCCATTATTGTAGGAGTCATCTTTACTTGTATTAACTTACCATCTTTAACATACAAAGAAAGGATAATACCCTGTCTTGTACCAATCCATCTATACTGATCAAAATATAAGTTACCCAAACCATAGAAAATTAATCCATCTTTATATACCTCATATGTTTGAGGTTGATGCGCTTGTGTACCAACAACCATATTAGCACCCAAATCTATTGCTTTTCTAAACACACCCTTTTGATCTGGAGAACTTAATGGTTTGTAACAAATAGGATATATAACATCTGTATCTGGATAGCTATAACACTCTTGAAATTGGAAAGTTACTATTACAACATCAGCATTCTCCCTTGCTATTTTAATATCTCTTTCTAATTTAACAACAGAGTACGAATTAGCACCAGCATGAGTATCAGAAGCAATAGCTCCAGTATTTAGCATGGTATCGTAGTAGTTATAACCAACAAACGCTATCGTGCTACCCTTTACTTCTTTGTACAAAATCTTACTAGCATCAGTGATATCTAAACCACCACCAAAATGATCCCAACCTAAATCATTGTATACCTGTATAGTGTTGGCATTGTTAGTAGAACCATAATCATTGTTATGATTACCTGTTAATTCAACAATATCTACTCCACTCTTTTTTAATGTCTCTATATATTTAGGATTAGAACAAAACCTCATACCTGTATATCCTGTACAGCCCTCTACAAACGAGACCTCGTTTGAAATATGTGTTAGATCAGCATCAGAAAGAAACTCCCCTAAATCTCTCGCAGGGTATTCATAATTTTTTAAAGAATCCATCTTAGAAGCTAAGCCTCTAGACATAGCGACGACACCACTCATATTAATCTTAGCTACATTAGTTAGATCCATTCCAACACTCTCACCATACTTCCTTTCAATATTTCTACTTAATATACCCTTAACAAACTCATTTCTTTTTCCACCCTCAAGTGCATACCTTAATTTTAAACTACCACCATCATCATTAAAGATATATCCATCTTCCCAAGAAAGAACCTTCAAATCACTACTTAATTCATTTGAAGTAACAAACCCAATATACTCTTCACTACTTTTAAGTTTAATAGCCATATCCTCTGCACTAACAACAGTAATATCACTACCTACTAATTCAGGAAAGTAACCCTTTGCAAATTCATACTCATTGGAAGAAACATATATACCCTTAACACTCTTTAAGTCCTCTAAAGATGTTTCCCCCTTTACCCAATACATATGCCCAACAGGGATATATTCCTTCGCATATACAGGAACTTCTACATCTTTAGAATACTTAATAACGTAATCTCCCTTCTCAACAAATTCAAATCTCTTCTTACCATCAAGTGCAATATCATCCACAGAACTAACAATATATTTCTCTATCTCACTTGGTACTGAATCATCAAAAGATATCTTAAAAGTCTCATACTCAACTTTAGGAGGAACATTAACAAATATACCTAATACTGCAAATGGAGGAATGTGACCAATAGTGATTAAATAGAAAAAAAAGGTTAAAAATGGTATAATAATGTATAGAAATAGCAAAGGAAACTTCCTATTTCTACTCTGTTTCTTTTTCATAGTATAGCTTTGTAACATTACAGATATATAGTATCACAATTATTTTATTTGAATAAAAAGCGAAACTATAGGATACAGAGGAAATAAAAAATATGAAAAACAAATATTACAATAAAAATGTATTAGCCATTGTAGCAGGAATACTTGTTACAGGTTCAATACTAAATACAGTACAAGAAGTATCACCATCCGTTATAGATGGTTTAAATGGTGCAGTCTTTGCTAAGGAGTATGAACAAGATATTGAATATATCCAAACTACTCCATTAAATGAAACAATCCTTGAGGAAGCTGTATCTACTAGATTAGAAGATAGTGAGACTTTAAGAAAAGTAAACAATATACGTACATATCTTCAAAAGAGAAACTCACCATTAGCTGATTATGCAGGAGTCTTTGTAGATGCTGCTAACACATATGGTATCGACTATAGATTAGTTGCCGCTATCTCAATCATTGAATCAAGTGGTGGTCTTCATACCTTTAGAACTTACAATGCATGGGGTTGGGGTAAAATGAACTTTGATAGCTGGGAAGAAGGTATATGGACTGTATCAAAAGGTTTAGGTAACTACTATGCTAAAGGTGCAGATACACCTTCTGAAATAGCTAGATCTTACTGTCCTCCTTCAGCATCAAGCTGGGCAAGTAAAGTAACTTCCGTTATGAACTTAATAGGGAAGTAAGATATAATCGGTAATGGAATCAACCAAATTAGGTAAATTTAGCGTGATATATCCTAATAATAAGGAGTATCACGCTATTAAAAGAGAAATATGGAATCAAGACTCATATCATTTTGAAAGTAAGAAAAATAACCCCTTCATTGTAGATATAGGTGCACACATAGGAATATCTGTTCTTTACTTTAAAGATATATATCCAAACTCTGAAATACTTGCTTTTGAACCAAATCCAATATCATTTGAGATACTAAAAGAGAATATCCAAATTAATGGACTAAGAAATATTACCTTGGTACAGAAAGCAATATATAAGGAAATGGGTACTGTAGTTCTGTATATTGATGATACAGATGAGATGTGGGGTTCTAATTCAAGCCTAAAAGAAAAGAGTTGGAATGGATTAGAGAAAACGAAACCAATTCAAGTACAGTCAACTACTCTACAAGAATATGTCAAGGATAAGGAGTATATAGATATGCTTAAAATAGATACAGAAGGTACTGAATTATCAATACTCAATAGCAATAAACATATACTTAGTAAAGTACAAAACATATCTGTTGAATATCATCCTTCAAGAAGAACAAGAGTTAAAGATCTATTAAATATCTTAAATCAATTTTTCATTACAGAAATATATAGAGAGGGTAAACTACTTAAAAATCCAGAAGAAAAGCTATTAACGATAAAAGGAAAGAAGCGTATATAATACTGATTTCCACCCATTATGAAATATTCCATATAACTCTTTTCCAACCTTCTGTGAATCATGCCTTACTAAACTTCTTACTAGTGTATCTCCTTTCTCTTTTTTAAGTACAGAATTTGCCACCAAATCCGTTCTAACAATATTTCTATCCCCATTCTCTTCTAAATCATCAACAAAGATATGTTCCCCATCTTTTAAATATCTTTTATATGCAGAGTTAGGAATTCTTCCACTGTTAACTAAAACATGATTAAACTTTCTTCCAATATATCCCTCAACAATATCTAATACCTCACTGTGAGTCTTACCTCTTGTTTGACCTATCTTAGACATAAGGTTGGGAATAAAGATAAGTTCAGCTTTAGTCTTTTGTAAAGCCTCTGATATACCACTAACAATTATATTTGCAAGAGTTGTTGTATATAGATCACCAGGACCAACAATAATATATTTTGATGTCATAATCGCCTCAATAGCCCCATCATATGCTTTTGCTTCTTTGTCAAAATGGAAATCTTCAATCATAGCATCCTTTGTTGGTTCATCTATTAAATGCTCTCCTACAATCTCTCTACCATCTGAATATTTAGCTACCAACTTCACCTTATCCAATGTAACAGGAATGATATTACCATTAACATTAAACAAATATTTAAACATTTCAATCGCTTCTATCTCAGAACCCGAAATCTCTGTCATAGCAATCATTAGTAAATTACCCATTGTATGACCTTTTAAACCATCTCCTTGAGAAAATCTATAAGTAAACAAATTCCTAAGAGTATTACCTTCATTTTCATCAGAGAGTGCAATAATGGATTTCCTTAAATCACTAAGTGGAAGTAATCCAAACTCATCTCTTACCACAGCATTACTACCACCATCATCCATCATTCCTACAATGACATTCAAATCCAAATCTTTATGTTTTTTTAGACCTTCAAGTACCACTGAGGTACCCGTTCCACCACCAAGTACAGTAATTTTCATACGTGTATTGTATACCAAAAGATGATATAATTAAATGTTTAATTAATGATTATACCCCCACTATGAAGTTCAAGATCGGATCAAAAGTGTTCTATCCCTCACACGGTGCAGGATGGATAAAAGCAGAAAAAGAGATTGAGTTTAATGGTGAAATAAAGAAGTATTTTGAATTTGAATTCATAAATGCTCAATTAACAATATCCACCCCTATTGAGAATGTAGAAAACCTTAGTGTTAGACCAGTATTTAATCAAAAAGATATAAAAGAAAAAGTACTTACACTAAAAAAGAAACCTGTTAAAGATCCAAAGACTACTGACTTCAATAAACTAATGGAAATATTCAAGAAATTAGAAAATCAAGCAAATATTGAATCTGCTATTGAAACAATACAGTACTGTAATCATGTTAAAAGACAAAGAGAAAAAGATGGAAGATTAATACCAGTCACTATTGAAAATGAATTAGGAAGAGCAGTTGGAGATATTGTAGGTGAGTTAGCAGTATCCTCAGGTGTAAAGTTTGTAAATGCGGCAAGAAGTTTTGAAAAGCTAACTGGATTAGAAACAAAAATACCTTTAGAGTAAATTCTTACTTTTTGATTTCTACCATTACCTCTTTATCTTCTACCTTTATCTGTATACCATTTTCTAATGTATCTCTCTTTTCAAACAAATCTATTATTACATTACTCTTTAGCTTCTCTTCATAAGTGGTAATGATACTTTCAATCTCACTACTATCTGTCATATATAGTATGGATACTCTCTCTCCTACTTCACAACCACTCTCTTTCCTTGCAACTTGAAGACCTCTAATAATCTCATTTAACATACCCTCTTCTTTTAATTCATTTGTTAAATTAATATCTAGTGATACAAATACTTTTCCATCACTTTGGGATATTAATCCGTCACCTGTTTGTTCTTTTTCAGAAAATACTACCTCTTTTACATTAAGTTCACCCTTAATTATCTCTTGCATCTGTAAATCAGAAATAGGGACATATACTTTTGATAAAGGTTGTCTTACTTTCAACCTGTTATCATCTCTAATCTTTAAACCAATGGAACATATATCTCTTACCCTATCCATATTTATAAGTATTTCGTCATTTAATCTACCCTCATCGACTACTGGATAATCTTCCAAATGAACTGATTCTTTTGCAGAAGATACAATACCCTCTGTTAAAGTCGCATATACAGATTCAGAAATAAATGGTGCAAATGGGGCAAGTAGTTTTGTTAATTCTAAAAGAACATAGTGTAAAGTATTTAATGCCTCCCTATCTCCTTTTACAAACCTATCTCTTGATCTTCTAATGTACCACTTAGATAACCCATCTATTAAATCAAAAATGTCTTTTGTTGCTTTCTGTAGTACATATCCATCCATACTCTCTGTAACAGATTTAATAGTTTGGTGTAGTTTTGCAACTATCCATATATCCATTAAATTCTCTGATTTCCATCCCTCTGTATATTGCCAATTAAATTGATCTTTGTAACTTAAGAAATATTTAACAGAATTCCAATATGGAAGTAGTACTGTAGCAGTAATCTCTTTTAGAAATTTCTCACTAAACAATATCTCTTCACCATGAACAATAGGGGAACTTAAGAAGTACAACCTCAAAGAATCTGCACCCATTTGATCAAGTACTACATTAACTTCAGTATAGTTACGTTTACTCTTAGACATCTTTGTACCATCAGGAGCGAGTGCCATTCCATTTACAATAACATTCTTGAATGATTTCTCATTGAAGAGAGCAACACCAAGTACGTGTAAAGTGTAAAACCATCCTCTGGTTTGATCAACTCCTTCAGCTATAAATTGACCTGGATATTTACTTTCAAATTTTTCTTTGTTTTCAAAAGGATAGTGGAATCTTGCAAAAGGCATTGAACCAGAATCATACCAGACATCAATAACATCCCTTACTCTCTTCATTACTCCACCACACTTAGGACATGAATATGTAATTTCATCTACAAATGGCTTATGTGGATCTTTTAATTCTATTCCAGATTTTTCTTTTACCTCAGCAAAAGAACCAAGTACTTCAGTTTCACCACACTTCTCGCAAATCCAAGCAGGAAGAGGTGTACCCCAATATCTGTTTCTACTTAATGCCCAATCTCTAGCATCTGCTAACCAATTTCCAAAACGACCTTGTTTAAAGTAAGCAGGTACCCAATTTATCTCTTCATTTTCCTTTACTAGTTTCTCTCGTATATCTGTTACTTTTACATACCAACTCTTTATCGGTTTGTATATTAAAGGTGTATTAGTTCTCCAACACATTGGCATTTGATGTTCATAGTCTACACTCTTTAGAAGAAGTGACCTGTTCTTTAAATCTTCCATAATGTACTTGTTAGCCTTTTTGTAGAACATACCCTTAAACTCTCCCATCTCTTCTTTCATGTTTCCTTGATCATCTAGGTAATCAAACATACTAATACCCATACTTGTCATTAAAGCAAAATCTTCTTCACCATATGGTGCCTGATGTACTAACCCTGTACCGTCCTCAAGTGTCACATGGTTAGCATGTACAACTCTAAAGGCCCCTTCACTACTCTTTGATGAAAAGAATGGGAAGAGAGGCTCATACTCCTTACCAATTAACCGCTCCCCATT
>Ga0209417_1006384_pt1 | contig 12120 bp, 11 predicted proteins | sample RifGroF2_FD_184002 | JGI IMG/M metagenome (GOLD analysis project Ga0209417, IMG submission 184002) | Groundwater microbial communities from Rifle, Colorado, USA - Groundwater F2 (SPAdes) (version 2) | ecosystem: Environmental > Aquatic > Deep subsurface > Groundwater | place: Rifle, Colorado... | reverse complement strand
ATTTTCATCTTGTCTTCATAATTGCTTGCTAAAATAAAGCCGCCTTTGTCAATCAAGGCAATTTCTTTCATATGCGCAGATTCTTGCTTAAGTTGATTAAATTTTTCATAAATATGTTCGCCGGAAACTGATGAAACTATATTGGTTTTGTTTTCTGAGCCTGCTTCAGCAATTGCGGCGCCGGATTCTATAACTCCTTCAATATCTCTGTTATTGACAAGAAGTTTGCCAATGGAAGCAATTTTGCCTTTGGACTCGTTATCTTTAGAAACAGGTGCTTCGATAAGCCTGATATCAGCAGGAATAAAGTCAAAAGATTCATTATTGTCATTACTGGAAGGACTTGGCGATGTTTTTTGCTCCTGTTTATTTTCTTCAAAATCTATTAGCGGCAGTGATTCAATCTCCATAAACTCGTCTTTTGATTCTAAAGGTTTTGCTTCGTTTGTATTTATTTTATTTTCCTGCTCCTTTTCATTTAAACTAAAAAAGAATTCAGTTTCCTGAGGTTTTTCAGTATTTTGATTTTCAGTTTTTGTCTGTGGATAAAGTTCTTCATATAAAGATACCGGATTTTCTTCTGTTTTACTTATAACTTCGTTTTTTTCTTTGTCAGACTCGGAAATTTTATTTCCTTCAAAAGAAATTGTTTCAGGTTGAGTGTCTTCTAGTTGTTTATTAATTGATTTCTCTTTTTGATCCTGCTGTTTTTTTGATTTGTTGGTTTTGTCTTCAAACAAAACAAGGCTAATAAGCGTTATAAAGCTGAATAAAAAGCTTAAGGCAGGTGTTAATGGATTTATGGATATAATAAAATCAGAATTAAAAGTTATAGAAGCCAGATTAAAATACTTTATTCCAAAAATTGCGGCAAAAAGAACGATTGCATTAATAAAAACGCCTGTTATTGTTAGTTGTAGTATTTGAGTTGTAGTAGCTTTAGGATAAGCAATAACATTTAACGTTAAATAACCCGCGAATAACCCTATAATTAAAAGAGGAACAGGTAAATCAAACGGACGAACAGTTATGTAAGAAGAGCCTGTTGCTGCAGCAACAGCAACAATAAAAGCAAATAGTGACGGGATGAGATTCCTGAATTTTAGTTCCTGCATAATCTTCTTAACTCCAAACAGCAAATTAGTACTATTTTATCTTTTTTTAAACAGTTATGAGATCATCTAAAATTGTTATTTTTATCGAAACGAGTTTTTAATGCTTCTACTTCGCTTGCGTATCTTATCCTTTTTGATTTTACAATTATTTTTTGCTTTTTGCAATATTCAAAATCAATTTCTGTAAATGCAAAATACCCTGAATTGCATTTGCAGATGCTATATTCCGTAACAATAAATAAAAAATAAAAACTTTAAAGAAAGTTAATGAAAAACTTTTATTTTAGTTTATAGAGTTTAAAATTTCCTGATAATTCGGAATATCCATAATAATCCACTCAAAAAGCATTCTTATATCACCTGTATCAATATAATCAAGAGTTTTAAGTATAGATTCATACCTGACAGGATAAGCTTGAGGAGAAGACTTTAAATTTAAGGCTTGAGCTTTTTCAAAAGAAAAACCTTTTATCTTTTCATCCCATATATTTGTATAATTTAGTCCTTTGTTTAGGCATGTAGGCATATTGAATTGGTTTTCTCCCCTTGCGCTTATGGAAATAAGACCGTATGTGCGGCATATTATACCCCTGTGCTGATATAAAGAGCATAAATCATCAAATAAATAAGGACATGTATAAGAAAAGTTTGATAATTCATTTCCATTTTGAGTAAAAATTTTTCTGTTTTTATAGATTTCAATTGCGCGTTGATAAATAATATCCTGCGTTTCTTTTTCTAAGCTGTTAAATCCAATTTTTAAAAACGCATATTCAATTTCTGTAAAAGGATAATAGCCTGTTTGACAGCAAATTGAACAGCCGGAGGAACATTTTATGAATTCTTTTTGCTCTTCAAAAAATCCGTCAACGGTTTTTGTAAATACATTTATAAATTCTGAATATTTTTTTAATTTTTCCTGCATGTTAATTCTTCTCTTTTTAAATTAATCCTTGAATTCGGTTGAGTTCACGGGAAATATTATCCGTGTGATTTTTTAAATGGGTTATTTGAAAAAAATTTCTCTCTTTTTCTTTACCAGATGTGCCTTTTAGTGTTTCAAGCAATTCTCTGGCTGTCAATAAATGAATTTCATAGTATTTTTTTATTAAATTTATTGTATCTTTGCGCAAATTTTCATCTAATAAGTCAAGCAGCATCATTTTTATGTTTATAAGCTGATTTGAATACGTTGGAGATTCCGTGATTTCTGAGGTCATAAGGTTTTTAAAATGCTCTTTTCCTTCAACCGTTATAGAATAAGTAGAACTTTTTTGACCTCCGGAACTCATTTTTCGTTTTGCAGAAATAAAGCCGTTCTTTTCAAGTTTTTTCATTGCAGGATGAATTGACCCAAAACTCGCGCTTAAAAAAACAGAAAAATTATTTTCAATTTTCTGTTTGATTTTATATATTGTAAATTCGCCATTAAGCAAAATTGCCAGTATGAGAAGCTCTGTCATTTTTTATTATTCTCTTATCACAGGGGGACAGTAAATAAAAATTAAGTAAATAATAACAGATTATTGATATTAATGCATGGTTTGATATAACCTTTAAAAAATACTAAAATTATAAACAGTTAATAAAGAGTTTTTAATAAAATGACAATAAATCTTGCTCCATCCGCAGAAATAACAAAAGATATTGTTAAAAATGCGGGCATACAACATATAGCGATAATTATGGATGGAAACAGAAGATGGGCTCATTCAAAGCATCTTCCTTCAGTCGCCGGTCATAATGAAGGTGTAAAATCTTTGAAGCAAACAGTACAGGCTGCTATTGACTTCGGGATAAAATATCTTACAGTTTACGCTTTTTCTACAGAAAACTGGGGCAGGAAAAAAGAAGAAGTTCAATTTTTAATGCTTCTTTTAAAGGAAACTATTAAAAATGAAACAGATGAATTAAACGAAAAAGGCGTAAGAATAAGAATAATTGGCGATTTGAATCCTTTAAGCGATGAGTTGAAAGAAACTTTTGCCGAAGCTGAGGATATTACCAAAGATAATGATACCCTTAATCTTCAGGTTGCAATAAATTACGGGGCAAGAAATGAAATAACAAATGCGGTAAAAAACATAGTTTCTGCTGTTCAAACAGGTGCCATTAACCCGGAAAACATAGATGAAACTGTTATTTCAAATTATCTTTATACCTCAAATATTCCTGATCCTGATCTTTTAATAAGAACCGGCGGAGAACAAAGAATCAGCAATTATCTTTTATGGCAAATAGCCTATACGGAAATTTATGTAACAGAACTTTTTTGGCCTGAATTTGGAGAAGAAGAGCTTTCAAGAGCCATTTCGGAATTTTCGGCGCGACAAAGAAGATTTGGCAAGGACTAATAAATGGTTCAAAATATAAATAAGCTTGTTTTTGCTACAAAAAATAAAAATAAACTCGCCGAAGTCATAAATATTTTGAAAAATGTGGGAGTTACTATCTGCGGAGTTGAAGGAGAGTTCGATCCCGAAGAAACAGGCGCGACTTTTGAAGAAAATGCGTACATAAAAGCTTATGAAGCTGCAAAAATAATGAACATGCCGGCATTTGGGGATGATTCCGGTCTTGTTGTGGATGCGCTTGAAGGTAGACCCGGAGTTTATTCTTCCCGTTACGCCGAAAACGACAAAAAAAGAATTGAAAAACTTCTTGAAGAGTTAAAAGATGTTCCTCCAAATAAACGTACAGCAAGATTTGTATGCGCCATGGTCGTTGTTAATCCCGAAGGGGAAACATTATTTTCCTGTCTGGGAGTTTGTGAAGGGCTGATTATAGATTCTTCAAAAGGCTCAAATGGCTTTGGTTATGATCCGATATTTTTTATGCCTGAAAAAAACGCTACTATGGCTGAATTAACAATGGATGAAAAAAATACAGTAAGTCATCGAGGCAAAGCTCTCAAAAAAATAATAGAATGGCTATTGAATTAATAAATTAGTTTGACTATTAATGGAGCAATTTAAAATGCGAAGCAGGTCGCATGGACAGCTGTTTTTCAGAATTTATAAACATATTATTATAATTTTTGTAATGATATTATGTCTTGTTTCTAATAAATCTTATGCATTTACAGATACGGAAAATACACAAAAAATATTTTCTCTTGGTAGGGGAGTGGGTGCCTCATATTATCATTTGACAGATCTTTGTGATAAAGCTCGATTTAAACCGTATTCTGTTCTCAAAAAAGAATACAGCGACACTTTTCAGAGTCTTAATGTGATGGGTGTTATACTTAATGATTTTGAACCAAATTCTGATTCTCATAAGCAGCTTAATAAATTAATAATTAATTTTTATAATTCGCTTAAGGCTCAGGATTTAAACGAAATTGCTCTTTTGAACATAAGAGACGCTTATATTTTATATTATGAAAATTTGGTTAAGGATATTAGGTGTAAATTTTCTTCAGAAGGAAGCTGGCTTTTTACTCTGGGCTTTTATTCTTCTTTCCAAATGGAATCTTTGAATTCTCCTTCCAAATCTAAGCTGCTCCTTTCCGGTTTTAGTAAAATTATAGCTTCTAATCCTTTTCCAACCCTTCCTGCGTCTGTAGGGGTTCAATTAAAAGCAATAAATAAACTTGATAAAACATATATGAATATTAAAGAAATTGAATGCCTTAAGCAAAATATTATTAAGATTACAGAATATTTCGGCAGTTATCCCGAAAATAAGCCATTATCTAACGAACTTAAAGAACTTGTGGGTACCTGGCAGGGAATTTTGATTGATTCAGACAATCAAAGGCATAAAATAAAGCTGGTTGTCTGTGATGCTATGAATATCAGAATGGATATTGACGGAATTGCTCAAAATATTGTAATTTCTGATGCCAAGCTTATAAATAATTATTTTACTTTTATGTTTAAACCTTTTGGTAATGAAAAACTTTACATAAAATTTAATGCAAAGATTTCTAATAACATGTTTTCCGGAGAAGTTGTTGATGTTCTTGGGCAGAAAGGAAATTGGCTTCTTTCAAAAACCGAAAAAAACGGAACATTAAGCGAACAAACAGTTAATGAAATGAATTGTTATTATAAAAAAGTACAGAAAAATAATCCAAATTCTTGAAAAAAACATAATTAAAAAAGCCGATTATCTTATGATAACCGGCTTTTTTATATTAAACACCCGAAAACTAGAAATTTAAATAATTAAGCTTTTTTGATTGTGGAGAAAACATTAGCATAGGCTTGCATTTCAATTGAAACTGTTTTTAAATCGCCTTTTGCTTTGCTTGCAACATCCATTTGAGAGAATAAATTTAATTTACTACTTTCTACAACACCATTTTTAATTTGTAATGTTTCATATTGTTTGGTTTCTTTTTGTTGAGCGATTTCTAATTCAGCTTTTGTTCCAGCTTTTGCGTTGTCTTGTCCTTCTACAAGGATACTTAAATATTCTTGTAAGGATTTTAATTTTTTAAGACCTTTGTCGCTATTTTCTCTTTTGTCTTTCATTGCTGTTGTTTCTGTGCTCATTTTGTTGTATTTTGCTTCAACAGCTTCTCTTTTTGCTAAATCAGCGGAATGATTTTCACTTGCTTTTTTGTAAATGCTTTCTTTTTCTTTAGTGATGTTTTTGTTATCGTCTAATTCTTGTTGTTTTAATGCTATTTTGTTATCTATTTCAGGAAGTTTGCCTTCTTCATTTTTGATTTGGTTGTCTAATTCTTTTTCTTCTTTTTGTTTAGCTTGAATATCTTTATCTGTTTTTGCTTCGTCATCGTCGAAAGATTTAAGATCTTTGTCTAGTTGATCTTGTTCATCGATTTTAGCAGCTAAACTTGTTTCAAGGCTTAAGATTTCAGCATCAATTTGAGCATCGATTTCAGCTTGAGTTATTTCAGCTTCAACTGTTTGAGCTGTTGTTTCAGTTGAATTTTCTGTTTCTACTGTAGCAGCATTTTGAGCTTCTGCTATTGTTGTAGTTGCAGCATTGTTGTCACTTGTATCAATTGCAACGGTTGAGTTAGGAGCTGCTTCAACTACTGTATTGCCGGTTGCTACAGATGCTTGTTGTACAGGAGCCGCACCTTTTTTTGCTCTTAATTGACTGATTTGACCTTTAATGGAATCTATATCAATTGATAAAGAAGCTTTTTTAGATACAGTTGAACTTCTTTTTTGAGAAATAGATGCTTTATGGGATGTAAGTGAAACAATTACATTACCAGCATCAATTTTTTTCTGTTTTGTTGTTTCAAAGTTTGCTGTTGATTTATTTTTTTCTGCTTCTAATGCTGTTAAATCTTTATTTAAGATGTTGTCTTTATTTGCGGAATAATCAAAGTTGCTTTTTGCGTAGTCTTCAGCAGCTTTTGATTGTTCTTCCGTAGCAAATATTTGTGACATTGCTTCTAATTCTTTTGTATTTGCGCCGATTTTTTTATCTAATTCAGATACTTCAACATTGGTTGTTTTAATTGTTGCTTCGTAATTTTTTAAATTGATGCCGGTTTTAATTACAGCATTTTCTAAAGATTGATTTGAAATGCTTAAACGTTTTGCATTGGTTTGTTCATATTCAAAATTAACTTGAGCCCATTTTTGATCAACTAATTTTCCCATATAACCATCTTCAACAATATTTGTTTTAAGGGTTTCTGTTTGGAAAATTGAACCTTTAGTTTGATAAGCTTGACCGATATTTTGAAGTTTTTGAGCTAAAACGTTGCCTTGTTCCTGTTTACTTGAAAATATACCAAATTGACCTTTTTGCTCGGAGCCGATTTTTTGAGCATTTAAATAATCTTTTTGGAAAGGAAGCCCTGTTACACCACCAATAGACATGGCTATTCTCCTATATTTTACCTACACCTACTTATACTAATGATATATTTATCACCCTGTATATATATAAAGTTTAAATACTGTTCATAATTTCATTTTTTTCAGATTTTTTAACAAAACGTTACAAAAGAGAACTCCTCTTTTTGAAAATAGTTGTTATTGTTGGTTCTTGATGATTTACAAAAATTCATCCCCCAAAGATTTTTAAAGAAAACCCCGCAATTATTTGAAAAAAAATTAATTTGAATATATATAATGTATATATTTCCATTCAGGTGTCTAATAATAAATAGCTAAAAAAATACCCGAAAGCGGATAATAAGTGTTTATAAATACTGTTATAATTTCTATGATATTTATGGAGGCTGTAGTATAAAAATGGCTAAAACAAGAATTTTAATAGCTATAGATGAGCCCAGCTGGGCAAAAACAATCGTTCATGCCGCTTATAATTTTATAGACAAAAAAAATTCCGAAGTTACTTTATTAAACGTGATAGAAACAAGTATTGCAGAAGAAGGTTATTTTTACAGCCAGCCGGAAAAATTTATAAAGCATGAAGCTGAAAAAGAAAATTTTACACTTTTGGAAAATTTTCTTGAAAACTCGGATGTTGATTATAAAGGATTTATATATAAAGAAGGCAATGCTTCCGAGACGATAATCAAACTTACGGAAAATGCTGAATATGATCTTTTAGTAATTGGTTCTCATAACAAAAATGCCATAGAAAGATTGTTGCTTGGCAGTGTCGCGTATAAGGTTACGCGTTTTGGAAAAACTTCCGTGCTTGTAGTTGACAGCAAATGTCATATAGAAGCTGCTGATTTAACTTCATTTTCTATTTTAATGGGGGTTGATACATCTGATGATTCGTTTTATGCAGCCGAAACTTTATGGAAATTTATTGATAAAGATCGAGCCGGTGTAACCCTTTTAAACGTAATGATTGAGCCAAGCCTTATTATTCCTCCCGATGCGTATATTTATCTCGATATGAACAAAATAATAGAGGAAGCATGTTTGGTTTCAGAGAATTTGCTTGATCTGACTGCAAGTAAACTTGAAGCGCATGGGATTAAAGTTGTAAAAAAATATCATGTTGAAGGTGATGCTGCCGCTATGATTCTTGATGAAGCTGAAGAAAATAAGCATGATTTGATAGTTGTCGGCTCTCATGGAGGAGGCAAGCTTTCGAGATGGCTTCTTGGCAGCATAAGCACAAAAGTTTATGAGCATGCTAAACAGCCTGTTTTGATAATAAAACAGGGTAAATAGTGGAATTGTCATTGCGAGGCTTGAAACATCTTTTAAGTCATTGATTTTTCTTACGAAGCAATCTTCTAAAGTGGCGTGTTGTCATTGGTAAGATTGCTTCGTATGGTTAATTTAAACTTATAATCTATATTTTATGCCTCGCAATGACAGCCAAAAAATAATTAGCATAGAGTCACTATCCTTTTTTAGTTTATAATAATCTTAGTTTGATAGCTTTTAAAAACAGATGGATAGGAGTTTATTTTGGCAAAGCTTGAAAAAATTTCTTTAATAATGCCCAAAGGCGCAATTTATAGGTTTAAAGATAATAATACGCCGGATTCAATTACTATTCCCGCTTTGGTTTCTTTGATTCCCAAAGAATTGAATATTAAAGTAGAAGTCTATGACGAAACTATTGAAAAAATTGAAAAAGAATCAATTAATGCGGATCTTGTTGTAATATCTGCCTTAACTTCAACAATTAACAGAGCATATGCTTATGCGGACTACTTTCGCTCAAAAGGCATACCAGTTGTCATTGGAGGAGTTCATGCAACTTTTAATCCCGATGAAGTGTCGGAGCATGCTGATGCGGTAATTAGCGGCATAGCGATTCATACATTTCCTCAATTATTGATGGATTTCAAAGCAGATACAATGCAAAAAATATACAAACAAGAAGAAATTGATTTCAGAAATGCTCCTTTTCCTGACAGAAATGCGTATGTTGAAAAAAACGTCAATCCTGAAGATATAAACGGAATACAGGCAACTTACGGATGCAAAAATGTATGCGAATTTTGCGTACAGCCTTATGTTTGCAATGGTTGCCACCAAAGACCCATTGAGGATGTTATAAATGAAATAAAACAAATTAAGTCGGGATTTTTAGAATTTTATGATCCTAATTTGTTTCAAGATGCTGAATACGCTTATAAATTATGTGAAGCAATGATTCCTCTAAACAAAAAATGGGGAACTCCTGCTAATATTCATGTTTCAAATAACCCCAAATTGCTGGAAGTAGCCTCAAAAAGCGGACTTATAGCTGTTTTGGTGGGGTTTGAGTCAGTAAACCAAAAATCTTTGTTAAAAATTAATAAAGGTTTTAACAGAGTCAGTGATTTTTCCGAGGCGGTAAAAAGGTTCCAAAATCATAATATTTCGGTATTTGGCAGTTTTGTTTTCGGGCTTGACGAAAATGACATTAATATTTTTCAGGAAACTTATGATTTTCTTCAGCAGGTTCCGATTAATATGCCGAGATTTACTATTAATACACCATTTCCCGGAACTCCTTTTTATAAAAAAATGAAAGAAGAAAACAGAATCATAGAAGATAACTGGGCAATGTATGATTGTTCTCACGTGGTAATTCAACCTGCAAATATGTCACCGGAAGATCTTCAGCAAGGTTTCTACGAGTTATGCAATGCGGTTTATGAAAACAGACCTGATACAAATTTGCATCATTATTATAAAAAATTACCAAGTTACACAAGAGATATAGTAATTGACTGCTCAGACATTTAATTTTTCTCAAGAATAATCTGATTCTTAGGTCTGTCTACAGTAACCTTAAAATCTTTCATAAAACTAAGCCCCAATAAACCGGCTAAATCTCCTGCTGTCCCTGAAGTATGCATAGGAAGATCTGCCACAAGAGCTTCCACGTTATAGGCCGTAAGTCCGTTTATTTCGATTTTTTTAAGCGTTATTTTAGGTACATTAATATAACCGCTGCCGGTCATAATTTTCGTACTTGGAGCATTAGCTGTTGAAATTTTCAACTTATTTGCAAGTTCGGTTGAAATTGTTGTGTAAGAAGCGCCTGTATCAAAGATAAATTTTACTTTCGCAGCATCATTAACCTTTACATTATCTATAACCAGAACATTTCCCATGGTGTTAACGTTCAAAATAGCTTTGGTAACTTTTGAATAAGAACTTGATGATTCTCCAATCAATTTTAATCCTGTTTTAGAAAGATTAACGACTTCCGGATTTGAAGAAGTTTCAATAATGTTTCTGTATAAAAGTTTTGCATTGGCAGTATTTTTATTTTGAACAAAAGTTATAGCAAGATAATATTTTATAACATCATTATCTGGATTTGCCTGAAAAGCTTTTTTGAAACAACTTTCAGCATATTTGTAATTGCTTGATTCATAAGCTTTTACACCATCCTGAAAACTGTCTGCAAGAGCAGTTTTGGGTAAAAATATTAATAAAAATAATATAAATATGAATAAAATTATTTTAATTTTGGACATAAAAAACTCCGATGTCTTATATAAGATATCGGAGTTTTTTTATTAATCTTTAAAAATAGTTATTTAAGTTATTTTTTACCAGCCGCCAAATACAGCAGCTGCTGTTACTCCATGTGCAGCTACTATTTTCTCATCTTTACTCATTTTATGTTTTGCTATTTCGATTTTTTTTGTCTCGGTTTTATCATGCGCATGATTGTTATCAGTATCTATAATAGTTTCTTCTGTTGTTGTAGTTGTTTCTGCCTGACGTCTTTGTAGAAGATTGGATATAAGCAGCAAAACTAATTGTTGCATAAAAGCTTCATTATTATTCTGTTGTTGAGGCGCCATGCATTGTTGAGAATAGTAGCCGGTATTCATGTTTGATCCTTGAAAAACAGAAGTTGTATCAGTATAGTTTGACATGGAAAATCCGGTACTTAAACCATTTCCATAACTATTGTAATTTAAACCTGGTTGGTACATAGATGTATTTGCATAACTAATCATAAAATAACTCCTCCACAATATAATCTTTAAGACCCAATAATTAAAATTTCAGAAATAAATCTGCATAAAAATTTTGTTGTTTAAATCTTTTTTAATCTCCTCCGCATAAATATTTTAAGTATAAGACCCTCTATGCATGTAAAAACAATAAAAAATCTTAAAATTCAAAAAACAAAAATAAATTAACATTTTGTAATATTTTTAAAACCTTAGAGTTTTTATTAATCTATTAACAATAGTTATTGTTTACCAGCCGCCAAATATAGCACCAATAGGATCTGCTACAGCTGCTGCTACAGTTAAACCAGTTTCTAAATCTGATGGTCCGCCCCCTCCTGCTGCAGCAGGTGCAACTATATCTTCTTCTTCTATAACAGTTTCTTCTTCTTCATGAGCATGTGCTTCAGCTTGTCTTCTTTGTAAAAGATTGGATACAAGCAATAAAACTAATTGCTGCATAAAACTTTCATTGCTATTCTGTTGTTGAGGCGCCATGCACTGTTGAGAATAGTAGCCGGTATTCATGCTCTGTCCGCCGAAAATTGATGATGTATCAGTATAGTTTGACAAGGAAAAACCGGTACTTAAGCCATTGTTTGCATAACTGTTATAGTTAGAATAATTTAGACTTGGTTGATACATAGATGTGTTTGCATAACTAATCATAAAATAACTCCTCCACAATATAATCTTTAAGACCCAATAATTAAAATTTCAGAAATAAATCTGCATAAAAATTTTGTTGTAAAAACTTGTTAAATCTCCTCCACATAAATATTTTAAGTATAAGACCCTCTATGCATGTAAAAACAATAAAAAACCCTAAAATTCAAAAAACAAAAATAAGTTAACATTTTGTAATATTTTTGAAATCTTAGAGTTTTTATTAATCTATTAACAATAGTTATTGTTTACCAGCCGCCAAATATAGCACCAATAGGATCTGCTACAGCTGCTGCCACAGTTAAACCAGTTTCTAAATCTGATGGTCCGCCCCCTCCTGCTGCAGCAGGTGCAACTATATCTTCTTCTTCTATAATAGTTTCTTCTTCTTCATGAGCATGTGCTTCAGCTTGTCTTCTTTGTAAAAGATTGGATACAAGCAATAAAACTAATTGCTGCATAAAACTTTCATTGCTATTCTGTTGTTGAGGCGCCATGCACTGT
>Ga0209417_1006379_pt1 | contig 12127 bp, 10 predicted proteins | sample RifGroF2_FD_184002 | JGI IMG/M metagenome (GOLD analysis project Ga0209417, IMG submission 184002) | Groundwater microbial communities from Rifle, Colorado, USA - Groundwater F2 (SPAdes) (version 2) | ecosystem: Environmental > Aquatic > Deep subsurface > Groundwater | place: Rifle, Colorado... | reverse complement strand
CTGTCTTATTCATGGCGGTGGTACCAAGATAACTTTAAGTACAACATCTAACATTTTAGTTGAGCCAAACAGTACATTGCATCTTTCAGGCATTTTGTTAGAGAATGTTGGTTTAGAAAATATACGTTGTATTGATAATTCTTCCAAAATTGTATTGGAAGATGTGGTTTGGTATCAAGATGCAGATTATACATTTAGTAATGGTACTTTAGAATTTGAGAATAGTGTAAAATTTTTGGGACCATATAAATTTATTTATAATGCCTCTTTTACTAGTACCATAAAAAATTATGCTAAGTGGGAGATTGGTAATGGCATGACTTTAGCTGTTGGTAGAAAAGAGCCGTATGGTATAGAGCCTTTATATTTTGAGGGTAATGATGCTGTTTTAAAATTAACAAAAGCTATTAGAAGAACAAGAGCAGGGTTAAAGAGACCATCCAAACCGATCGGTACTTTTATATTTCTTGGACCAACAGGAGTAGGGAAGACTGAATTAGCAAAAGAATTAGCCAGGTATTTATTCGATTCGGAAGATGCTCTTATTAGAATTGATATGAGTGAGTACATGGAAAAATTTGCTGTTTCCCGTCTTGTAGGGGCTCCTCCGGGATACGTTGGCTACGAAGAAGGCGGACAACTTACCGAGCGTGTTAGAAGAAAACCATATTCTGTTGTTTTGTTTGATGAAATCGAAAAAGCTCATCCGGATGTTTTCAATATCCTTTTGCAAGTTCTTGATGATGGAGTGTTAACGGATAGTCTTGGTCGTAAAGTTGATTTTAAGAATACAATCATTATCATGACCTCCAATATTGGAACTAAAGAGATCAAATCTACAGGTGGTTATGGATTTAGCGGTGAGTCGGAAGCCGACCAGTATTCATACCTTAAGAATACTGTTGAAGACGCAATGAAGAAACTCTTCAACCCGGAATTTGTAAATAGAATTGACGAAACAATTGTTTTTAGAAATCTGGATAAGGAAGACATTAAGAATATCATTGCTATCGAGATGAAAGACCTTATCAAGAATATCAGCGATAATAAGATGACCATTGATCTTCATAAATCTGCTATTGAGTTCTTAGCAGATAAAGGGTTTGATCAAAAATTTGGAGCAAGACCTCTGAAGCGCGCTATACAAAAATATGTTGAAGATCCGCTAGCGGAGGAATTACTTCTTTCACATTTTAAGGAAGGCGATAAGATCCTGGTTAAACATAAAAAAAGTACGGACGAGCTCTATTTTGTAGCCGATAAAATTGTTGAGAAGGAAGAACAAGATAACCAGGAGAAGAAAACAATCTAGTAAATCATGGAAACAATTTAAATGCAATCACTTAGCGATGAAGAGATTAAAAATAGTTTAGATAATTTGGATGGCTGGTTCTACCTTCATAATTCAATAGAAAAAGAATTTACATTAAAGACATTTGCTGATGCAGTTGCACTTGTTGTCAAAATTGGGATAGAGGCGGAGAAAATAGATCATCACCCGGATATGCTCCTTCATTCCTGGAATAAAGTAAAAGTAATTCTGTCAACTCATTCGGCAGGCGGTGTAACAGAAAATGATTTTAAATTAGCCCAAACAATAGACGAAATTAGAAAATGAACAATCAAGATATTCTCCAGATTTTCCAAAGAACAAATGCCCTCTTAAACGGGCATTTTTTATTAACCTCGGGCAGACACAGCAATCAATATTTTCAGTGTGCATTAGTCTTACAGCACGCGGAGTATAATGAAATAATCTGTGGTCTGATAGCTAACTATTTCAAAGATTTTGAAGTTGACGTTGTAATTTCTCCTGCAATCGGCGGGATTGTCGTTGGGCAGGAAGTCGCCAGGCAATTAGGAAAGAAATCAATCTTTGCTGAAAGAGAAGATAAAACATTAACTCTGAGAAGGGGATTTCAGATTGAGGAAGGGAAAAAATATTTAGTTTGTGAAGATGTTGTTACAACCGGAGGATCTGTTTTTGAGGTTATCGAAATAGTTAAAAAGAATGGCGGCGTAGTTGCAGGAGTAGGATACATTGTTGATAGAAGCAATAACAAAGTTCAATTCGGTGTCCCGCAATTCAGTACTCTACAATTAGAGGTAGTATCATTTACACCCGAAGATTGCCCATTATGTAAGCAGAACATTCCGGTAATAAAACCGGGTTCTCGAAAAGTAAAATCTTAATTATTTTTGAGGAAATAAAATGAAAAAAGCATTACTAATTTTTTTATCATTTATAGTTACAACCAGCGCCCAAGTAAAATTTGATGATTACTTCACAGCAAATACACTTAGACTCGATTTCTATCATACCGGCAACAAGACAACAGAAACAATTTCGTTTGACAAACTGATTGAAGAAGGTCAGTGGAGCGGTCCTAAGAATAACTTAATTGATAAGTTCGGATATGGAAATTATTTTCTGAAGGTCTTTAATGCAGTATCACATGAATTGATTTACTCAAGAGGTTTCTCAACGTTATATCAGGAATGGCAGACTACCGAGGAATCTAAAAATACGATTCGTTCCTTTTCAGGATCAGTTTTAATGCCCTATCCGAAAGGGAAAATTATTGTTGAAATCTATAAAAGAGACCGGCGTAATAGTTTTGAAAAGAAATTCGAAAAAGAAATTGACCCGAAAGATTATTTTATCATGAAAGAAAAAGCAAAGCCGTATTCAAATTTTAAGGTTCATTATTCCGGCGATCCTTCATCAAAATTGGATATTGTATTTATTCCCGAAGGATATACAAAAGAGGAAATGGAAAAATTTTATAAAGATTGTGAACGTTTTGCAGGATATCTGTTCGATTATACACCATTCAAAGAGAATAAAGAAAAAATAAATATTTGGGGAATTGAAGCTCCTTCAAATGAATCCGGCACAGATGTTCCGGGTAAGAATGTTTGGAAAAACACTCTTCTCAACTCACACTTTTACACTTTTGACAGCGAGCGTTATTTAATGACTACGGATTATTTTACCGTCAAGGATGTTGCTGCCAATGCGCCGTATGATCAAATATTCTTGATGGTGAACACATCCACTTACGGCGGCGGAGCTGTGTATAATCTTTATTCCATGACTTGTGTTGATAATAAAGTTGCCAACCAGGTTTTTGTTCACGAGTTTGCACACGGGCTTGCAGGACTTGCTGATGAATATGGGAACGACCCTACTTATCAAGATATGTATCCGCCGGATATAGAACCCTGGGAACCGAATCTTACTACTTTGGTAAATTTTGAAAGCAAATGGAAAAATTTAGTTGAACCGGGAACACCAATTCCTACTCCTGATGAAGAAAAGTATAAGAATAAAATCGGAGTATTTGAAGGCGGCGGATATGTTGCAAAAGGAGTTTTCAGACCAACATCTAACAGTATTATGAATTCTTTTAAGTCGAATGAATTTAACAGGGTTTGTGCAGATGTACTTCAAAAAATTATAAACTATTATTCAGAATAATTCCTGTATGGATCAAAAAAAATTATATAGAACAATTGAAAGTGTCGCCTCAAAAAATTTTACAAAGGACAGCGATTTACTTGCCGATGTTGTCCAGCAAATAGTAAAGACCGAGGAGATTCAATTTACCGGCGGAAGAATCTGGAAATTGGATCCAAGAAGAAAAGCTTACCGCATTTTATTCCAAACAGGAAACGTTAAAAAAATCCCGGAAGATTTCTTGCTGCACATTAAAGATTATCCAATATTCGATAAAATTACCGTCGAGCGTACAATCTTAGATGACGAGACAAATAAAATCCTGCTCAGTAAAGGAATCTTCAAATACTCTGCAGCCGGAGTAGGTAGAAAAGTTAAGCTTGGAGAAAAGAAATATTACGAATATTTGCTGGCTGTAAACAGCAATATGATTGGTGACGATCTGAGATATACTTTAAATGTTGTTGCTACAGTCCTAACATCAAAGCTGAACGAGAGATATCTAAGCCAATCGAGGAAAAATTTGATTGCTGATATTGACAAAGCAAAACAATTGCAACGAAGTATCCTGCCTGCACACGAGCATAAATTTCATTTGTATGATATATTCGGCGTAACGATTCCTGCCGATACGGTTGCGGGAGATTTTTATGATTATCTTAGAATTGGAGACGACGAAGAACGTTTAGGAATTGTAGTGGGCGATGCGGCATCAAAGGGATTGGGAGCGGCTGCCGAGGCGATGTATATTTCCGGCGCTTTAAGAATGGCAAGTACGTTTCAAATTAAAATCTCACCTATGCTCTTTCGTCTGAATCAGCTTGTGAATAAAATTTTCAGCGATGATAAGTTTACTACACTTTTTTACGGAGAACTTTCCAACGATAAAAAAGGTCTTTTCCTTTATGCAAATGCCGGGCATAATCCGCCGATGTTTTACGACAAAAAAAATAATAATATAACACTACTTCAACCGACAGGTGCGTTATTAGGTCCCGCTCCAAACTCAAAATTCGAAACAGACAGCATAAATTTTCGCAAAGATGACATACTTGTAATTTATTCCGACGGCATTGTTGAATCTGCCAACGAGAAATACGATTTTTACGGTGAGGAACAGCTTAAGAAAATAATATTAACAAGTGTGAACAAAACTCCGAAAGAGATTGCCACATTAATTTTAGACGACGTTTTCAGATTCAGTACAAGTGAAAGCCAGTATCAAGATGACAAAACTGTTGTAGTAATAAAACGAAACGAATGATATGGATATTGTAAAGAAAATATTTGATGCCGGTGTTGTTGGAGCGGGAGGAGCGGGATTTCCTACTCACGTAAAGGCAAAATCTAAAGTCGAATATGTTTTGGTTAACGGAGCAGAATGCGAACCGTTGATCCATAAAGATTATGAGTTGATGAAAAATTTTGCACCGGATATTGTAAACGGTGTTGACTTGATGATCAAACAGACCTCTGCAAAGAAATCCTACTTTGGAATAAAAGCAAAAAACACAGCGGCAATTGAAGAAGTTGAGAAGAATTATAAGAACGGAAAAATTGATACTTGTCTTCTTGGTGATTTTTATCCGAGCGGTGATGAATATGAATTGGTATATGCCGCCACAAAACGATTAATTCCTGCTTACGGTTTACCCCTTGATGTCGGATGTGTTGTAAATAATGTTGAGACTTTTTACAACATCTCACGAGCGATCGAGGATAAACCTGTAACACAAAAATTTGTTTGCATAGCTGGCTGCGTAAAAAATCCGTCATCATTTTTTGTCCCTATAGGTACAACGTTAAAGGAGTTAATTGATCACGCAGGAGGAACTACAGTTTCCGATTACGGAATTTTTGTAAGCGGAATTTTAATGGGCAAACTTACTTTTGATCTTTCCGAAGTTGTAACAAAGACAACAGCGGGAATAATTGTTCTGCCTGCAGATCACTACCTGGTTGATCGAACAAAGAGAACTACGGAATCAAAAAATAGAATTGGAAAATCTGCATGCGATCAATGCAGCTATTGTAGCTGCTCCCATCATTGCATATGAAAGAATATAGACTGTCACATGAGGCACAAACCAGATGCTCTGCAGTGCAGGCATGAGATTGGCTGTATGTATCTCAGGTTTAAGAAGATTTACCAGAACAAAGACTGTAGAGACAACAACACTGTATGCCATAAGCCATTTGTATCTCCACCTCAGGTAAGTTACGTAGCCCACGAGCACAATAAAGAGCGAGTACCAGAGTCTGGTTTCTCCCATGGTCCTTAGCGGCGGATGGTCCATAGAGCTCCAGAGAAGCGCAATAAAGGAGGCAAACAGAATTAAACCTGCAACGATGAGCAAGTTTCCCCAAAACGCCTTTTTTGCCCTGTAAAGTAACAAGGTTCCGCTATACCACAATATCAGCGAACCGGCTGCAAAATATATGAATTCACTCCAGCTCATTACTTTTTCCCTCCCTTCCAGAATAGTGTTAAAGATCCAAGCATTACCAGAATAATTCCGGTATAAACCAGTTTTATCCATGGATCATAAACCAGTTCAAATACAGATATTTCTGAATCTCTTCCGGCCCTTGTATCATACGAATACTGATAAACCTTCCAGCTTCCTGCCGTAAGAGGTTTATTCACCTCAACCAAACCCTTTTTCTCGATTCCGCTTTTGGTGTATACCACTACATCCGATGTAAATTTTTTAGGCTCAGGGAAAGTCATTGCGAGACACAGTCGCTCTGACACATCGAGTACAGAGAAGGGCTGAAAATGATTCCCGCAGCTTACCCACCCGCTTGTAACAGAATTATCAGCCTTGCGAGTTGCGGTAATAAATGCTCTCGGAGCCATTCGGGGGCGATAATCGAACGTGTCAACAACAACAGCCCACTCAGAAATCACTCCCTCTGAACCCTCGATACTCTCAACAAGTGAAGGTTTTCCAGAAGGCTGAGTCTCTCCTGTCGCTTTGTCTATAAGAGCAATGCGAGGCGAATACTCCTCCATGGAAAAATCCTTTAGAGCTATCGCCAGGGGAAGCTCTTCCGGCGTCTGTGAACCCTCTCTCTCTCCTCTCCACTCAGTCTGACCTTCTGAAACTCTCATGAAATAGCGCTGCATATCTGCAGAGCCGGGGCCGGCCGCAACAAGCAGGATAAAGAGACCAAAATGGTTAAGCATGAAGCTGTAATCTCTTATGAGTTTAAAACTTCTGAACCTTCTGCCAATTGTAAGGGAGAGATTGGCCATTATCATCAGGTAAATAAATGCAAAAGGCCATGAGTGTTTTACATCGTTGCCGGGAACAAGCCCCATGTAAACAGACATTAAAGTAATTGAGACCAGCAGTATAACAGACACCTTTCCCGAACCGAATCTTCCTGCAACTGAATCTGGTTTAACAAAAACAAGTGCCAGCAGAAGAACTGCAAGCACAATGTTAACAGGCCATGCGAAGATTGAAAAATCGAGAGTGCCTGTAACAAATTGCAGGGCGAACCCTGCAATTGTTACGGCCAGTATGAATATCAGTTCAGTTAAAGAAGTCTTTTGTTTGCTTTTGCCTTTTCCAGCCATTGAGGAACGATTGTAGATGTGAATACCTCTTTTTTAGCGCGAAGCTCTTTCATGTCAAGTCCAATATACTCCTGAGCCTTCTCTTTTGTAGAAATATCAGGTGTTGGGATTTCGCCCTTTACACCAAGCGATGCCAGCACCTTTTGAACCTCCAGCTGTGCCTGATAGCTTCTGTCAAGTGAGTGGGCAAGAATTCTCTGAGTCTCAACCGGTGCGTGGAATGATGCTCCGTGCGAAGCAACAGCAAAGTCCCATCTCCACTGTGCTGCTCTGAGCTGCTTGAGTACGGGTTCCATCTGCTTTTCGCTGGCTCCGTTATCCCATGCATATTTTGCACCCACATGCGCCCTTACAAGTTCTTTTTCGACTCTGTCGCGAATCTCCAGTACTTTATCCTGATATTCGTAGATATACTTCATCAGGTTCTCCTTACTGTCGCGGTGACAGCTCTGGCATGTGCGGTCAATGTTCAAAACAGGAGAGACAAGCTGGTGGTCGCTGTATTTGATAGCACCATCTGTTTTGTAAGGCATATGGCAATCTGCACATGAGAGTCCTCTCTGAGCGTGAGGTCCAAGTTTGAAAATCTCATAATCGGGGTGCTGAGCCTTGAGCATTGGTGCCTTGCTTAGTTTGTGAGTCCAGTCTGTAAAGCCGGCCTCGTCGTAATACTCCTCTATTGCCTCAACAGTCATGCCTTTATCCCATGGGAATGTGAGGTATTTACCATCACCCTTGAAATAGTACTCTACGTGACACTGAGCACATGCGAGGGAGCGGAGGTCCTGAATTGAAGATTTTCCAATATCCATTCCCATCCTCTCATATGCCTCGGCAAGAGCAGGACGTGATATGTTAATGTTCATGTTCTGCGGATTGTGACAATCTGCGCAGCCTATTGTGTTAACTATTTCGTGGCCAAAAGCAGCCCATTTCTTAGAGTAGAAATTTTCTATTCCAATCTCTGCCATCATTCTTGGAACATCAGGACTCTTGCAGGCCCAGCAGGTTGCAGGCTGAGGTCCCTCCTCTGCAGTCATTGGAGCACCGGTTCTGAGAGAGTTGCGCATATCGTCAATAGCATGCGAGTGACCCCGCGGAGCCGAGTAATCCTGAGAGAATGCATATCCCGCCCATAGAACTACCATTTCCGGTCTCTGTTCAAGCACATCGACAAATTTATTCCCGTTATGCTTGCTCTGGAAAGATGTATCTGCAGTTTTTTGCCATGTTTCGAATTCACGGGGATAATTTTCGCCCCAGATCTCATTACGGGGCTCTATTCCTGTAATCTCAACCCTTTTGTTCGAAAAGAGGGTGGCAATCTCTGCGCGTCTCTCGTTTACAGAGGCGGCAAGAAGCCCCAGGAGAAATACTATAACCATAGTTCCTCCAAAAAGCACCCACATTAGCAGGCCTTTACGTTTTTCAATGAAATGTTTAAGTTTCATAGTATCGGTTTTATTGCATTATCTTTTTTAACCACTGAGGGACAGGAGATGCAGGAAGCGGCACAATTGCATTTGGACTCATTGCCAGATTTGACAATCTGCCGTGAGGCACCTCCCTGTGACAATCCCAGCAAGCCTTACCCATTCCCTTTTGTGTATCGGCATAACTGAGCATTCCTGTCTTTACAAATTCTGTGTTAAGCTGAGTGTGGCACCTTATGCAGTTCTCCATAATCACACCATAGCTCTCCTCCCTCGGTCTGAGTACCTGAGGTTCCATCCTGAGAGTAAAAACAGATGCATGAAAGAGTCCGTCCTTTGCCTTGAATGCGTACTGACGAAAGACATTGTCATGAGGTACATGGCACTCGTTACATGTTGCCCATGCCTGATGGGAACTCTTCTGCCACGACTGATAATAGGGAGCCATTATATGGCAATTGACACATGCCGAAGGATCGTCCGACAGATAAGAGGGCATTCTGGCGACATACATCAGATAGATGAAAAAGCCTGCCACAGCTCCTAAGAGTACAACAACAGGGACAACCAGTCTCTTTGGAAAAGTAACTTCCATAGTCTTCTCTTTTGATCCTTAACAAAGATAAAAAAATATATCAATAACCAAGCTCAAAATCAAGATCGACAGCACTTAATCCCTCATCCATCCATTTTGGCATTTTCTCCCCTTTAAGATAGTGGTCAAAAAACTGCATCATCCTGCGCTGAAAGTCCATCTTGTTCTCAATTTTCTGAGGCCAGTGAACCTCTCCCGAATAGTTGAGAAGCCATACAGGTTTCTGCAATCTCTTGAGAGCAACAAAATACTCAATACCCTGATACCACGGAACGTGTCCGTCCTTGTCATTATGCATGATGAGAATTGGTGTTGTCACCTTGTCCATTGTGAAGAGCGGAGAGTTCTCAATATAACGCTGATGTGCCTCCCATGGCGTCTTTCCTATTCTGCTCTGCTGATGCTCATACTGGAAAGAGCGGTTGTGGCCGGTACCCCATCGGATTCCGCCATATGCGCTGAACATGTTTACAACCGGTGCTCCAGACTCAATTGCAGCAAACAGATTTGTTCTGGTGGCCAGGTATGCAACCTGATAACCTCCCCAGCTGTGTCCCTGAGCTCCAATGCTCTTTTCATTAATATATCCCTCCTTAATGAGCGAAGCCACTCCCGGCATAACGCAATTGTATGCGCTTTCACCCGGATAACCATCCCTGTAAACGATATCGGGGTTAAAAATTACATAACCGTTGCTGTTGTACATGTGGTAATCGATGGTAGAGCGGTGTGCCTCAGGAGTTCTGTATGTATTTAATGTTGAAGAGTTACGGTCGTAAAAATTTACTATCAGAGGATATTTTTTTGAAGGGTCAAAGTTCTCAGGTTTGTAAACAACACCCTCCATCTCCCTGCCATCGAGAGAGGTCCATTTAACAAGCTCTGCCGTTCCCCAAACAAATTCATTCTGCTGAGGATTTATGTCAGTAATTTTTTTCTGCTGACTGAATGTGAGGTCACTAACCCATATATCCGGGGCGGTTGTAAAATTCTCCTTTGTAAAAATAATCTCTCCGCTCTCTTTTGCCTTAACAGCACCACCAAACGAAAACGGGCCGGAAACCATCATCACAGGCTCTTTTACAAAGCCGGCCTTAAGAATTGCAAAGCCGTTATCTTTACTTTTCACATCAAATGCAGAGAAGAGCAGATCCATTTTTTCATCGATATACTCCTTCTCCTTAACAAGCAATTCAGCCCTGTAGACTATCCCCTTTTCGCGGCCGTTACGGGTTACCCTCTGAGGCTCGGCTGCCCCCGTTGGATCTACCCTCCACATATCAAATTTATCGTATACAAAAATGGCCGATTCATCCTCGTTCCATCCGGCAGCCCCGTATGACGAAGGCATATCGGGAACATCATTATCCTCGTCAAATGCCTTGATCCGGGCCGGGTTTGTAATCTTTCCCCCTTTAAGAGCACTTACAGACCATGCAAACCATGAGCTGTCCGGTTCGCTGTACCAGTAAACCCAGTTTCCCTTTGGAGAGAACCTCACCTGTCCTGCAACGCCCTGAGCTACCGGAACAGACCTGTCAAGAAGAGTGTTTGTGAGGTGGATATCATATCTCACTCTTCCCTCCCACATCTCCTCAAGTCTGTATCTCTCATCTGAGAGAGTAACCACATAGTCTGAATTTCCCTTATCTCCGGTAATTACCCGGCCTGTACTTTTATTTTCAAGCTGTACGGTCATATCTGTTCCAAAATCGTATACAGCAGTATAGGTTCTCTTTTTGTCGCTCTCTTTCTCAATAACCTGAGTGGTAAACTGAACCTTCTCTTTCCAGCTCCATACCTGAACAACAGGCCACTCTCCCTTCACAACCGAAGTATCCTTTGTGCGCGGTGCCGGGGCTGTTCCAAAATAGAGCTTCTCTCCGTTTTCAGAAAACTTTAGAGTTGTGTAAGAAGGAATTACCCATCCCTCAGGGAGCGGTTTCTCCCCTTTTGTAATTAACCTCTCAACATTATCTCTTCTTACAACCAGCTTTTCCCCGGCTACCCAGGCCATAGAAATTCCATTCTCGGAAATTGCGAGTTTATCTGCTTTTTTAAGCTCTGAAAGCTCCACCTCTGTTCCCTCAGCGGCATTCACAAGAATCAGCCTGCCTGCGGAGAGAATCAGCCCTGCAGGCCTCTTTTTTGCATAGGCCTCTGCGCTTACCTTTTTGTAAATTTTCTGATTGCCCGATTTCAGGTCTGCAAACCTGAGCGTTGAATCCTTTGATGAGAGAGCAACCCATGTTCCCCACTCAGGAAACGAAGTTAATTTGCTCACTGAATCAATCTGCGTGCTTCTCTTCTCCTTAACTGAATAGATAATGAGCTTTCCGCTCTTCTTTCCCTGGCGGTGCATCACAAAATAGTCGCTCTCCGGGGTGAAGTAAATGCTCTTTACAGAATCAGATGAGAAGAGCTCTCTGCCCTCTTTATCGTAAAGCCTTGCATAAGATGTGCCCTTCCATGGCTCAATGATGGCAGCGATGCTTTTCCCGTCTGGCGAAATCTGCATTTGAGTAATTCTGTTCCACTTTACAATGTCGTCAACACCAAGGCTCTTTTTTACAATCTGAGCCTGTGTCTGTTTCCCCTTTTCTCTGGCTTGCTGATTCTTTGCCGCTGACTTCTGCGCCTCTGCGGGTATTACCACCGAGAGTAAAAACAGGGTTGTCAGCAAAAATTTTAAAGAGTTCTGAAGAGTGAAGTTTTTCATATTCTGAATTTTTGACGTTTTCAATTTAGTTAAATGGCAGTTTTCAGTTAAGGTAAATGGCGGGTTCCTGTTTTGGGTTAAAACACAGATACGCCCAGGTAGGTTGTAAACCTCTCGAGGGCCTCTATTCCCCTGTATGAATTGCCGTTGCTGTTGAGTTCGGGGCTCCATACTGCAATTGCGAGGCGGCCGGGGATTACTGCAACAACACCTCCGCCCACGCCGCTTTTTCCCGGAAGTCCCACCCTGTAGGCGAAATCTCCAGACTCGTTGTAGAGTCCGCAGGTGAGCATAAGGGCATTCAGCCTTTTTGAACTCCTTGTTCCGCATACTC
>Ga0209417_1006374_pt1 | contig 12136 bp, 10 predicted proteins | sample RifGroF2_FD_184002 | JGI IMG/M metagenome (GOLD analysis project Ga0209417, IMG submission 184002) | Groundwater microbial communities from Rifle, Colorado, USA - Groundwater F2 (SPAdes) (version 2) | ecosystem: Environmental > Aquatic > Deep subsurface > Groundwater | place: Rifle, Colorado... | reverse complement strand
CTCGCTTCCCGATGGCTTCATTATAGGAAGCATCAAGACAACCCCGCCTGAAGTCAATATAACAGGCCCCAGCACACTTATAAATAAAATAGAGACCATAAACACAGACCCTATCCCCGTGGATAAAAATACTGTTCAAAGCTTTGATTTTTCCGCGTCTATAGCACTGAAGAGCAAAGTAATAAACGTAACCCCTCCGAGCGTGATGGCACAGGTTGAAATAGTCAAGGAAGACACAAGCTCCGATTTCCGTTCCATCCCCATTAAAATTCTGACTGGCAACGATGAGAGAAAATTCAAGGCCGAATTCATATCGTCCCCACACGTTGACATAACAGTCTCAGGCCCGAAAAACAAGGTTAAAATGATAAAGCCCGAACAGCTGAAGGCATACGTTGATATTTCCGCGTTTGAAGAGCCCGGCATGTACACGGTGGATGTGGGATGCTGGGTTGACGCGCCCGTCATCAAGGCGATAAATATTTATCCGCAGAAAGTCCAGATAAAACTTACAAAAACCAAATAAAGACACAGATTGAAACGGCTTCCCCTGAACGCTGTCTCCTGTCTGTCCGTAAAGTCAGCGGTTACAGTCTTTACATTGGTGTACTTCAACGCTCAAATGGGCCAGCCTTGATACGTTATCCTTCAGACATCGATGATAGTCTTCAGCTTTCCGGTTGCCGCTTGTAACGATGGAGACGATTGCCGCCATGTTTTCCGAATCAATGCGCCATACGTGCAAATCCGAAACCCTGCTGTCGTTGTCCGCTTCGATCAATGATTGCACTTTGTGCCTGAGCCTGCCGTCCACTCCGCCGTCGAGGAGTATCATTCCCGTGGAACGGAGCAGCCCTAATGCCCATTTGCAAATCAGAAGCCCACCGGCTATTCCCATCAGGGGGTCCATGAACACCCAGCCAAGGTAACGGGCGGAAAACAGGGCGGCAAGAGCGAGCAGCGACGTCAAAGCATCGGCAATGACATGAAAATATGCCGACTGGTAGTTATGGTCATGGTGCACATGCGCGACTTTATGGTCACTGTCTTTGCCTTCAGCGTATTCATGTTCGTGATGATGATGTCTCTGATGAAGCATCAGTACACTGACGAGATTGACTGAAAGACCGATAACCGTTACCAGTATTGCATTGGAAAAATCAATATGCACCGGTCTGAAAAGCCTTATTACAGATTCATAAATCAGCCACAGGGCTGTAAAACCCAGAAAAAGCGCGCTGGTATATCCGGCAAGTATGCCGAATTTTCCGGTACCGAAGGAAAAAAGTTCAGAGTTGTCGTATTTCCTTGCCAGCACATACGCCGAACAACTGATTCCCAGCGCAAAGGTATGGGTTCCCATGTGCCATCCGTCCGCGAGAAGCGCCATCGAGCCGGTCATATATCCGAACACGATTTCAACTATCATGGTTACTCCGGTCAGCAGCTCCACCCTGAAAGTCCGTTTCTCATTGCCTTTATTAACCCCGCCAGACGCATGGGAATGCGAGTAATAAGCGACAGTTGCAGCATGTTTATTCATAATTACTTTATTTTCTGTAAATGTTCTATCAGTTCATCGATAATGATTTTATTGTGTTTCGAATCAGTCCTGGATACGCAGCCCCGCAAATGCTCGCTGACAACCTGGTTCCACGCGCCCCGCAAGGCGCCTGCCGCCGAATTTATCTGGCGCAATACTTCAATGCAGCCGCATTCCCTCTCCACCATCCCACCAATACCTCTTATCTGTCCTTCTATTTTTTTCAGCCTGTTCAAAAGACGTTTCTTATCCTGGTCGGTTCCGCATAAACTCATAAATATTTCCTCCGTTATACTATATAGGGGTATATACTATAATGTAACGCGACACAGCATTAAGTCAAGCGAACATGCTAAGAGAAAATGTGCAAGGTAATGTTTCACCGATAGCGAAAAAGACGGAAGCAGATTCAAACCACGAAAAAAAATGAAGAATGAGAAATGCAGAACGAAAGACAAGAAAAACACAGAGAACTAAAATTAAATTTATGTCAGAGGGATTTAAAGGAAAACTTCCCTTTCATCCATTCCGCATTTTTTCTTCGTGTTTTAAAAACAAGCTATTCCTGGGGTTTCTGTGTGTACGCTTTTTTCAGAGAGAGGACATTGCCCTTCTCATTATATTCGGGATTGTAATCATAAGAACGGAGAAGTATAAGCCCGCGGCCCGAGGTGTCATTAAAACTGATCGTCTTTTTGGCAATTGCTTTTTTCCAGTCAAAACCATTTCCCTCATCCTCGACCCGGATATAAATAAACTTGTCATCCGTCCTGATTTCGCCTGTGACATTTTTCTGAGGATCACTGAGATTGCCGTGCCTTACCGCGTTGGTGAAAGACTCATAAAAGGCAAGCTTCAGCGAAAATGAATCCACGACTATATTTTTTGCTTTTATGAAGGCTACGGCATCAGCCACAGCCTTGTCAACAAGAGCTATTTCAGAACTGAAAACAATCCTCAGAAAATTTTCTTCCACAAGTTCCTGCATATAATTTTCCATTGTCCTACACCTCTATTCCCATGATAAGAATATCATCTTCCACTTTTAATTTTGAGCTGCAGAAATGCTCATTGATTTTTGCGACGGCGTCTTCCAGATTGAGTTTTCTGGTATCTTCTATTGCCTGAAAGAGAACGGAAAGGCCCATCGCGTTTGACCAGAGCCTGTTCTTGCTGCCATCTTCTATAAGGCCGTCAGAATAAATGAAAAATCTGTCTCCGTCATTAACCTCTATCTCATTCTCGCAGTAGAAAACTTCAGAAAAGGCCCCGAGGACATCGCTTTTTGAATCGAAAGTCTGAATTTGCGCGCCAACCGGCTGATATATCAGAGGAGGATGGCCCATATTGACACAACCGCATTTTCTAGCCTTTCTGTCTATAGTCAGATAACAGGCCGTGAGATATTTATTTTCAGGGAGGACATCAAGAAGCACCTGGTTAATCATCTTCATGGTTTCAACAGAACCGTAAATGGGAGAACAGTTCTGGGCAAGAAGCGCCTTGAGCGAGGCAGTAAGGAAGCCTGTGGGTATATCGTGCCCGGAAACATCGGCAATGAAATATCCGAACGTGTTATCGCTGATCTTTATAACATCGTAAAAGTCGCCGCCCGCCTCCTGAAGATAAGAATAGCAGACGCTGAATTGCGCTTCCGGCAAATCCTTGCTCTGGACAAGCATCGACTGCTGGGCTGTTTCTATCTGTTTGAGCTTCTCTTTCTGACGCTCTATAAGCGCGTTTGTGGCAACGCTGAGCTTGATATGGAGACCAGTCCTCGCCTTGATTTCACTCGGATGGAAAGGTTTGGTTATAAAGTCCACTGCCCCCAACTCAAAGCCCTTGACCTTTGCCTCCACATCGGAAACGGCAGTCAGGAAAATAACGGGTATGGAAGAAGTCTGAGGATTCATTTTGAGTTTTTTTATAGTGTCAAAGCCATCCTCTTCCGGCATCATTATATCGAGAAGAATAATGTCCGGCATCATTGCTTCCGCCAGGCCACGCCCGTTTTTACCGTTATCCGCCGTTATAATATTATAACCGGCGTTCATAAGGGTTTTCTTGAGGATAAGCACATTAGCGCTGGTATCATCGATAATCAGAACAGTGAATTTTCTATCATCAATCATTTTTTATACCCTCAGTTAATTATTTCAAGTCAAAACGCTTTTTATGGCTTTTTGAAGCGAATTCTCGTCAAAAGGCTTATTCATGATAACATTTACGCCGGCAGAATGAGCGGCTTCGTTGTCCTGCACTTCATTCTGAGTGGTAACCATTATAATCGGAAGCTCTTTCCTGGAATACTGCTTTCTTAGCTGCGCTATCAACTCTATTCCTGTTATCTCCGGCATATTCAGATCTGTGATCAGTATATCCGGTTTGCTTTTTTTGACTTTTTCAAGCGCCGCGGCAGGAAACTCGAAAAGTTCGGATTCGTATTCGAGCTTGTGGAGTATGGTCCTGTAAACACTCAGTATCATCCTGGAATCATCAACGACATATATTTTAAGGGAGGAGGAAGAAGAAGCTTTTTCCTCGCTGTCTTTCTGCTGCATCCTCTCGGCAAGGTCAGAAAAACCCATCCTCCTCAGGAGCGCGTCAAAATGTGCCCTCAGATCCTTATGCGCCTTATTTTTAAGGTAAGCGACAGCGTATTTGCATGAGAGCTCATCTTTGATAATGTCCAGAAAAACATTATCGGCTTCCGCGTCTATTATAGTCCTTATTATCTTATGAAAACCCGTACCTCTTTCGCTGATAAGATTTTTTATGCCGGTAGAGAGAACATCGTTATAATTTTTATTGATAGCCCTGGCAGCGGCCATACAGACGTTTTCAACAGGATCGGCAAGGCCCGAAGACAAAATATAAGCGCCTTTTTCGAGCGGCAGCATTCCCAGCGCCTCATAAGCAGCAAATCTGACATTGGGATCTTTCGGTTCATTGAAAAGCAGTTTACGCACGGGACCGATGGCGCTTTTGTCCCCGATAGACGCAAGCACGTTAAGAGTATGTATAAGAATATCAGGGTCGTCATAAAGAAGGTTTCCGATAAGGAGAGGAACAGCTTTAGGCCCGACTTCAACTAGTTTCTTTTTGCCGTAATTACGGATGAGAGCATAATGCGAAATAAGGGTTTCATTGAGCTTTTCAATAGAAGTCTTGTCCTGAACCTCGGCAAAAACATCAAGAATGAGGAGGTCCATCTGGCTGTCCGTACCCATACGCTCGGCAAGGCGCTGTATTGCCACAGGAGACGCGATTTTACGCAAGGCCCTGACGGCCGCGAAAATTGTCTCTTTATCCCGCGAATAAAGAAAATCGGTCACGGCATTGGCGGCTTCGGAAGAAGATATTTCACCCAGCGAATTAAGGGCCGCGATTATAAGCTCCTTATCGGAATCTGTTCTTAAAATATTTATGAGAGACGGCACTGTCATCCCCGAACATATTTCACCTGCTATCTCGACGAAAATCCTCTTATTGGACGTTTTCGGGTTATCCAGAATTTCAGGAAGCGCAGAAGGCTCATCTATGAATTTGCGTATGAGCATCTGCCGTAAAGTGGGAACTTTAGCGCAAAGATCGGGATTTTCAGACAGGAGTGAAGCAAGCAGGGGGAGCGAAAAATCCTCATCCGAGCGGCCCAGTTCAAAAATAAACCTGCGCTGCGCCTTCTCATCGACTTTGTCGAAATGCCGCAAAAGGACTTTGGCCTTTACCGTGTCTTTTTTCTTGATGCAGTAAAGGAGTTCTTCTATATAATCACCGGCGTCAATGCCCGCCATAAATCAACCCCTTTCTCTTTCCTGAAAAATATCACGCCTTCTCATAATATACAGCCCCTCTGAAATCTTTTTTGGCAAGACGGTCTGTAATGCCCATAAGAGATTCCGTCGAACCTATGAGAAGTACCCCTTTTGGGTTCAGCATACTGGCCAGACAGTTAAAAAGCTTTGTCTTATCCTCCTGAGAAAAATAAATGGCAACATTACGGCATAATATTATGTCGAATTTGCCAAGAAGCGTCAGCGTTACAGGATCAAGAAGGTTTGCTCTTTTGAAAGCCACCATCGCCCTTATTTCTTCCCGTATCACCCAGTCATCCCCGGTCTGAAGAAAGAACTTATGAAGCTTGGCCCCGTCCATTCCGCGCGCTAATTCAAATTTTGTGTATTTTCCCCGGCTGGCTTTGGCTATGGCCGTGTCGGAAATGTCAGTGCCCAGCATTCTCATTTTGAATTTTGGCGGACTTATGCCCGCGTCTATAAGCTGCATTATGACGCTGTAAATCTCCTGCCCCGTCGAGGACGCCGCGCTCCAGAAATTCAGCACACCGTTAGGAGACCTTTCATAAAAATCAGGCACAGTTTTCTGAACGAGAAGAAGGAACGGCGACTTATCCCGAAAAAAAGAAGTTTCATTTGTGCAGACGGCATCTATAAGCCTGGTGGCAAGACGGCCCGTATAATCTTTTTTAACCTTTTCAAGAAGTTCAATATAATTATTTGCCTGAAGTTCATCAATAAGCGGCGAAAGACGGCTTTCAAAAAGATAAGCCTTATTTTCATCAAGCACAATGCCTGATTTTTCCTTAATAAATTTTCCCAGCGTCAGAATTTCAGCGCTTGTTATTTTTACCCGCATTAAATCACTTTCCCCATTGTAAAAATATCAAATATTACAATCCAATTTTCATCTGACCGCTGAAATTATTTCGTCCACAATCTGGTCCAGCGGAACAACCAGGTCCACAACTCCGGACTTCACCGCTTCCATCGGCATTCCGTAAACAGTGCACGTAGCCTCGTCCTGGGCGATTACCTTAGTGCCTGTTTTTTTCATTTCAGCAAGCCCTTTCACTCCATCAGCTCCCATGCCCGTCATAATCACGCCCAGAGAATTGCCTTTGTAGCAGGATGCAATGGAACGGAACATATAATCAACAGATGGCCTGCAGTTGTTTTCAGGCGGATCATCAGTTATTCTGAGAACTGTTGAATTCCCGCTTTTTTCAACTTTCATCTGCTTTCCGCCGGGAGCAATATACACGGTACCGCTTTTGAGCTGTATTCCGTCAACGCCTTCGAGCACCTGAACAGCGCTTTTTTTGTTAAGAGAATCAGCAAGCGCGGCAGTAAAAACAGGAGGCATGTGCTGAACAATAAGCACAGGCACTCTGAAATTCGCGGGCAGCCTGGGCACAAGATGAGTAAGGGCATTCGGCCCGCCGGTAGAGACACCAATCCCGACAATTTCACAGCGGCCTATCATAATTCTGCTCATCTTGGCGGCAATATCAGAATGCGCTGAAGGGCGAACAGGCGGCGGTGTCAAAGGCGGAGGCCTGGGAACAGAAATATTCTTTCTGAAAACACCTGAAAGGCTTTTCTTCATGAAAAGAGTATTCACGATAGTTGTCAGCTGTGCCTGGAGCTCTTTTTTGCTTTCTCCAAGATTTGAAGTGTTGGGCTTGGCTATGAACTCAAAAGCGCCTTCTTCAAGCGCCTGCATGGTTACTTCCGCGCCTTCGACAGTATGAGCGCTGACCATGACAGCCTTCACTGACGGATATTTATTCTTGAGCTCCCTGAGTGTCTGAATACCGTCCATTTCAGGCATTTCAAAATCGAGAGTGATAAAATCAGGGAGTGTTTTGCTTATCCGCTCAAGGGCCATCTTGCCGTTGGAAGCTGTTCCGATAAGCTCTACTTCAGGGAACGCTGCCAAAATATCGCTGAGCACTTTTCTGTAAAGCGCTGAATCATCTACTATGAGAACTTTTAATTTATCCATTTTTTTACCGGGGAATGGGTTTATAACAGGCCGCGACAAAATGCGGCCTTTGGTTTCAGCCGATCAGCGGAGGATTTTCCAGCAACGACAGCCATCCGCAAACAACAATTTCCTTTTTAGTCGTTTACAGTCAATATCTCGTGAATATTCAGGATCGCGACAAGCGCGTCGTCCTTTTTGAATATCCCGTTGAAATAATCCCCTCTTACGCCGCGAATGTTAGAGGGAGGAGGCTCGACATTATCAGTATCAGCGAGCAGTATGTCATCCACAGTATCAACCAGAAGGCCTACGCTTTCTTCACCCATTTTCACTATGACTATCTGCTGTTCGCTGCTTGCGCTCTTTCCCTGATTGTTCATTTTAAACTTCTTGCGCATGCTTATGATTGTAACAATCTGTCCTCTGAGGTTAATAACCCCTCTGACATAATCAGGCGCATGATGGACAGTCGTAATTTCCTGATTTTTTATGATTTCCTGAACTTCGATACTTTTAAGGGCACAGATAATTTTACCGACATTGAATATAGCCAGTTCCATTTTGCTGTGTTTATCGATATTATGCTTATGATTACTGCTCATCGGCTCTCTCCCGTCATGGCTTATTTAAATTACGGTTAAAAAATCAGCAACGGAAACTCATTCCTGCCTGCGTCCATTTTTAAGGTAATGACTGCATCTCTCAAGTATCTCGTCCCTGTCAAGCTTTATAAGATACTCATCAAGTCCTACCTGCTTTCCCTTCATTTCCGCCGCGGAACCGGCAATTGAGGTAACTGCCAGTATCGGCAATTTTGCGAAACGTCCATCAGCCCTTGCTTTTTCGGTAAACTCAAAGCCGTCAAGGTTAGGCATTTCGATATCAGTCAGTACGATGTCAACATCCGCTGAATTGGCGTTAAGCACGTTCAGCGCGACGGCCCCGTCCTCAGCGGTAAGCACTATGTAGCCTGCCTCCTCCATGAAGCCCCTCAACTGGGACATGAAGAATTTAGAATCCTCGGCTATAAGCACAGTAGGAGTGTGATCTCTTACCGTTTCGGGCTGGATATTTACTTCTCTGCCTTTTTCATCTCTCCAGTGAGGCATAAGATGATAAACAAGCCCGTAGAGGTCTATAAGCAGAGTAATTCTGCTGTTTATTACAGCTGAACCGAAAATACCGGGCTGTTTATATGTGGCGTCATCAACCTTGGCGTCTGTTTCGACAATATCAACGATGTCCGAAAGCATCAGACCAACTTCACGCCCACCGGCCTTAAATACTACAACAACTAAAGTTTCAGCCTCTCCTCGCGCCATGACATTCGCCGCTTCCTCAAGCGCGAAAAGCGGAAGTATGCCGTCTCTGTATTTAATGGCTTTCCGTCCTCCGATATTTTCAATGTCGGCGGACTTGATTTTTTCAATTCTGGCAACAAGCCCGAGAGGTATGCCGAACGGCTCATTTTCTCCGTTATGCACAATCAGCAGCGTCTGCTTGTCACGGTGGTCGGTATTTTCGTCCACCACTGCTTCGGATGAAGCTTCCTCTGTTTCCTCCGAGCCTATTTCAGTAAGCTCCATCATCTGGCTGATGCCGATAAGGTCAAGAATCAGTGCCACACGCCCGTCTCCCAGGATTGTAGCCGCCGCGTAAGCTTTGCATTTTTTGAGATGCCGCCCGAGGGGTTTCACAACAATTTCACAGGAGTCCAGCAGGCTGTCAACGATAAGCCCGTACAGGAGGCTGCCCGCCTGGACAACGGCAATATTTATAACTTTGGTCCCGTCAAGTTCCGGATCAAGGCCTATGAACTCAGCTGGATTTTTATAATCACTCACGGGCTTATCGTCTATCACATCGCTCAATTTTATCAGAGGCAGCAGATGTCCTCTCAAGCGCATGACCATTGCATCCCCGATTTTTTCTATCTTATGGTGCGCGTCGGAAGATGAAATTCTGACAAGCTCCACAAGATTAACCTGCGGTATGGCAAAACGTTCAGCGGCTACGGAAAGAAGAAGACTCGGTATAATAGCCAGTGTCAGAGGCAGTTTTATGGTTATGGTAGTGCCGGAACCGACGACTGTATCAATATCAACAGTACCTCCAAGCTTGGTCAGATTCGTGTGAACAACATCCATACCTACGCCGCGCCCTGAAATATCAGTAACTTTTTCCGCGGTCGAAAACCCGGGCCTGAAAATAAACTTTACAATTTCCTTTTCAGACATGGACTCAAGCTGATCCTGTGTGCAAAGTCCCTGCGCAAGCGCTTTGGCTTTGACCTTGTCAAGCCTGATCCCGGCGCCGTCATCGGCTATTTTTATTATCACATGGCCCGCTTCATGAAAAGCGCTTATCCTCAATGTGCCCTGTTTATTTTTCCCCGCGCCTTCCCTTATAGCCGGCATCTCTATTCCATGGTCCAGGGAATTTCTCACAAGATGCGTCAGAGGGTCGCCAATGGATTCGATTATCGACTTGTCCAGTTCCACCTCTTCACCATCAAGCACGAGCCTGACTTCTTTGTTGAGGTCTCTGGCCATATCCCGTACTATTCTGGTGAATTTGTGGAAAACTATTCCTATGGCCTGCATACGTGTCGCCATAATCGCTTCCTGAAGCTCTGCCGTTATCAGGTCTATACGCTGAGTGGAATTGTTTATGGACTCCATTTCCTTGGAGGTTGTACTCTGTATGAGCTGATTTCTGGCAAGCACCAATTCTCCGGCAAGGCTCATCAGTTTGTCCAGAAGAGTAACGTTCACGCGGACACTGCTGGTTTCCACGGCGCTCTTCTTAATATCTTTAATTTCCGGCGGCGTTTCATTAGCTTTCTCTGCCACAGAAAAAAGTGGAGGCGGAGGAGAAGCTGCAGGCCCCGGGGCGGCCGTATTGACTTCCGGAAGCACTTCCGTAACAGGCTCTTCACGCTTCGCCGCAATTTCAGGCATAGGGGCAAAAGATTCGCTTTGAGCCGAGGCCTGGGATGCGTCCGTTATTTCGCCGCTGTCTGATATCAGGTGTACTTTTGAACTGTCAAGGCCCAGAAAATCATATATAAGGTCTGTTTCTATTATCGTAGATATAAGCGCGTAAAAAGGAATGGAGGCCTTGAGCATCCCGTCAGAGCTCAGCTCCCCCACACCGTCTATGTCAACTTTGCTGTCTATGAAAACAGCCAGCTGCAGAAGCTCATCGATAACGCTCCAGGGGGTTTTTCCCTTGCGTTCAATGTCATGTATCAAATCATATTCGATAAGATATACATGATTGCCGCCCTTTTCAGCCTTTTTAGCCCTTTCAAAGTCGTATTTGTTCACCGTGAAGATAACTCTTCCGTCAGGCAGTTTTATATCTGTATTTTCCTTGAGAGACTTTTTTTCTTCCTTTGAAAAAGAGCCGGAAAGGATCTTTTTGAATGCGGCAAGGTCGGGTTCAATGTTTATGCTGTCAGTGGAGTCCGGGTCATTCACCATGCCTTTAAGGTGGTCGGCGCCTCTCAGGAGAGAATTTATTATATTTGTATTTGGGTCAAGTTCTTTTTTTCTTATCCTGTCCAGAATGTTTTCCATGGAATGAGAAAGAGAACTCAGCTTTTCAAGTCCAAAGAAACCGCATCCGCCCTTTATCGTATGGACAGCCCTGAAAATGCGGTTTACAAGATCGGAGTCAAAATCAACGCCCTGTTTTTCGAGGGCCAGCAGATCGTCTTCCATGCCGTCAAGGTGTTCTTTTGATTCTGCGTAAAATATTTGCAGCACTTCATCATCGCCGGTATATTCCGCCATAATTAGACCTCTCTACGTTTACAAAATCCTAAGGACCTATACCCACAGGGAAATGCCCTGACCTCTTAATATGAAAACCTCTTTACTTGCCGGTTACCTCAAAATGCTTATCAAGTCTCATAATTCTGAACATCTTCAATATATCAGCAGAAACATTAACAACTTTCAACGAGCCATTCTGCTTTTTCAAACTGTTCTGAGCAGAAATAAAAACTCCGATACCGGAAGAATCTATCATTTCGACTTTTTCCAGGTCAACTTTTATCTGAAAAATCCCATTATTTACCAAATTAAGCAGCTCAGTCCTGAAATTTTGAACTTCAGCGGCAACAACATCCGCCTGCGGTATAACCGTCGCTTCGTTGCCTTTCTTTTCTATTTTACTCATTGAACAGGCCTCCTAATTATTTTTTCTCTAGTATGTTATTAACATTAATCTGCTAAAGGAGATTTTCAAGAATTAATATGCAATAGATTGTCGATAAATGCGGAATTCTTCTGCCCGACACAAAAAAAATTCCTTTAACATGCGTTGACAAGTGGATTTTGATGAGAAATACTGCAGGCAACCGCTTCTTCTGTAATATCCTCGCTAAAGCGCTCTTTTCTCATCCCAAGCGTTCCAGAATAAAAAAACGATTCTATACTTCATCATCTTCATGGTAGGCATAACCTATGGTGTTTGGTTTTCCATCGATTGTTCCCTGGGGAATTTTTCTATATTGTAATCAAGTTCGTCAACTTTGATGCCCCATTTTAACCCCAATACTGTTCACTTAATGAATTGTGCTATATTAACCACGGTTTATAAATAACAATGGAAGCTCCCCTGTCTTGAAACATTGCCGGACGGTTCATACATTTCTGAAATCTGTTCATACAGGCAAAAGCATCAGGACAAGAGTGATACAGTCCGGGTACGTGTTATTGAGTACAGGCTGTCCGGCGAAGGGGCCGGAAAGGAAACGTACAGGCTCATCACGACATGCATGGATTACGAAAAAGCCCCCGC
>Ga0209417_1006373_pt1 | contig 12137 bp, 10 predicted proteins | sample RifGroF2_FD_184002 | JGI IMG/M metagenome (GOLD analysis project Ga0209417, IMG submission 184002) | Groundwater microbial communities from Rifle, Colorado, USA - Groundwater F2 (SPAdes) (version 2) | ecosystem: Environmental > Aquatic > Deep subsurface > Groundwater | place: Rifle, Colorado... | reverse complement strand
GTGATGGAAACCGGGGAACCATTGCTGACCTCGGATGCTAAGACCGACCCGCGTTTTACCGGCTCCGAAAGCGTGATGCTGTATAATATCCGCTCGGTGCTGTGCACCCCCCTCAAAAAGCAAAGCGAGATAATCGGGCTGATCTACATCGACAGCCGCACCACCTCCAATGTCTTTACCGAGGATGATAAGGATTTCCTGGCGGCCTTTGCCAACATGGCGGCCATATCCATAGAGAACGCCAGGCTGCAGGCCCGGCTGCGCCAGGAGAACCTGATACTTAAAAAGGAGATCCGGCACCATTACCAGTTCGATAATATCGTCGGCAAGTCGGCCAAATTTCTGGCGGCCCTTTCCCTGGTGGAGAGGGTGCTGGATAGTTCGGTGCCGGTGCTGATCCAGGGGGAATCCGGGACCGGCAAGGAGCTGATCGCCAGGGCCATCCACTACAACGGGCCGCGCCGCGAAGCCATGTTCCTGGCCCAGTACTGCGGGGCGCTGCCGGAGACCTTGCTGGAATCGGAGCTTTTCGGCTATAAAAAAGGCTCTTTCACCGGGGCCACCGCCAACAAGATGGGGCTTTTCGAGGAGGCCGACGGGGGCACCTTCTTCCTGGACGAGATCGGCGATATCTCCCCCACCATTCAGGCCAAACTGCTGCGGGTGTTGCAGGACGGCGAGATGCGAAGGATCGGGGAGAACAAGAGCATCCGAGTGGATGTCCGGATCATTTCGGCCACCAACCGGAACCTTAAACAGGAGGTGGCCGAGGGCCGGTTCCGGGAGGATCTCTACTACCGGCTGAATGTGGTCACCATAGAATTGCCGCCCCTGCGCGAAAGACGGGACGACATCCCCCTGCTGATCCATTATTTCCTGGAGAACTCCCAGCAGGCTGCGGCCAAGAAGATCTCGGATATCACCAGAGAGGCCAAAGAGGCCATGGCCGGCTATTACTGGCCGGGAAACATCCGGGAATTGGAGAACGTGATATCCTATGCCATTGTGATGACCAAGGGCAGCATCATCGGGGTGGAGGACCTGCCGGGTTCGGTGCTGTCCCAAAAGCCCGAGGCCCAGCCGGTGATCACCGGAAAAACCATGCATCAGATGGAGCTGGACTATATTCTGTCAACTTTGAGGGCCTGCCAGGGGGATCGCAAGAGGACCGCCAACCAACTGGGAATAAGCCTGCGGACCCTGCAGTATAAATTGAAAGAGCTGAAACAGGACGGCCATGCACTGGAAAAGTGACTGCCGCCATTTCGCCGGGGCCAGGCCCTGCAAACATTCCAGCCAATGCGTCGGCTGCAATACCTACCGCCCCTGGAAGGAAAGCTGCCTGATAATAAAACTGGCCGCCAAGGGGGACGTGCTGAGGACCACCCCGCTGTCCTCGGCCCTGAAGCAGCACCGCCCGAATATGAAGATCACCTGGCTGACCGACCACGATGCCGCTCCGCTGCTGTACAACAACCCGGCCATCGATGAACTGCTGTGTTTTGATGCGGCATCCCTGACCCAGCTGTCGGTCCAGCATTTCAGCCGGATAATATGCCTGGACAAGGAGCCCCGGGCTGCGGCCCTGGCTTCGATACTGGAAGCTGATAAAAAGACCGGTTTCGGCTGGGATCCCAAGGGCTACCTGGTCCCGTTAGATAAAAGGTCCCGATATCTTTATGACCTGGGATTATCGGACCAGCTGAAGTTCCACAGCAACCGAAAAAGCTACCAGCAGCTGGTCATCGAATCAGCCGGGCTGGAATATGCCAATCAAAAATACCAGTACCTCCCCAGCGAAAAGGAGACAGGTCGGGCAACCGAATACCTGGCAAAACTGCTAAAGAACAAGGGCCGGCTTCCTTTGATCGGCCTGAATACCGGGGTGGGGCGGGCTTTCCCCACCAAGGCCTGGCCGGCTGACAACTATGCCCGGCTGGCCAAGGCCGTCAAAAAGGAGGGGATCGGCCATCCGGTGCTGCTGGGCGGGCCGGACGAGGTGCCGTTGATCAAAAAGATAGTCCGGTTGGCCCCCGGAACCGCAGCCACGGCCTGCGACCTTGACATCCGGCAATTTGCGGCCCTGATCTCGTGCCTGGATGTCATTGTCAGCGCCGACAGCCTGGCCATGCACCTGGGGATCGCCCTGGAGAAAAAGGTGATCGCCCTGTTCGGCCCCACCTGCCAGCAGGAGATCGAACTGTACGGCAGGGGGGAAAAGCTTTCGGCCGGAACAGCCTGTTCCCCCTGTTACCGCCAGTTCTGCCCGGACCTCAAATGCCTGGCCGGCATCACTCCGGGGGAGGTGCTGGCGGCTGTAAAGAGAAATCTATGACCAGGGAATTCAGCGTAGGCATTGCGGCATATAACGAGGCGGCCAATATCGGCAGATTACTGGACCGCCTCTTGATATATCAGCGGGGCGATTCCGGACTGTCCGAGATATTGGTGGTGGCCTCCGGCTGCACCGATCAGACTGAGCCCATCGTCAGGTCCTATGCCGCCAAAGACCATCGGGTCCGGCTGATAACAGAACCCCGGCGAAGGGGGAAGGCCTCGGCGGTCAACCTTTTCATCGGGAATTCTTCCAACGATCTGTTGGTGTTGATGAGCGCCGACATCCTGCCGGACGAAGGGGCCTTAGAACTGTTGGTCGGGCCTTTTGCCGATGACCTTGTAGGGGTTACTGCCGGCAGGATCATTCCCCAGAATGACCGGGCCAGCTTCATGGGTTTCTATGTGAACCTTTTCTGGTCGCTGCATCACCGCATAGCGCTGAAGAGTTTCAAGGCCGGCGAAGTAGTGGCTTTCCGCCGGGTGTTTGATGCCATTCCGAACGACACCGCCACCGATGAGACCTGGATAGTTCAGTTGGTGCAGGAGAGGGGATATTTCCCCCAATACATACCTCAAGCTGTTTTCAGGAACAGGGGGCCGGACAATATCCGCGATTTCCTCAAGGTCCGGCGGCGGCATCTGGTCGGTTACCACCATCTGCTTAAATTGCGGCCGGATTGGAAGCTGCCCGACACCATGAACAACCTCATGGTCCTGGGATTATTGAAGGATGAAATGCCGGCCAGCATGAAAAATGTGGTGCTTCTTACAGGGTCCCTGCTTTTGGAACTTGGGGCCAGGCTTTTGGCCTGGTATGACTTCCATCTGGCCAAAAGAAATCCCTTCGTCTGGGATATGGCTGCCTCCACCAAAGATCCGGAGGATAGAACGTGAACCCCATCGCCGGACAGATACCATACCGGATGTTCCGGGCCTGGGGATGGCCGGTGGCAATGCCGCTGAACTACACCATCAGCGTCACCACCCGGTGTAATTACCGCTGCGCCACCTGCCGGATATACCAGTCAAATCTTCCGGAGATGGGGATTGAGGATTACCGGAAAATATTTTTGTCCCTGGGCAGATCGGCTTATTGGGTCACCTTCTCCGGCGGAGAGCCTTTCCTAAGGGATGATTTCAAAGATATCGTTGACCTGTGCTGCGGCAGCTGTCGTCCCAGATTAGTAAACATCCCCACCAACGGAAGCATGCCCGATAGAACCTCAGCGGTGGTCAGGGCCCTGGCCAACCGATACCCCGGGATAAATTTCATCGTCAATGTTTCGCTGGATTCCGCCGGGGAGGAACAGAACAGCATCCGAGGCAGCGGGGATGCCTGGCGGAATGCCGTCTCTACCATCGAGGCCCTGAAGAAGGCCCAGCCGGCCAATTTGCTGATCGGCATCGGCACGGTCATCTCCAAAAGCAATCTGGATGGGTTTCTGGAACGGCGAAAAGATCTGGCCCAGCTGGGGGCCGGCTCCATGGTGGCCGAGGTGGCCGAAAACCGGGCGGAGTTATTGAACCGGGATATGGACATCACCCCGTCCCCGGAAGAATATAAGCCGATAGCCGATCATCTGATCAAGGAGATCGATTTTAACAGGAAGCGGGGCTGGGCCGCCATCGCCCAGTCATTCCGCCGGCAGTATTACCAATATGTCTATCAGGTGCTCAAGGGCCAGGGCGGCCTGCCCTGTTATTCCGGTTATGCCTCGGTTCAGATAATGCCGGACGGGGCGGTCTGGGGCTGCTGCATCCGGGGCGATGAAATGGGCCGGCTGTCTGATCACGACTACGATTTCAAAAAGCTGTGGCGTTCGGGCCAGGCCCGCCAGATCAGGCGGCAGATAAAATCCAGGAAGTGCGCCTGCCCCCTGGCCAACGCTTCATACACCAATATGACCTTCGATGTCCGGACTTCCCTGAGGGTCCTGAGTGACCTGCTTGTCAACGTCCTTAGGATCCGAAAATGATACGTTTCTTATCATCAATGCTGAGACAATCGGCCGCCATCGTTCTGTGGATGTTGCTGAATATTCCACTTAATATCTTCGTTCTGTTTGTTTTTATAAGGCAGGTCCTGTCGGGCAGAAAACCGGCCATTGCAGAGCCGGTCCCCGAAGAATCCGATGCCCGGATCAGGCTTTTTGTGGAGAACAACCTTAAGTACATGGCGCCCCGCCAGGGGGACGAGGGTTTGGGCACCAAATACGAAAGGATGATGGTTGACGGCCTGCTGTGCCGGCTGGCCAGTCAATATGGAATAAAATCGGCCCTAGAGTCTCCGGCCGACGGCATAACCGGGATCCCGGGGGCCAACAGCCTGGCGCTGGCGGATGGCCTGTCCCGGCCCATGGATCTGACCAACCCTTCCCGGCTTTTATTGACAGAGGCCCGGGCCACTTGGCGGGGCAGGGGCCTGGGCCACAAGGTCCGCCTGTCTCAGTGTGGGGTGGCGGCGTTGCCCTTTCCCGACAGAAGCCGCCAGCTGTGCTGGAGCTTCTGCATGCTGGAAAAGATGAAAGACCCGGTCCTGTACCTTAAAGAGCTGTCCCGGGTGAGCTCCAATATCGTCCTGATGGTGACCATCAATAATAACAACATGGGAAATGCCTGGCATCGGTGGTATCACGCGATAAGAAAAGCCCCCTGGGACCACGGGAACATTGCTATGACCCAAAAGGCCGGGATAATAAAGGCCTTTACCGAGGCCGGGCTGCAGGTGCTGGAGGCCGGCGCGGTCGATGTTCCCCCCTCGATGGACACCCAGGATATGCCCCTGAAGGACGATATAGACAGGGTGGTCAGGCTGTTCGGCAAAAGATGGGAATGGGGATTGAATAATAAGGTTGAAAATAAATCCGGTCTATTAGATTGCTTTTGTTGGCTGGAGGCCAATCTGCCGTCCTGGTTCAAGAACCTCAACGCCCATCATATATATGTCGTCGGAAAAGCAACTGACGGAACGTAGATATTATGCCCCAAACCAAGGTTTCCTATCCCTGGGAAAATAATTATAACCTATCCCTGCTGAAGCGCTTCGTATTTACATCATATTTCAGCTGGCGCAAGTTCTATAACCTCCTGCTGGGGCTGGCCCATAATTTCCTGCTCCCCGGCCGGGCCTTTGCCCGGCCGGTAAAGATGATCATAGAGCCTTCCGACCGGTGCAACCTCAATTGTCCGCTGTGTCCCACCGGCCGGGGGATGGCCGGCCGCCAGCAGCGGGAGCTAAGTTTTAGCACCTTCAAAAAAGCAGTCGATCCTTTGGCGCCATACCTTTATGAAGTGTTTCTGTACAATTGGGGGGAGCCCCTGCTCAACCCCGAATTGTTCGACATGGTGAGGTACTGCTCGGCCCGGCGCATCCGGACGGTGGTCTCCACCAACCTGACGCTTTTTGAAAGCCGGATGATGGACCCTCTGATGGACTCGAAACTGGACACCCTGATAGTATCCCTGGACGGGGCTTCGGGCGATACCTATTCTAAATACCGCCGCGGCGGGGATTTCGAAAAGGTCATGGGAAACTTAAAGGCCATCGCCGCCCAGAAGATAAAGCGACGGGTCAAATTACCCCGCCTGATCTGGCAGTTCATCGTGTTTCGGCACAATGAATCCGAGATCAACCGGGCCATTGCTATGGCCAAACAGCTGGGGATCGATGAGATCAAATTCATCGCATCCTTCGCCAAAATGGAGACCCTGGCTTATAATGCCGCCGATAAGAAACGGGAGGAAGTGGAGGATTATCTGCCCCAAGACCACCGGTATCACTTGTATAAATCCAATAAAGCAGCGGCCCGAAAATTTCTTCAATGTCCCTTTTTGTGGAGCCAGATAGCGGTTCGGACCGACGGGGGAATTGCTCCCTGCTGCGGGAGCTATCATAAGAATGATGATTTCGGATCCCTTTCCAATAGCGACATCATGGCCGTATGGAATAATAAAAAATATCAACGGGCCCGAAAAACATTGAGGACCAGGGGCTGGTTCAAAAGCCAAACCATTTGTGATCAATGTATCATAAATGATCCGTACAGATAAAATGCCCGACATATATCTAAAAAAAATCAAACACCTTTCGCAGTTCTCCGGCTGGCTTAAGGAACTGCCTCTGGCGATCCCCCTGGACCGGCCGGTGGTGCTGAAGCCCAACTTGGTTTTCCCCGCTCCGGGGACCAGCGGGGTGGTCAGTGATGCCCGCCTGGTAGGAATGCTGGTCGAGTACTTGAGAGAAATCGGCGTCAGGGATATTACCATCGCCGAAGGGCCGGGGCTGGGGGTTGATGCCTGGGAGGCCTTTGAAAGAACAGGATTCAGCGAACTGGCCCGAAGATACCAGGTCCCGCTGCTGGACCTGAACCAGGCCCCCAGATACCCGGTGAAATGGTACGACGGCCAACTTGATCTGCCCGTGATATTCAAAGACGCTTATTACATCAACCTGCCCAAAATGAAGACCCATATCAATACCCTGGTCACGTTGGGCCTGAAGAACCAGAAGGGTTTGTTGTCATACGCCGATAAGAAGAGGTTTCACAAGAACGGGCTGCATCGTCCGGTGGCCGAACTCTATAAGATAATCCGTCCCGATTTCACCATCCTGGACGGTTTCACCGCCATCGAAGGCGATGGGCCGCTGTTCGCCGGAAAGAAGGTCGGATTCAAGGTTCTGATCGCCGGGGCCGACCCCCTGGCAGTTGATGCCGCCGGCTGCCGGCTGATGAGCATCGACCCCCTTGAAGTGGACCATTTATCGCTGGCCAGTCAAATGAGGTTGGGAAGCTTGGAGGCAACCATCATCGGGGATCGGCTTGATGCCTGCGCCCGCAGATTCAAGCGCCCGCAGATGGAGATGCTGAAAATGCTGGGCCTGCACAATCAACGGACGCCCCTGGCCTGCAGCCTTTGCGGCGGTTCGGCCAGAGAAGGACTGCTATCATCGGCCAGAGACCCCAGGAAGTGGGCCGCCAGTCTGATGCCGGTACTGCGCCAAATGGTTTTCGGCCGGGTGGATTTCGTCTACGGAAAAAACGCCGAGATCCCCAAAAACAGCCGGAAGGTGATAGCGGTGGGCGAGTGCACCAAACACCTCAAGGACCTGCCCGACGTGATATGGGTGGATGGCTGCCCCCCCTCGCCCGAGATGCTGGCGGAGGCCTTTGCCAAACTTAAGAAATGATTGTATTGCCATGGTCAAAGTAATGCTCTTGAATCCCCCGGGAGATCGGATCTATCTAAGGGACAGCTATTGCAGCAAGGTCTCCAAGGCGGCCTACCTGACTCCGCCCATCGATCTGCTGCTGATCAGCGGCTATCTGGGCGATCGGCACGAAATTTTTGCGCTGGACGCCATGGCCGAAAGGCTGTCATTTGATTCTGCCTTGGATAAAATAGTGGACCGCCGTCCGGATTTCATCATCTCGCTCTTGGGACTGGCTTCCTTTGCCAACGATGTCAGATTTTTTAAACTGATCAATAAGGCTTTGCCAGGCGTCAAACTCATTGTCAGCGGCGACGCCGGATTTGCCGAAACCGAAAAACTCCTGAGGGAAAATCATTTCATCGGTGCTGTTCTGCTGGACTATGCCTCAAGCGGGTGGCTTCCCTACCTGGTTGGCGATGAGAAAAATGCGGTGGATATTGCCTTTTTATCCGAAGGGATATATTGCTGCCGGCGCAGCCCCCGGACAGAGGAGTATTCCGCAGGCATCCCCAGGCATGACCTGTTCCCCTACCAAAAATACCGGATGCCGTTTGCCAGAAAACTTCCCTATGCCGGCGTGGTCACAGACTTTGGCTGCCCCTTTAAATGCGATTTCTGCCTGGTCGGCCAGTTGCCCTATAAAATGAGGCCGGTGGAGGAAGTGTTGGATGAACTGGAATATATCAAGAAACTGGGCGCCAGATATTTTTCCTTCGGCGACCAGACCTTCGGGGTTGACCGGAAAAGGACCGAGATCCTGCTGGAAGGGATGAATAAAAGAAGGATCGGCCTGCCCTGGGGCTGTTTCTGCCGGGCCGATCTGCTGGATCCGGAAAGGCTGAGGTTACTGAAAAATTCCGGCTGCGACCTGATCATGATCGGGGTGGAATCCGGCAGCCAGGAGATCCTGGACCGGCATCACAAGGGGGTCAAGCTTGAGGTCATCAGACGGGCCTTCAGGGACTGCCGCCGGGAGGGCATCCGGACCCTGGCCACCTTCATCATCGGCCTGCCCGGGGAGACCCGGGAAACTTTCGAACGGACCATGTCCCTGGCCCTGGAGCTTGGCCCCGATTTCTCCTCATTCAATCTGCCGGTGGCCAAGCCGCGGACCCCCCTAAAATCCATGGCCGAAAAGGAGGGCTGGGATATCTCCAGCCAGGGAGACCAGTCAACCGAGGCCGGGGTAGTGTCCAGTGAGATTTCCCGGGAGATGATGAAACAGTGGCAGAAAGAGGCTATCCGGAAATTTTATCTCAGGCCGGGATATCTCATCAAAAGAGCGCTGTCTGTGAGGTCCTTGACCGAATTAATGATCAACCTCCGGGAAGCGGCCGGAATGCTTTTTAAGGGGCGGTCGACATGAGGACCATGGTGATGATCCCGACTTACTGTGAAGCCGAAAACATTGAACGGCTGATAGGACAGATATTCGACCATGTCTCCGATATCCTGGTGGTGGACGACAATTCCCCGGACGGCACCGGGCGGATAATTGATAAACTATCAGCCGAGAACCCGCGGGTCCATATTCTGCATAGAAAGAAGCTGAGGGGAAGGGGGCTGGCCGGCATAGCCGGGCTTCGATATGCCTTGAACTGGGGGGCGGAGGCGGTGGTGGAGATGGATGCCGATTTTTCCCACGACCCCAAATACCTTCCCTCATTGTTGGAAGGGTTGAACCAGGCCGATGTGGTTCTGGGCTCCAGATTCGTCCAGGGCGGGGCGGATGTGGGCCGGGGTTGGCTGCGGCATGCCGTCACCGTTTTTGCCAATTGGTATATCAGGCTGGTGCTCAGGATAAAGATAAGGGACTGTACCTCCGGCTACCGGGTCTTCAAGCGGGAGGTGCTGGAGGCCATCGACGTCGATTCCCTGATCTCCCGCGGCCCGGCCATAGTGCAGGAGATCCTTTACAGCAGCATCCTGTCAGGATTCAAAATCAAGGAAGTGCCGATAGTGTTCATCGACCGGCAGCGGGGCAATTCCAGCTTCAATTTCAGGATCATGTACGAAGGGTTCATGATGATCCCCATCCTGCGGTACCTGGCCAAAAGCGAAAAATGGGGTCAGCTGCGGTGAAGGCCGGTTTAAGAAAGGGCCCCGGCCGGGCCTATTGGGATGGTGTGGCAGACCAGGTCGGCGGCTATTATCTTATTCCCATATTGGCCGAGTATAAAAGCCAGGAATACACCGGCCTGCTGGAAGAATGGGGGATCGGGGATGATAAAAGTGTTCTGATCACCGACCTCTACGAAGCCGCCTTCGGCAATACCGGCATCTATGGCTATCTTAGCGGCCCAGCCAATGAGGTCTGGGGAATGGACATATCCGCCAAATTTTGTTTCAGGGCCGGGGAGCATTTCAAACGGCAGGACCTTGATATCGGGATCATATCGGGCGATGCCGCAATGATCCCTCTGTCAAATGATATCGTGGATGTCATAATCTCCCCCTCGACCTTTGACCACTTCCCGGAAATAGACCGGGCCCTGTCCGAGTGCCATAGGATCTTAAAGCCCGGGGGGAAACTGGTGCTGGCCCTGAACTCCGCCGACAATCCGTTTTTCAAGCCGGGGGTCAGGCTGGCCGAGAGGTTCAAAAAACATGAATACCAGACCGATTATTTCTATTCCCTGAGACAGACAGCAAGATTGCTGGAGCAGGCCGGGTTTGCCGTCGGGCGGTCAACGGCCATCATGCATGTTCCCATCGGGCTCACCACCCTGATCGAATTTTTTGACCGGATCGATAATCCGGTTGCCGACCGGATCAATGGCCTGATGATCGGCGCCTGCCGCAAATGGGGCCGGCTGGATACCAGGATGAAGTTATTTACCGGCTGGTGGGTGGCAGTGGAGGGAATAAAATGAAGCGGCAGGCAAAAAGCAATATTGCAGTCAATGCCGCCCATGAACTATACGCTACCCTTGTTAATGAAAGGTGCGCTAATACCGGGAGAGGGGCTCGAATAGAAGCAGGGCAAGTGGCGTCATGGAATGTCAATTTAAATTTTATCATAAGCAAATTGCAGTCATTTGGCCCAAAACAGAAGATAAGAGCGTTGGATTTAGGGTGCGGTTATGGATTCCTTACCCAGTCAGTATGCTCCCTGGGTGCATCTGCAGTTGGAATTGATACCGACAGGAATGTAATTAAATATGCCTCGCAGACCAACAGGTTCCCGGACAGGGCTGCATACATGAACATTCCGGTAGATGAAATGTCCGGTGAAAAGATATTTGACGTGATAATCATAAGTGAAGTATTGGAGCATGTTTCAGCACCCGATTTGGTGATGATGCATTGTCATAGATTATTGAAGGATAAAGGGTTTGTTCTCCTTACTATACCAAATAAACAGGGCCTCCGGGAATGTTTGGAGCAGATATTGCTTCCGGTCAGAGAAAGTGTGGCCGGCAGATCGTGTATCAGGTTTTTTCGCAGAATGGCTTCTGAAGCTTCGCAGGGGAACCTCACCGCTTGGGATGTTTATACTGATGATTATCACAAACGTTTTTTCAAAATGCCGACCTTGTTGAATATTTTTAGTTGTTGTGGGTTCCGAATGATTGATTATCAAAACCAGGACGCCTGGGCTACTTTATGGGGCACTTTGTTCCCTTGGTTTGATATTGGCCCCGGCCTGCTGAAATTAGATTACAAAATAGCTGATGTGTTGCCGTATTATATTGCCGGAGGGTGGATGATGGTCTTAAAGAAGTGCAATCAACCTAGCAAACAGGACGGCGGCCATGAGGACAGATATGTTCACTGAGGAGATGATAAAAGAGGCTGTCGAAGAACACGGCACTCCGCTGGAGATTGCCTCCACACAGATGCTGGCCGGCAACATGGGCCGGGCCCGGGAAATATTGGCCCGGCATGGCTGGCAGGATAATATCTTCTATTCCTACAAGACCAATCCGGTACCGCAGGCTCTGAAGGTTCTGCACCAGAACGGGGCCGGGGCCGAGGTGATCTCGGAGCGGGAACTGAACCTGGCTCTTTCTCTGGGGGTGTCTCCGGACAGGATCGTCTTCAACGGGATCTACAAATCTCCGGCGGCCCTGCAGACGGCAGTGCAGAAAAAGATCAAATGCATAAACATAGATGCCCCGCAGGAGCTGGATATCGTCAATCAGCTGTCAAAGGATGTCGAATACAAGATCGGACTGGGGCTGCGGGTGCGGCCATCGGTGGGCTGGCAGGGCCAGTTCGGACATATCATCAAAGACGGTTCGGCCTGTGCCATGGCCGAAAAAATATGCGCTAATAAAAAACTTGATCTCAAGACCATCCATTTCCATCTGGGCAGCAGCAATCTCTCAGCCTATCGTCGGGCGGTAGATGAATGTCTGGCCTTCATCGGAACCATAAACCGAAAACTGGGAACCGATATCAGGGCCCTGGACATCGGCGGCGGCTTTCCCGGCAAGGACATGCGCTTGCTGACGCTGTGGGAGCAGGCTTGGCTGAGGTTCTTTGGCCGGCCCTGGCCGGCCCCGGTGGCCGGCCCCGATGATGGATTTAAGATAATGGGGGAAGCCGCCGGATATTTTCACCAAGCTCTGGCCCAATATGGCTT
>Ga0209417_1006366_pt1 | contig 12151 bp, 5 predicted proteins | sample RifGroF2_FD_184002 | JGI IMG/M metagenome (GOLD analysis project Ga0209417, IMG submission 184002) | Groundwater microbial communities from Rifle, Colorado, USA - Groundwater F2 (SPAdes) (version 2) | ecosystem: Environmental > Aquatic > Deep subsurface > Groundwater | place: Rifle, Colorado... | reverse complement strand
TAATATTTTTAAAACAGTGCCTAACACTGCGCATAGCACAATTTTTTTTAATTATGATGCGAGCCCTTCGGGCTTTTGGGTTTAGATACAAGTTTAAAAAAAACTGTGCCAGCGCAGGGAACGTTAGCAACAAGGTTATCAAAAATTCCGTACAGATAAAATGACAAGATTGATAAACTCAAATAAAGTTGACAATAATATAATGTATCAAGACAAATAATCTTAAAGTGAATTTAATGATTGCTGATACACAAGCCGACCCAGTTTCGTTTTTTTGCCAGCGCTCTGTAAATCACACATGCGCCCCTATCAGCGTGCATCAAGCACATTTTGCTTTTTCATGAATCAATTAATTATCAAGGTATGAAAAAGCAAAAAGAGTTTGATTTTTTCAGCGTAAAGCCTATAAGGAATTTTTATATTTAATGTCTGCCTTCGGCAGAATAAACAGCCATTTTCAAACCTGTGGTGAGTTTATCGAACCATTGATTTATTTTCTAATTTTCAAATACTCATCTATTGTTAATATCTTTTATGTTTTCAATTTCAGTCACGTCAATTTTTTACTATATTTTTGTTTTATAATTCTAATCTAACAATAGAAAATACTTATGAAAAAATTATTTGTTTTCTTCTATATTGTTGTTTTTTGTAATCTGTTTGTTTATGCCCAATCTGGTTGGACAACCTTAACAAGCGGAACAACTAATTATTTAATGGCAGTTTGTTTCACTGATGAAAATACTGGTTATGCTGTCGGTAGTGGTGGAATAATTCTTAAAACTACTAATGCTGGAACTGTTTGGACAGAACAAACAAGTGGAACGACTTATTCTTTATTATCAGTTTATTTCATAGATACTGTTACAGGTTTCGCTGTTGGTGATTATGGGACAATTCTTAAAACTACTAATGCTGGAACTAATTGGACTTTACAATCAAATAGTACTTATCTTTTAACTTCAGTTTATTTTACTGATGTCAGTACTGGTTACGTTTTAGGCGGAGACATAAATTATGGAGTAATTCTGAAAACCACTAATGCTGGTATTAACTGGTCATTGCAAGCAAGTGGTACAACAAATGGATTATTTTCAGTTTATTTTATTGATGCAAATATGGGTTACGTTGTTGGCGATAATGGAATAATTCTTAATACAAATAATGCAAGTGCTGATTGGACAGTACAAACAAGCAATACAACTTATTCTTTATATTCAGTTTATTTCACCGATGCAAATACTGGTTATACCGTTGGTGGAGGATATAATGGAGTAAATACTGAAAGTACAATCCTTAAAACTATTAATGGCGGAGCTTTGTGGATTTCACAAATAAGCGAAACAACTAACCCACTCTTTTCAGTTTTTTTTTCTAATCCGAATATGGGTTACGCTGTTGGTTTGAATGGAACAATTCTTAAAACCACCAATGCAGGTAATAATTGGGCAACACAAGCAAGCGGTACAGTTAACGGATTAAATTCAGTTTATTTCATTGATGCTAATACAGGTTATGCTGTTGGTGATGGAGGAATAATTCTTAAAACCACAACAGGAGGAGAACCGACAATTATAGTTTCAAATACAACAAAAGATAATAACTTAAAAATTTATCCTAACCCAAGTGATGATATATTTACAATTGAATTTGATAATCACTCCAATAAGGCTGTTTTAATAAGCATAACAGATTTATCCGGCGAAATTGTATTTGAAACTACATGCGTACAAAAAAAATATTTTTTTTTTAGAAAAGCATTAAATCCTGGAATTTACATAGTAAAAATATTAGGAGATAGAATATCTTATGGCAAGATAGTAGTAAAATAAAGTAACATGTGTTAGATTTTTTCTCGCTTCACAGTTCATTCAAACTATTGGGATTTAAAAAGTTTGTATTACACTTAATTTTACAATTGTTAATAACTTTTGCATTTCCTGTTTCAATCATATCATTTATTTATTATATTTTTGTATTATGATTCAATCTAATAATTAAAATTCTCATAAAAATATTTCTATTATGAAAAAAATCCTACCTCTTTTAATTTTATTTTTATTTCAAAACTATCCGTATAGTTCTTATGGTCAATTTCAATCAATTTTTGGGGATACTATTGCTTCATGGAATATCAAACATTCTCAATTGTTTGGCGATTACACAGATAGTTTGGTTTCATTTGGAGACACAATTATTAATCAAAAGAAATTTCAAAAATTAAAATATTTTACATATTTTAATTTAAATCCACAATTAGTTAACCAAGTTATTTATTTAAGTGAGGACACAATATTAGGAAAGGTTTGGTATAGAAGTAAAAGTGACACTACTGAAAGATTAATTGTTAACTTTTCTTTAAATCAAACAGATTCTTTTTTTGTTTACAATATTGGCACAGATGATTATTATAAAATTGACACAGTTTATAATCTTAATAATAAGAAATATATTGTTGTGGATTTTCCTATTTTTTATATGAATAATGAAAAATTAACTTTTATTGAGGGAGTTGGAACAAATATAGGCATTAGTTATACTGAGAATCAATGGCCATCTTTACAACCTTTGTTATTATGTCAATATAAAGATTATATTCAAAATTATCAGACAAATATTCAGCCATATTCTAATATGTGTAATATTTTCACAAGTATTGCAAAAAATACTTTAGATAATTTTAATGTTAATCCAAACCCTTTTAAAAATTACATAAATATTAATTTTTCACAAATAAATAAACATATAACAGTTCAATTAGTAAATATGTTAGGACATTGTGTATTTAGGAATAAGTATTCTAATGTTAATTCTATTGTTTTAAATTTAGCAGAAGTTAAAAGTGGGGTTTATTTTTTATATGTTTTAAATGATGAGATGAATTTACCTATTAAAATATTAAAAATGGAATAAGCAGAAAATGCAACAACAACAATAATTTTATTTTGTTAAACTAATTTAATAAACTTTATTATGAAAACTATCTATTTTTTAATTGCTCTATTTATAAGCAATATGGGTTACTCGCAGATCGTAACTTCGGATACAAGTTGTTGGTTTATCGTTAATCAATCTGATCTTGAAATGAGTAATCAGAATAGTTTTACGAAATATTTAAATATAAATAGTTAATTAAATTCTTATAATGTTAAATATTTTCAAAAAGCTTTTCCTTTTGCAAAGAACCCAGAATTATTAAAAGTTTATGAAGTGCATTGTGATTGTAATATTAATGATTTGATAACAGATTTATTAACGAATAATCAAGATGTTTTTTTGAATTACAAAAAAATTGAAAATGAGAATATTGCAATGTATGATCCTATTGATGGTATGTGGCAAGATCATGCAAATGATTGGCTCTGGCATTTAAAGAAAATACAAGCGGATTTAGCATGGAATATTACAAGAGGTAATCCAAATATTAAAATAGCTGTAATTGATACAGAATTTGATATTACTCACCCAGATTTGTCAACTAAAATTTTTCCTTCTTTTGATCCATATGATAATATTGCTTACGATTGCACACCTACTAATGTTCATGGTACTTATGTTGCTAGTTTTGTGGCAGGAGAAACTACAGAACAAGGTGGCACTTCATTAGGCCAATTAGCTTCTGTAGGGTTTAATTGTATGATGATTGGATATAGGGCTTGGAGTGGAAATTATTTACAAAGAGCACTACATGCTTCAAATGTAATGAAAGCAAATATTATAACTTCTTCTGCAGGTGGTTGGTCTTATTGCCCTGATTTAACAGGTGTTGATGCGTTAGTTGTACAGGAGATATTAGATAATGGAACAGTAATTGTTATGCCTGCTGGCAATGGAACAACAGGGACTCATAATGTTTGCACTTCAATAGATCCGATTAATCATACTGCATTTTTCCCCCTTTCACCATTTTATGATGAAAGAATTATTTTAGTTTCAAGTACAACGATTAATGATTATCATCAATATATTCATACTGATGGGATAGATAGAACACATTCACATTATCCTATGGTTGATTTGTGTTCGCCGGGTTATAATATAATGGGAGCCAAACCTACAGATTGCGGTACTAACACTTGGCCATATTATGGCTCAAGTCGAGGTACATCTTTTGCATCACCAATTGTAGCTGGTGTTGCAGCCTTAGTCCTATCTGTGAATCCATGTTTAAGCCCAGCTGAAGTCCAAAGCATATTAAAATCGACAACCGATCCTATTGTTGATGCTTCAAGTTATCCTAATGGAGTTGGCACAGGTCGTGTAAATGCGTATAAGGCTGTTCTAAAAGCACAGGGCGAAAGTAAAACGATTAATTCAGGTGATGTTATAACATGGAATAGTTTTGAATCTATAAATGGTACATTATTATTACAATCAAATTCACAACTTACAATTCAATCAAAAATTTACTTTAATCAGAATTCTAATATTGTTATAAAAAACGGAGCTAAACTTATAATTGATAATGGAGGTTTACTTACAAATTTTTGTGACAAAACATGGTCAGGAATTGTGGTTGAACCCGGAGGTATTGTTGAAATATATAACGGTGCTACAGTAATGCTAAATGGAACAGGAAAAATCCAAATCCAACGCTCCGGCTCCACCTGCGGTCACCTCTATTTCGAACAAGGAGCAAGCATTGTCCTACAAGACCCTGAAACAAAATTAGAAATAGACGGACAATTACACATTGCCGACAACGCCACTTTCTCTTTCACCGGCAATGGCTTTATAGACTTCAAAACCCCATGGATTGGTACAAATTCCATACTTTGCGGGACGAATTCACAATTTATATTAAACGGCACAGGAAAAGACAACCTGATGTTAAAAATATCATCATCCGGTATGCTATGGCCACAGGATCATTTGTCATTGTTTAGTATAAAAAATGCAAAAGTTGATTTACAAGGTTCATTAAATTTAGGATGTAAATACAGAATAGACAACGTGAAATTTGAAAACGGTGGAACATTAGATGTGTGGAAAGGTCACCCCTCATTTATTCATAATTCTGATTTTATCGGTGTTAGTATTTTAGGGCATTTGATATATGCTGATAATGTTTTGAAAGTATGGAACTGCAATTTTACAGACAATGGAAATAGGGTTGCAATAAAAACAGAAGGTGCGGGTGTATATTTCAGAAATCTTCATTTCAACAATTGTGATCTGGGTGCATGGGAGCAAACAGGAATGCTGCTAAACAGTTATGTTTATTCTTGCTCCTTCTCGAATATTATAGATTATCCCATTTATTGTTCCGGTTCAGTAGGTACTTTAAATTTGATAAACAACACTATTATGTGTATTGGAACAGATCCCATTTTGAAACCCGGAGTTTTTACAGAGGGTCCATTAACTGTAAATATGCGTTGTAACACCATTACAAATGCTCCTTCGGCTGTCTATGTTAAAAATGGCGGGGTATTAAACATGAGTACAAATTTGGGCAATGGCTATAATAATCTTTCAGGAAATGAAAGGGCAATTAAACTTGAAAAAGCAGGTGGGCTAAATATTGACAATGGTTATAATAATTTTGCAAAATATGCAAATCACCCAGGTCTTGATTCTCAAACAGGGTTAGTAATTGAAGGTTCAATTTTTACGAATACACCTGATAATATTGCGCCTATACTTGCAAATAATAATAAATGGCTTTATTTAAGTAACGGTTACCCGTCTGGGAAATGCCATATTGTAACAGCTTCTGATATTCCGGGAACCTGGCCACATTTGTATTCAGTTATAGACGAGAGCCCTTCTCCTGTTACCTCATGTGGTTCCCAAGACAATCCACCAACCCCTAATAATTCAAATTTATTAAGGGTTTGCACTTCCTGTATTAATATCACAACGCCCCATTTCAACAACACTTCGTTTAACGAAGCGGTTCGCATTGCTATATCAAACATGGAAATAGAAGATAGTACAAAGAACGATTTAACAGCTATTACCATGTTTAAGGAAATTTTGTTGTCCCCTATTCCTGCTAATAATACTTCAATGAAATGGCTATCCGAATTAGCTTTTGCAAAAATGAATACAGCTCTTTCAAATACATTTACAACAGGTCGTATCACTACTGCAGATAATACAACAACATTGCATACATCTGTACAAGATGTTTTAACTGTTTATTCCAGTTTATCGGCAATGCCAACGGCAACAAATTATCTAAACCAGTTTTATCTTGATTATTCAAAAGCACAGATTTACCGACTTGCAGGAAGATATGACCTTGCAACAAATTATCTTGACAACATTTCAAACTGTTATATTGGCAATGAAGAAATCCGCCTGATAAACAATGCGAAAATTATTGTTGAAGCGGAACAAAAATTCATAACCGAAGAAATAGGGATTCCACAATATAATACTTTGATGTCAAAACTTATTCCACCCGTATTAATGACTAATGAAATAAGCGATAATGCTAATATTAACATTACTGCTAAACTCGGTCAAAATGTAACAATTGGTGATAATACTACTATTGAGCAAAATGTTACTATCGGCAACAATGTTACGATTGGTAGTAATGTAACAATAAAAAAAGATTGTATTATTAAAGACGGCGCAAGCATAAGCGATAATACGGTAATTGAAAAAGGTAATATCATCGGAGCCGATAACATCATTGGTAAAAACGTAACAATAAAAAAAGAATGTTCATTCGGCGAGAAAGCAACATTATCCGATTTTGCAGTTATTGAAGAAAACTCAAAAATTGGTGGTTATGTTTTAATTGGAACAAATACTAAATTTCAGAAAAACGCTAATATCGCCGATGGTACGAGCATAGGAGCAAATGGCAATATAGATAAAGACATAAAAATAGGAAGCAATGTTACAATTCTTGATAATGCCATTTTACGAAAAGAAGTTCAGATTAGCGACCGTACAGTTATTGGGAACAGTGTAACAATAAACCAAAACGCTAAAATTGGCAGCGGGGTTACTATCGCAAATAATATTAACATAGGAAGCAATGCAAGGGTTACAGATAACCAAACCATAACAACAAATGTTTCTAATAATGCAAATATAGGAATAGGCACGCTCTCTATCCCTGCAATACCCGGCACAGTTGTTTATGATTGCAATTTCGCCTTAACAAATGCAAAGCTAAGGGTAAATATGCTTAATGGTTTCGCAGTTACCCTGACCGAAGCCGAAGGGTCATTCTTCGCTACTGGTGTACCTCTTAATGTTAAACCAACGACACTTTCGTTAAACAATCAGTGGAATTTTGGCGACTGCACTACATCAAACGAGGAATCGCCTGTACACACTTACACAAAACCCGGTGTTTATACCATTACACTAACTCAGGTTGTAAAATGTACTACCGTAACATATACAGGCGCAATAACTGTTTATCTTGCTCCGAATGCAGAATTTTCCTATCAGCAACAACCGCTTTGCAGTTCGAGCAATAAGTATGTTTTCAATAAAACAAATAATGTCGGAGATTTACAAACCATTCTCTTTAATTGTCAAACAGGATTATGTTCAAACGACCCAGTAGGGCTTGATACCTCGCTTTACAGGATAAAATATAACTGGACTTTTGGAGACATTCGCCCCGCATTTTCAGAAACATTTACCTTGAAACAAATAGCCCAAAACATTGACAGCAATGTTACCTGCATGTTTCCACAGGCTGGGGAATTTCCTGTTACTCTTACCGCAACCTTGGAGGTAAAAAACAAAACAACAAATATCTGGACGATTACTGACATAGTTAAAACATATACGGATACAGTAAAAGTCACTAGCCCGATTATTGCTGATTTTGAATTCACACAACCTGAATGTTATAATGATTCTGTTTATTTTACAAATACAACAACACAAGGCGTTTTACCCTATAATTTTAACTGGTCTTTTGCATTTCATGCTGCTAGTACAATCGAAAACCCTGTGTATAAATATTCCTCTGCCGGTATTTACGATGTTTCTTTAATTGCCACCGATGCTTTAGGCTGTAAAGACACGGCAATTAAGCAAATAATTATTCCCGAATGTGAAGGCATTTATGGTTATTTGAGCGAACATTCAGATTGTGGAGGTTCACCCGTAATAAATGACACTTTGTATTTGATTGATGAATTCGGATATACTTATGATACTTTGTTTGCTGTTACCGATTTTACTGGTCAATTTACTTTTGATATGTCAAAAATAAACCTACTGGATACGAATTATAATTATTCCTTTAAAATTAAAAGTGGCTATGGTATTACAGAGACACAATACAACACAATCAGTTACTGGAAAAACTCATCGCCTCTTTCCTTTATTACAGACCATAAAGAATTTTGGTCAAGGAATTTCAATATGTCAGATAGTGCAAATTGCACAAGTACAGCAATAGATATTGATAGAAATATTTATGTAGCGGGGACAGCTTTTTACCCTGCCTATAGAGCAGATTACCTGTTAATAAAATATGATCCGCTTGGTAATGAATTGTGGCATGTTTCCTATAATCCGTCAGGTTTTGGATATTTCAATTTAACTGATATGAAAATTGATAAAATGGGAAATTGTATACTTACAGGTTATGGTGATGATGGAACCCTGACTGTGAAAATTAATGCATCCGGTACTGTTTTATGGTCAAGTAACTGGATAGATAATAATTATTTTGGAGAATCTGCCTATTTGGCAATAGATACTTTAGATAATATTTATCTTGCTTCAAATGTTTCAGATTATACTGGTCTATATTATTTTGCATTAACAAAGTATAATAACAGCGGTCAGAAATTATGGAGTTCTGTTTATAATACAGATTCTATGACAGTACGAAGCATAAAAAAAGACAACATTGGAAACATTGTAGTTCTGTGTACCCAGCTATTGAACAACAGTAATATTTTTAAATATAATTCATCCGGCGTTTTACTTTGGGTTGTTCAAAAAGATGAGAATTTAATTGATTTGGCAACAGACCTTGATAATTCAATTTATATTACAGGTTCAACAAGCAACAATACTAAATTTATCACTATTAAATTAAATTCAACAGGCACAGAAGAATGGCAACAATTTTATAGTTATTCCGGCATTTCAGGCAGCAATATTGCAAATAAAATTACTGTAGATCATTCAGGCAACATTATATCAGTTGGTACTTCACCCGCATTGTCAACATTATATTTTGGGGTTTGGATTCCACATAACCGTTATTCTTATGTAAAATATTCTCCTGCCGGTGATGAATTGTGGAACACATCATTTATAACAGGCTTCTCTCTGGGTAGCGTTCAAAGTATATCATCAATGGTTACTGACAGAGAAGATAATATTTATACAGCAGGTCGTGAATTTTATTCTACAATCGCGGGGGGGCGTCCGGCTAAATCACACGCTCAGTTTTTGGCAACTAAAATAAATTCAGATGGTTCATTTGCATGGTTTGAAACAGACAGTACTTCAAAAGAAAACCCAGGACAGTTAAGCGATTTAATTGTAAGTGATAATGAAAATGTTTATATGACAGGAGTAACAAATCAAAATGGTATTCGCACTATCAAATACGTTCAATGTCCTTCTTTTGCAAATAATGCACGTTACAGCAATCCGGAAAGCAACGAACAACAACCGAATAATAAACCGGAAACAACAAACTTGAAACCTGAAACTCTTGATGAATATGTAAAAATGTTCCCAAATCCCAATGACGGTAATTTTTATTTCACTTATTCATTACCAGAAAATGAAATATGCAAGTTTGCCGTTTATGATCAGAACGGGAAAAAAGTTTACGATATAGAAATAAAATCCGGCAAGAATACGGTTATGGTAAATCATGCCAATTTCAGCAACGGAGTTTACTATTATCAGGTAATAGCAGGCAATCGTTTAATTAAAACAGAAAGAATAATAATTGCCAAATAATTCAAATAATGTTTCACATCTCTGGTTGCCTTGTGCGCCGAGATGTGGAACATTTAAAACAAATACTAAAACATTTTTCTGAAATTTTCTACAAAATTTCTTTTTTTTCCTGAAAATCCATATTTTTGTTTCACATAAAATTCGTAAATAAATAATTGCAAACCTAAAATTCAAATTTATGGAAACAGGACATCAAAAAAACATTGCTAATTTAGAAACACTTATTGCGCATTGCAAAACCCTTGGCACAGATTATGCCCCCTCGCGCGATGCCTTGAAAATTGTTAATCTTGAAACAATTTATTCATCTGCAAACAATATTATTAATTCCGAAGCCTCCACTTCTGTATATTCTACTGAAACAGTATGGAATAAAGCAACAAACGACAGAGAAATAATATTTAAACCATTAAAAACTCTTGCTACACAAATAATTAACGCCCTTGATTCAACAGAAGCAACTGAACAAACGGTTAAAGATGCCCGTACAATAGTTCGCAAAATAGAAGGCGCAAGAGCCCCGAAATCAAAAAAAGCCTTAGATGCTTTTATTGAAAGTACACCTGAGAAATCTTTAACTGCATCAGATAACATGCCAGCTGATGCCACTGAGCCTGTCGAAGCAACAGAAAGTCACAAATTCATATCTACCTCACAGCAAAGCTATGATCTTCTTGTAGAACATTTCTCAAAACTTATTACTTTGCTGAATGCAGAACCTGCTTACGCACCCAATGAAGAAAAATTAAAACTCGTTACTTTAAAAACACTGTTAACTTCTATGAAAGCCTCAAATAGTGCTGTTATTAATACAAAAACTGCCCTTGATGATGCCCGTGTTACCCGTGATAAAATCATGTATGAAGAAAAAACAGGGCTTTGTGATTTAGCATTGGACACAAAAAAATATATTCGTTCCGTTTTTGGGTCAACAAGTCCCAAATACAAACAAATAAGCTCTTTGGAATTTCGGAAGATTAAAAAAAAATAAGCTGTCACATTAAATATTTAAGCACTCACATTGAATAATATAGCGTAGTTGCTGAATGATAAAGCAACTACGTTGACTAAAATCATTTATGCGCTAAATATTATTCCTGTTACAGTAAACATTATTGTGATTGCGCCGAATGTTTTTGCTTATGCGCCGGATATTATTGCTACTGCGTCAATTGTTATTGCAACTGCGGTAAACATACAGGCTTATGCGCCGTAAATTATTGCTACTGCATAAATAGTTAAAGCAACTGTACTGAATATTATGACAGCTACATCATTTATAATAACAGATATTCTTGTTGAAAATTAATTGTCTTGTTAGAATCAATACAAATACAGAATAAAATAATTAAAAAAAAATCAATTATGAATGTTACACATATAAAGAAAATATGATGTTTTCCATTATTAACCTCACAAGCCCAAGCTGCCACCAACACAATTTGCAACCACGTTTTGTTTTTCGCTCAATGCAGCGTTTTGCCGACACACTGAGCCTCCCGAAATGCCAGAAAAACAAAAAGAGGTTACAAATTTCAGCCAACTACACAGCAAAAGCGGTATTTTATTTAAATTATTTCCCCTCTCAAAAAAACGAAACGCCACTTCACAAATCAACCCTATAAAAAACATTGTCAAAAAGGATATATTAATTGAGTTTAAATGACTGATTATGACGAATAACCCAGTTGCTAACACTGCGCGTAGCACAATTTTTTTTTTATTTAAACCCGCAAGCCCTACGGGCATGGCGGTAGGTCTAAGGTAAAAAAAACTGTGCCAGCGCAGGGAACGTTACCAACAAGCTGTGATCAGGCTTTTGGGAGATTTGCACGATGCGAGAAATTAACGAATTTTCTGCCAACGCTATTGCCTGATAGGCATGTTGGCTGACCCGCAAACGGAATAGCAGCCACCGCACAAAAAATTGCCCTGATGGGCAAGTTGGCTGTCCCACAAAATTCATTAATTTCTTAAAATTTTTATCGAGCAATGATTGAATTATTATGAAAATACAGCCAGTTGGTAACACTGCGCATAGCACAATTTTTTTTAATTATGATGCGAGCCCTACGGGCTTTTGGGTTTAAGGAAAAGTTTAAAAAAAACTGTGCCAGCGCAGGGAACGTTATGGGCTATTTGCCGTGAACGCCGTGATGAAGCCACGCTGACAAGCCAACGCTGATAATCCAACGCACGATTTAATACTGCAAGTTAAATTAATTTTAATTTTATA
>Ga0209417_1006365_pt1 | contig 12151 bp, 10 predicted proteins | sample RifGroF2_FD_184002 | JGI IMG/M metagenome (GOLD analysis project Ga0209417, IMG submission 184002) | Groundwater microbial communities from Rifle, Colorado, USA - Groundwater F2 (SPAdes) (version 2) | ecosystem: Environmental > Aquatic > Deep subsurface > Groundwater | place: Rifle, Colorado... | reverse complement strand
TCTTCGCCGCTGTGAAAACTTATTATTCCGATTCGTCCGCCCTTTTTCAAACAAAAAGGCGCGAGTCTCAAGAGTTCTTTAAGCGAACCAAGTTCATCATTGACTAATATGCGAAGTGCCTGGAAAGTTCTCGCGGCCGGATGCAGAGAGCCGAATTTTGAATTTCGCTGCTGTTTCTTAAAGCTGTTGATCGTCAGGCCTTTGACCGCGAAAACAAGCCGCATTAATTGTGCGATTGTTGTTATGGGCTGAACTGTTCGCTGCGCGACGATCATTCTTGCTATTTGATCATAATCAGGCTCATCAGAGAATTCCCATAAAGCCCTGCCTATATCCTCTTGGTTAAGGGAATTGATCAAATCGGCAGCAGTCTGTTTAATTCGCGTGTCAAGACGCATATCCAGCGGGCCGTCATTTTTATAACTGATGCCGCGTTCGGGATTATCGATCTGCATACTTGAAAGTCCGAGGTCTGCGAAGATAATATCAAAACCTTCAATTTTTTCCTCGTTCATTGCGTTCGCGATTCCGGCGAAATTGCTGTGCTTGAAAATGATTGGGGTTGGAATATCTTTGAGCCGGTGTTTTGTTTTTTCGAGTTCTATGCCGTCCATATCGAAGGCGACCATTTTGCCGGTCGTTCCAAGTCTTTTGCAAAACTCTCTGCAATGTCCGCCGAAGCCGAGGGTACAGTCAGCCATAATTTTTCCCGGCTCTGGTTTTAGCAGTTCAAGCACTTCGTGCATTAAAACCGGAATATGCGAACCTGCGGGAGTTTTGCCTTTTGCCCTTAATTTATCGCGAAGTTCAGGATGAGCAGAAAGGTTGTGTTCTTTGTATTTTTGCGCAAATGTTTTCGGATGCGTACCGTTGTATCTCGGCCTTCGCCTGCGTACCGGCTGCTCATTTTTTTCAGATTGACTATTTTCATTCATAGAAATGATTTTATACAGTAATTACAGAGGATTGTCAATTATTGGCAAATGGTGATTGAATTGCACAAAAGCCAATTTTCAGCCATTTGAGCGAAATCAGCCAAATCAATATTGCAGTCGCGGTCAATATCGCCAATCATTTTATTCGCACACACAGGAGCGTTTTTGGTAATGGTTACACTTTGAATTATTATATTATTTACAGGAACATCTGTCATTCCGCTTTTTGTCGTAGTCGCAACAGCCGCTATTGCATCTACAATATTCATTCCGCTGATTACCCTGCCAAACACGCAATATCCGATTTTGCGATAAGCATTGCCGTAGCCATCGTAGGCTATTGCGCCATAATTCAGAGAAGTATTATCAACCGTATTAATATAAAACTGCGAATTAGCAGTATCGGGCTCGGATGTTCTTGCCATAGCGATTGTGCCGCGAAGATTAGAAAGGTTATTATAACTTTCGTTTATAATATTCGGGTCGTGTGGTTTTTGAATAATATTGGTATCGAAACCTCCGCCCTGAATCATAAAGCCATTTATTACACGATGGATAATCAAATTGTTATAGAAATTCTTTTTGACATAACTGATGAAATTCGCAGTCGTAATCGGGGCTGTATCAGCATAAAGTTCCAAAACAATACTTCCGGTTACACCGCCGGAAATCTGAATTGTAACTTGCGGATTTACAGCCATTGAAACAGATGTGATTACAAAAATTGTAAGTAAATACAGGATATAATTTTTCAACTTCTTCGACCCCAAAAATCAAAGAAGTATTATACCATAAAATGAAATAAAAAACAAGCTATGATGACGAAAAACAAAGAAGATAAAGCGGTTTTATTTAATTATTATAGGACTGCTCTTTTAATATCGTCGACTTTTACGGCATTTATAACCTTTAATGCTTTTGATTGGGGAGGTTCATCGGTTTTAGAATTAATTTCATCAAAATCGCCCTTTAATGCTTTTAAGCCATAGCGTTCCTGATTGATTTCTCGCATAGTTCTAATGCCCAATCTTCTGAAAAGCGGAACCGGCGGACACCAGCCTGTAATCGCGTGCTGCAGGAAAAACCCACCTACAATGGCGGGAAGTAAAAACCATTTTTTGCAGGCAGTTATACCGAGCAGAACCCCAACAACGGTTAAAGCCGAGGCCTGTGTTTCAAGGACTCTTTCGATGTCCCATTCAGAATCGAGTTCATTTAATCTTTGCTGAATATTTTCAATTCTTTGTGAATAATATAATATCCTAGCTTCGATATCCTTTTGAAATTGTTCATTGATAGCAGGGTCAGTTTTTTCCTCGACACGAAATTCCGTTCTTGTAACCGATTCGCAGCACATAAAAACCTCTACAAAATCAAAAAAGTTATAATATAGCCCTTCCGCCGAGGACCCCAAAAATCAAAAGCAAAACAAATATTACAATAAAGATAAAAAACAATACTTTTGCGATACCTGCTGATGCAGAGGCAACTCCTCCGAAGCCAAAAAGTGCAGCTACTATTGAAACGATCAAAAAAATTAAAGCCCAACCCAAAAGACCCATAATTCACCTCATTTCTTTTATAAATGACAGGGCTAACATTAAAGCCAGCCCTGTCAAAATACTTAAATAAAGGAAAACCGAAATAAAACATTAATTATCAAAAGGTTTTACATTTCGTTTCCTCTATCTGAACTGTCGTCTGATTCCTTTTGTTGATCGCTTGGAACATTGTTATCCATTGGTTTTTTCTGGCTTTCTGTTCCGGGTTCATATCCATAAACGCCCCAATACGGTTGTTCGCCGAATTCGGTATATATACGGTTTGCAAACTGACGATCTGAAAGTTTGCTAATATCGCCTTTTTCCAGAACTGCCATTTCAAGTTTGTCCGTAGTAGCATCGAGAGTAGCCACTTTATTTTCATTGCTGATTGAAAGTGCTCTCCAGGGAACTGCCGCGATATTTCCGCCTTCTTCGCCCTTGAAGCTGACAAGACCGAATGCAAGATCGCCTTTTTCAGAATCAATAACTACATCTTTGATTTTGCCGGTAGTCTGATCTTCGCTATCTTTAACCTTCATGCCAATAGCATCGTTTGCCCTAAATAAATTAGTGGTGCTTTGCGATTCCGTCATTCCCTTTTGGGCGCCTGACATTGCAGAAGTATCAGAAGGAGATTGTGAAGATGAAGACGATAATGATGATGATGTTGTTGAATAGAATGAATCAACCTGCTGCTGCAATGAAGAGCTTGTGAATTGATCCAAATCCGTTGATTCCACCGTTGGTGCATCATCAAACTGATCCTTAGACATATTCAGCATAACTGTGCATTTACTTTTACCCCAACCGCTCCAGCTCATTTTCTTTTTGCCTTCATCATTTACATCATCTGCTGCTTTAGGTTCATTTTTTGAAACAGCTATTGCCGACCACGGTACAGGATGCAGGCTATCACCTGAAATTACGAGGTATTTTACTTTGCTTTGGCTATTATCTCCGATAACCTCTTTTACTTTTCCAATTTTTTGGTCATCGCTGCTCATAACCTCTGCTCCCAGGATATCATCTTTACAACTGAACACATCATTTGTGCCGGTTGTATCCATAGACATTCCGCTTTGAGACATATCTGATGAGCGGCTTGTGTCCGTGCTCTGGCCTGTGTCGCCATATTGAGCAAAGGCAACACTACATAGTGCTAAAACAACAACAATTTTTGCAAACTTCATAAAAGACTCCTTAACATTTTAAATTAATTTCAATTTAGAACGTTAATGATTGTAATTTTTGAAAGTAAATGAGCAATCAGAGTTATTACTTAAAAACATATCATAAAATTATTGGTATAAAGTGTTTAGCTTCTCGTCAATTTACCAAAGGAGATTAAGGTTTATTCCGATTTCTAAATTTGCTGAAATTTATTATAAAAAATCAAAAAAGAAGGGATCGTTATGTCTAAATCCAAAAAACCGCCACAAAAACAGGAAAGCCAGCCGGGCAAAGAGCATAAAATGCATCCGCGTCCTGAATCACAGGTACGTTCATATAAGGCCGCGGATAAATTGAAAGACAAAATAGCCGTACTTACAGGAGCTGATAGTGGAATTGGAAAAGCTGCGGCTATTGCATTCGCGAAGGAAGGAGCTGATTGCGTAATTGTCTATTTAAACGAGCACAAAGACGCGGAAGAAACCAAACAATTAATCGAAGAAACTGGAAGAAAAGTTATCCTCATTGCCGGCGATGTTGGCGATAGTTCCTTTTGCAAAAGCGTAATTGAAACAACAATCGATGAATTCGGCAAAATAGATATTCTGGTAAACAATGCAGCCGAACAGCATCCACGAAAAAAACTTACTGACATAACAGATGAATCTTTACTTCGTGTATTCCAAACAAATATATTCTCACATTTTTATATGATCAGAGAAGCTGTACCGAATATGCCGAAGGGAAGCGCGATCATAAACACCACTTCAATTACGGCATATCAGGGTCATCCAGTTTTAATTGATTACGCGGCAACGAAAGGGGCAATTGTTACGCTTACGCGTTCCCTGGCAGCTACTTTGGGGCCGGATATAAGAGTTAATGCTGTCGCTCCGGGGCCGATATGGACGCCTTTGATTCCTGCATCATTTGACGAAGAGGAAGTTGAGACATTTGGCGAAAATACAATAATGGGTCGGCCTGGTGAACCTGACGAAATAGCTCCCTGTTATGTATTCCTGGCTTCTGAAGATTCGTCTTATATGACCGGGCAGGTATTGCATCCAAACGGCGGGCGAATTGTAAACACTTAATGAAAGGAATATATGCCTTATAGGAAAAATACAGAATTGCCGGAAAGAGTCAAAGGGTCGCTGCCAAAGCACGCGCAGGATATTTACCGGAAAACTTATAATGCATCGGTAGAACGGTACAAGAATCCTAAAAAACGCCTATCAAAATATAAAAAAGATAAACAGGGAAATTGGAAATCTAAATAGAAAGGTATTTTATGAATGCAAAATCAGTTGATATTTTGAAATCGTTGGTACAATTGGATATAGACGCTGTTGGCGCGTATTCACAGGCAATCGAACATATCGAAAACACGCATATTTCAGAAAACTTGAATAAATTTATGCGCGACCATCAGCAGCATATAGATAATTTATCAAACATTCTTCGTGTTAATGGCGAGGAAGCACCGGAAATATCCAAAGATTTTAAAGGATTCATTCTCGAAGGTTTTACTTCTTTGAGGAGCATAACTGGAGATGAGGGCACTTTAAAAGCAATGCGCACCAACGAACAATTAACAAACAAAAAATATAAAGAAGCTGTTGAAGACTTATCGCTTGATACAGATGTAATCGCGACCATCGAAAGCAATTACCGAGATGAACAGGAACATTTGAGTTATATCGAAGGCGCTATTGAAGCAAGAATTTGGGAAAAAACCGGAACGAGTTATTAATATTCATTTTGCATAAGGAAAATAAAATGGAAATATTTCAAACTTTAAAAAAAGATCACAAAATAGTTCTCGATCTGCTTGAGAAAATGGAAAACAGCAGTGAAAGAGCAAGAAAGACAAGAGAACAATCGTATTCAAAATTTAAAAAGGAAATTATGCAGCATATGCACGGCGAAGAAAGCACTTTTTATAAATTTCTTCTTCAACATGATGATATGAAAGAATTGGTTTATGAAGCTATTGAAGAGCACAGAACGGTAAGGCTTTCTTTGCCGGATCTGGACTCCAAAGATGTTACAGACGAACAGTGGAAGCCTATTTTAACTGTAGTCGCAGAATTAGTTAAACATCATATTTCTGAAGAAGAGGATGAACTCTTCGAAAAAGCTCAAGAATTTATCGATGAGGAAACCGATCAGCAACTGGTTTCAGAATTTGAGACCGCAAAACAGGAAGCAGAAATAAGTGTTTAAGGCAATAAAGTTATGCGTGAGATATAGGCTGCTTTCGCCTATATCTCTGCTAACTTTTCTTTACAAGCAAAGCTAGCGGAAATTCTCTTAGCATACTTTTTATTTTTGCACAGCTTTCATACCGCTTTTCTGTAAAAACATTTACCCAGATTCCTGAATGCAAAGATAGAGTTGTATCAGCCCAATCGGAATTAAGAGACATTAACAACCTTGGAGCGACTGTGATAACTTTGCTGCCTCGGCAAAAGCAGATGATATGCGAGGATTTTCGGCCGGTAATTTCAAGAGGAATATAGCTAGATTCATTTCCAAAATTTTTATAATATTTTTTTCGAGTTTTCAAACAATGATATATAACGAACATTTTGGCAAGACCGGTATCAAGTTTCTTAAGAGCCTGAACCGCCGACATTGTTTGTATTTCTTTAAATATATTTTTTCTAATCTGATAATTTACAGGTCTGCGATTATCAGGGTCAACGAGGTTTAAGTCCCACAATTCTGTACCTTGATACAAATCAGGAACGCCGGGAGCTGTGTATTTAATTAAAGTTTGAGATAATGAACTGATTTGCGAAGGCTTAAGGATTAATCGTATGAATGATTCAAGGCTTTGGACGAATTTGCGATTTTTTAAAATATTTTTTATAAAATACATCAACGACTCTTCATATTTAGTTTTTATGTTTGTCCAGTTTGTGTGCACTTTTTCTTCACGAACAGCTTTGATCATATAATCTTTAATCCGGCTTTCTTCGAGAGGCCAGGCGCCAACAAGGGTCTGGTACAAAAAATATTCAGTATTTGCTTCGGGTAAATTCCCTAAATGGAATTGTTTGTTTAATTTGAACCAAGTATTTACATTTTTTTGCCATTGCCTGGGTATTTCAGTTATCATATTAATTCGCATACGAACATCTTCGCCTCTTTTGGTATCGTGAGTCGAAGTAGTCAGCATTGTTAAAGGCCAATCATTCTGTATGTTTTCACAAATTTTATGAAAACGGCTGCAAGATGTTCCGAATTGAGAAGGATCGCCTCCTACTTCATTTAATGAAATCAAATGATTATAACAATAGAATGTCGTATCTTCCGCACCTTTTGCCATTACAGGCCCTGTGAGCTGCTGAAGGCGCTGAATAAATTCAAGTTCCGCATCGCCTTTGAGTTTGCCGCAAAGTAAATCGCTAAAAAATTCCCACACTATTTTGTGTATTTCAAGATTTTTTTCTGATGCAGCCGAAATTACATTTTTAATTATATTATTATCTTGTGAGCTTAAAGGTACATCTAACTTATTAATGTATGTTCGGTAAACAGGGAAGACACTAATAATGGCTGAAAGTGCCTGATTTAATTCGGTTGAAGTTAAATCTCGATATTTGATATGAGTCCTTGAAATATTTTCAAGCATTTTTAAAAGCCTGCAAAATTCTCCTCCAAAGTTTTTTTGAAGTGTTAATAGTTTCTTCTTTTGGAGCATTTGCTCAAAAATACGAGTTTCGCCGGTTAATTGACGATATAATTTTAAAAGTTCTTTTTTTGAAGAAGGATTTATAAAAAGGCCATTCAAAAGATTAAGAAAGTCGTAGCCAGTGGTTCCATTAATCGGCCAATCAATAGGAATTTTTTCATCTGAACCGAGAATTTTCTCAACAACAATCCAAATTTTTTCATTTTTCTTTCTGATCTTGTTCAAATAAGCGGCAGGATCACGCAAGCCATCAATGTGATCAATCCGCAATCCATCTATTTGATTTTCCTTCAATAATTTTAAAATTGGTTTGTGCACATACTCAAAGACATCCTGATCTTCAATTCGCAGGCCAATCAGATGATTGATTGTGAAAAAACGCCTATAATTTATTTCTTTATCAGCGGATTCCCAATGTGATAAGAAATAAAACTGCTCATTCAATATCTCATCCATTAATTCCGGTGTTTTATTTATTAATTCGATTTGCTCATCTATATTTTTAATTGTTTTAGTTCTAATTTTTTTTACACTTGATTCATTCAGCGGAAAGCTAGAGTTAAAGTAACTAACGTAATAATCATTTTTTACCCTTTTTATTTTCAGACTGCCGGCTTGCAATTCTTCGAAGTAATGATTTCCGAGGATTGGAAGCAATATTTTATTTTTGAGCTTTTTGTTTGAAGACTGCCAATCGATATCAAAAAAATGCGAATATCTGCTGTCTTTGCCATTTTGTAAAACATCCATCCACAATTTATTTTTATCTGATTTTATGGACATATGATTCGGTACAATATCTAAAATTATGGAAAGATTCTTTTGGTTTGCGATTTTTACTAAATTGTAAAACTCTTTTTCGCCGCCTAATTCTACATTTATTTTTTGATTATCAGTAATGTCATAACCGCTGGTTGAACCGTTTTCGGCCTGGAAAATGGGACTTAAATAAATGTGGCTAATTCCTAGTTTTTCAAGATATGGAATGATTTTTACGCATTGATTAAAACCGAAATCAGGCGTTAATTGAATTCGATAAGTTGCAATTATTGATTTTTGTAACACTTTATTTGCGGCATCTAAATACCATAACACAACGCTCATTAATAGTAATCTTTTCATCCTCTCTATAAAATTGCCCCGGTTTTGTTTCCGCTTCTACGGTATCAATTATTTTTTCCCATTTCGCATTTTCAAAAGGGTCTGTTAATACAAATTCAATTTTATTTTCACTTGCATTGAAGACTATATAAAAATCATCATCTGAAATAGGCTCACCAACTAAATCATTATATCCAAGATGGCCGCTTAAGAAAACAGAGAGGAATTTTGTTTCTATGCCCCAATCTTTTCCCTGCATTTTTTTGCCATCCGGTCTGTGCCAGCTAATATCTTCCATTTCAGCCAATTCACCTTTAAACCAATTTCGACGGCGAAAAACTGTGTGCTCTTTTCTGATGTTTATTAAATTGGCAACAAACTCCATAAATTTTTTATCAGCATTTTCCCAATCATACCACGATATTTCATTATCCTGACAATATGTATTGTTGTTGCCCTGCTTTGTTCTGCCGATTTCATCTCCGCCAAGAATCATTGGAATTCCCTGTGAAAGCAAAAGCGTAGTCATAAAATTCCGTCGCTGCTGATTTCTCAAACTAACAACATTAGGATCATCGCTTGGCCCTTCAGCGCCGCAATTCCAGGATTTATTATCATCAAAACCGTCTTTGTTATCTTCGTTGTTCTGTTCGTTATGTTTATGATTATAACTTACCAAGTCTGTTAATGTAAATCCATCGTGCGCGGTAATAAAATTTATACTGGCAAACGGTCTTCTGCCGGTATCGCCATATAAATCGGAACTACCGCTGAATCTGCGTGCCATTTCGCCAAGATAACCGAGTTCGCCTCGCCAGTAATCACGCATACTATCACGGTATCTTCCATTCCATTCCGACCACTTGGTTGGAAATTTTCCAACCTGATATCCACCTTCGCCTATCCCAGGGTTCGGCTATTAGTTTAACCTGATTAAGAATCGGGTCCTGGTGTAATACATCAAAAAAGCTGGAAAGTTTGTCAACCATGTGGAGTTCTCTGGCCAATGTAGCAGCAAGATCAAATCTAAAACCATCAATCTGCATATCAACCGTCCAATACCGCAATGAATCCATAACAAGCTGCAACACATTCGGATGACGAAGATTAAGACTGTTTCCTGTTCCGGTATAGTCCATATAATATTCATTATGATCATCAGAAAGACGATAATAAGCTTTATTATCGAATCCTTTAAAAGCCAGCATTGGTCCAAGATGATTACCTTCAGCGGTATGATTGTAAACAACGTCCAATATAACCTCAAATCCTGCGTGGTGAAGATTTTTGACCATTTGCTTGAATTCAGAAACCTGTTCGCCAGAATCTTTTGCGTGTGAATACTCGGCGTGCGGTGCAAAATAACCGATTGAATTGTAACCCCAATAATTTTTTAAGCCTTTTTGAACAAGACCATCATCGTGAATAAAATGATGTACCGGCATTAACTCAATGCTAGTAACTCCAAGATGTTCGAAATATCTGATGGCCGCCGGAGAACCCAAAGCAGCATAAGTACCTCGCATATATTCCGGTATGTCAGGATTTTTAATACTGAAACCTTTAACGTGTGTTTCATAGATGATCATTTCATTGAGCGGAATATTCGGCTTATAAGAATTACTCCAATCAAAAAAAAGATTAATTACTACGGACTTGGGAATAAATGGTGCGCTGTCCGTTTGGTCTGCGGGACTTAATGGGTCAGGTTCTTTATAAGGGAAAAGAGCTTTATTCCATTTTATCGGGCCATTTATAGTTTTTGCGTAAGGGTCTATCAGCAATTTGGATGGATTACAGCGCAAACCATTGGCCGGATCCCAAGGACCATAAACGCGATACCCATACTTTTGACCATTTTTAATTTCTGGCAAATAACAATGCCAGCAATATCCCGTAACTTCCGGCATATTAATTCTTGTCTCTGTTCCATCGTCATCAAAAAGGCAAAGTTCGATGCGTTCGGCAATTTCGGAAAAAACAGAAAAATTAGTTCCGTTTCCATCGAAATAAGCGCCTAAAGGATAAGCATACCCCGGCCAAACTTTTATTTCTTTGTTTTTAATGGCGATAGTCATTTACTATAGAATCCAATAAATCAGATTCAAAGTAAATTAGGAAAATGATTATTCAGATATGGGTTATGAATTAATTTATTAGCGACGGCCCAGAAAAGTAATGAGGCCGTCAAGGATAGTATAAGGATGCGGAGGACAGCCGGGGATATATAAATCGACTTTAATATCCTCGATGCCATTATTTACTTCGGAATGATCATTGAATATTCCGCCTGAAATGGCACAAGCACCAACAGCAATTACGAATTTTGGCGATGGTACGGCATCGTAAGTTTTTTTAAGCGCCTCTTTCATATTTTGCGTTACAGGGCCTGTTACAAGAATTCCATCGGCGTGCCGAGGAGAAGCGACAAATTGAATTCCAAATCTGTCAAGATCAAAAGTCAGTGTTGTCAGAACGTTTGTATCCGCTTCACAGGCATTGCAGCCGCCGGCACTTACCTGTCTTAATTTGAGAGAACGACCGAAAATTCTTTGGCTCTGTTTGTCAAGTGATTGAGCAAGTTTTTTTTCCTTATCGTTTACAAGCAAATCATCGCGATTAGCGGCTGCAAGACGATAATCTTTTGAAAATTCGATTACATCTTTTGGGCATACATTTTGACATTGGCCGCAAAAAACACATTTTCCCAAATCGATATTCAATATTTCTTTTTCGAAAAATATTGCATCAGCGGGACAAGCATCTTTGCACTTGCCGCATTTATCACATTTGTCGTGATGCAGAATATGTCTACCTTTGAATCGTTCAGGCATAACCGGTTCTTTTTTAGGAAACGGATAAGTACGATACCCCTGTTTAATTCGTGCTATTAATGCTTTTATCATAAGTCGTGCCCGCAGTAAGAAAGGTTAAAACTTTTGTTGCACAACGGGAAATCTGAAATTTGCTGATTTCGCAAAACAACAGCGAGTCCCATCCAATTATGAAAAGACGGATCCACAATCTTATAATGCGAAATTCCGCCAGTTGCGTCTGTTATAGCGGTGTGACAAATTTCGCCTCGCCAGCCTTCTGTAATGCCGACAGTAATTTTATTTTTGCCTAAAGGTTTTGGATTTGTTCGTACCGAACCATTCGGCAAAGTATCAAGCTGATTTTGTATAAAAGCAACAGAATGCTGAATTTCTAGCCAGCGTATGTATGCTCTTGCAAAAACATCGTTTGTGTCCCAAGTAGCAACTGGAACCTGCTGGAACTGATAAATTCCGCTGGCGAAATTATAACGGCTGTCATTATCAAGGCCGCTTGCGCGTGCGACGGGCCCGACGATCCCTAAATCTTTTGCGGTCTGTTTTAATAAAATACCAATATCATCAAAACGACTAAGAACTGAAGGAGTCGTGAAAAGACAGTTAACAGCATTTTTGACATCTTTAAATGCAGCGGATAAACGCGAACTCAATTCGTCAATTTGCTGGGGATTCATATCATAAGCAGTACCGCCGGGACAAAGAAAATTGCGTCCGAAACGATTGCCGCAAAGCAAAGCCGTCATATTAAGAAAATCACCGCGAATGCGTCCGCAAAATGATGATGTTGGAAGATAACCGACATCGCCCGCGAGCGCGCCGAGGTCGCCGGTGTGATTGGCAAGTCTTTCCAATTCCAGTGCGATCCCT